>WNGB01000044.1_pt1 | contig 147024 bp, 135 predicted proteins | sample 5400681 | NCBI WGS metagenome assembly WNGB01 (sample SAMN13153367, study PRJNA577476) | soil metagenome | isolation source: 115 cm soil or saprolite under grassland replicate 2 | place: USA:California | collected 2016-06-15
TCCTCATGTACCAGGAGGAGCACTTCGACGAGGCCCGGTCCCTGCTCGATCAGGCCCTGAGAGGCGTCAGCGATGAACAGACGCGCGGGCGTCTGCTGCTCAAGAAAGCGACTGCCCTGGAAATCGCGGGCGAGTACGAGGCTGCCCTCGAGGTGCTGGACCAAGCTGAGCCGCGGATCGACGGGGAGCGTGAGCCTCGGCTGTTCCTGGTGCACCGCTTCAATCGATTGGTCAACTTCCTGCACCTGGACCGCTACGAGGCCGCTGAGCCTCTGGTGTCGCTGGTCGAGACGTTGTCGATGGATCTCGGCAACGAGCTGGACAGGGTGCGGTCCCGCTGGCTCCTCGGTCGGTGCTGGGCTGGGCTCGGGCGGCGGGAGGAGGCCCTCGCGGCCTTATCGGAGGTGCGCCGGTACTTCCGGACCGAGGAGATCGCCTACGACTTTGCCCTGGTGAGCCTGGAGGTGGCGGTGCTTCATTTGGAGCAGGGCCAGACCCGGCTGGTGCGGGACTTGGCCGAGGAGATGCTGTGGATCTTCAAGAGCCAGAAGGTCCACAACGAGGCTCTGGCGGCGCTGGCGCTCTTCCGCCGCGCCGCCGGGAAGGAAGAGGCTCGGGCCGAGTGGACCCGGCGGCTGATCAAGTATCTCTACCGGGCGCAACACAATCCGCGGCTGCGCTTCGAGGCGTGACGCCCCCTGCTAGAGCGGCTTGACCCTGAAAAAGACATCCCACGTCAAGATGGGCCGCACACCGCCTCCTCTGCGCTCCTGCCATGCATGGCCCAGGTACCTGAATTCGTTGCCGTAACGGTCCACGCGGTGGCTGGTTCTGTACTGTAGTCCGATCCGCAGGATGCCCGCCTGTTCAAACGTCTGCAACTCCCCGGGTTTCGATGTCCCGGAGTGGTCCGTATCCGTCCACAGCAGTAAGGTGCCGAACGCGGCGTCGGTGGCATCGATCACGCCATCACCGTTGCCGCCGAAGAGCCACGAGTCGAGCTCTGCCAACGCCAGGTATCCGTTCGCCGCGCGAGTGCCGTCGGCGAGAAGGGTGGCGTCGCCGAACAGCTCGCCACCGTCGTCGATGGCGCCGTTCCCATTGCGGTCCAGCGCCAACATTCCCTCGCCTCGGTTTGTCCACGACATGAGATCCATATCGCCATCCGCGTCGATGTCGAACCATACGGGATCATCGAGCCCGGTCAGCTGGAATCCGTCGTTCTCCAGATCGACGAGAATCGGCGAGCAACCATAGGCTTCACAGTAGGGATCGTTGGTTTCGCCCTCCTGCGAGGTCGTCCATTGGGCGTCGGCCACTGCGCAATCGTCGGCATAGACGGTCCGCGTGCCTCCCGCATAACGACGCCCCATGATATGGCCTATGCAGGAGCTATCCGGGACATCAGCCAACAAGAGGACATGACCGAGTTCATGGGCAAGTGTATCGGTCAGCGGAGCACAACTGTCCCCGTCGCTTTCGGTCGTCCAGATGGTGATCTCTACGCTGCTGACAGTCCGCCCAACGGTAGTACCAGGATAGGTCGTTCGACCGCAGCCTCCCTCCGGAGAGGTCGAATTGCCTTCGACCTTTGTGATAGTGACAGGAATACCACCGGTGCCTCCAAGCTGAAAGGTAGGGATCTCGTTGCTATAGCCTGCACAACTCCAATAGTTGGCTGAGGTCTGAATTTCCGTGGCGGCGAAACCCGTGGAGGTAATATTAAAGGTGTTTCCAAAAGAAGTGGCGAACCGGCTGTCTGCCACGGAGCAATCGACGGCGGCCGAGCTCCGGGAGAAGGCCATAAAGATCATTGCGGACAGAAGGACCGCCTGATGAAACCGTATCCGGTGAGTCATCGAGCACCTCCCCGTGAATCGAGTGCGGTGCCGGACCGGAGGAGACCGACGACCTCGTCCAGGCTGCGGACTGCTTTCAGATCTGGGGCGTCTTTAAGGCGGGATGGAAGGATAAGTACGCCGCTCTGGTCCTCGAAGAAGAGCTGGTCAAAGCGGGGAACGTAGAGTGAATTATTTCGATCCACCGGCCCCGCGTAGTCGAACAGAAGGACCTCGTCACCCGGCCTGGGTTCGAAGCCCGTGTTCAAATTGCAGAATGTAAGAGGGCCGACCCGGAAATGGGCTATGGGGTAGTCAATGAAGAACGGCGACTTGGGGCCGGGGCCCTCGAGGACCTCCAAGACCACCACCTCCAACAGGGAGCCCGGCTCACCAAAGGAAAAACCTGGCTCCACGGCGCGGATCGCGCCGCGAACAATCGATTGGGAATAGGCTGCCAGATCTTCTAAAGTAGCGCTTGGGTTATCTCCTCCTCGATGGTCTGATGATCCCATTGTCGATTTGCATTCTGACCGTGAAATTGTGGCAATGGGTGGTTTCGCGCCAGCCCAGGACTTCTCAGTCACAATCCGGGCCCCAAGATCCTGCCGCTGCTTCTCGACATGGGAACGGAGTGAATTGCTGCCGATGAGATCCAGATTGAGGATCTTCTTTTCATCCGCAACCGCCTCAGCCGAGATCCAGAGAGGTGGGCCTTGGTGCCGCTCGACCTTGGGCTCGATGATGGAAGGCGCTTGTGCCGCGAGCGGAACTCGCGGCAACAGGAATACTGCGCTCAGGACGACGAACCAGCGGGTGAGCTTCATCAGACACTCCTTTCTCGGTTGCTTTTGGATTCCTGGAGCTTGCCAAGGTTGACGCTTAGAAGCCGGCCAATCACGTCGTCCAGGGTGCGTGCTGTTTTCACCTCCGGCGTATCCTTGAGGGGGGACGGAAGGAAGAGGGTGCCGTCCTGGCCCTGGAAGAGCATCTGATCGAGCCGCGGAGCATAGAGGATTTCATCCCGGTCCACCGTGCCTGAGTAGGCGAACAGGAGGATCTCGTCTCCGGGGCGCGGCTCGAAGCCCTTCTCCAGGTTGCAAAAGGAGAAGGGGCCGATCCTGAAGCGCGCCACGGGATAATCCACATAGAACGGAGACTTCGGAGCGGAACCTTTGAGCACTTCGGAGACCTCGACTCCCAACAGGGAAATCGGAGCTCCGAAGCCAAACCCCACATCGACGGTGCGGATGGTGCCGCGCACGATCATCTGGGAGTAGGTTGCCAGATGCGCCAGCGTGTCGCCGGATCCGAGACTTCCCCGGTCATCCACGTTCATCGACCTGGACTTGCATTCCGCGTCAGGGATGGTCGCGACGATCGGCTTTCCGCCCGCTCTGGTCTTCGCCGCCTCAGCCGGGAGACGGTCTCCAAGAGCTTGGCGTTGCTTCTCTACCCGCCTGCGGACGGCGTCGCTGCCGATGAGGTCGAGGTCGATGATCTTCTCTTCGTTCGCGGCCGCTTCCGCCGAGACCCAGCGATGTCCGCCGCCAGGAAAGTCGCCCGCCGTCTCGAGGATGGACGGTGCCTGGGCCCACCAGAGGCATTGCCCGAAGAAGACCTGCTGTGGAGAAGACAGTCAACCAGTGAGTCAACCTCATCAGAAACTCCTTTCTCGGTTGCTTTCGGATTGCCGGAGACCGAGACGGTCAGCTCATGCTCCCATTTCAAGCATACAAGCTGTTTCGTTCTGGCTCAAGGAGTGGATTCGCCGCTCTCGCGGAGAGATCACGCCTCCAGCCGCGACCGCAATCTCTCCAGCTTCTCCTTGAGATCCCAGGCGGTGGCGGGGCGGCGGGCGGGATTCTTGTGCAGGGCCGTGCGGAAGAGCTCGGCCAGCCCCTCGTCGGCGTCGGGCAGGACCTGCGACAGCTCCGGAACCCGGCCCTGTTTGATGCGCGCCATGACCTGCTTGGCCTCGCCGCCGAACACCTTGCGGCCCAGCACGCATTCGTAGAGCACGATCGCCAGGCTCCACAGGTCGAACGACGGCGCGGGGGTCTCACCGGCCAGCGCCTCCGGTGAGAGATACGAGAGCGTCCCCACCAACTGCTTCGACAAGGAGAGAGAGGTCGGGCTGCGCTGCCAGATCGAGGTCGGCGGCAGCAGCGAATCGTCGTCCTCCCCTTCGAACGAGCTGCCCGGATGGTCGCGCCGCAGGTCGAAGGTGACCCGCGCAATGCCGAAGTCCATCAGCTTGGGGATGCCGTCGCGGGTGAAGCCGATGTTGCTCGGCTTGATGTCGCGATGGAGGATGTCCGCCCGGTGGAGCTGCGCCAGCGCTTCGGCCACGGCGATCCCCACCTCGACGGTTTCGAGCGAGGCCATCGGACCGCGCTCGAGGCGCTGGGCCAGCGTCCCGCCTTCGAGCAGCTCCAGGACGAGCATGGGCGTCCCCTGCCAGGTCTCCAGGCCATAGACAGGCGCCAGGTGACGGTGCGACACGGCGGCGGCCGTCCGCGCCTCCCGCCGCAGGCGCATGGCGTCTTCCGGTGAGACGCGGCGTAGGGTCTTGACCGCTACCGGCCGGCCCAGGGAGAGATCGGCCCCGCGGTAGACGACGCCCATGCCGCCCGAGCCGATCCGGCGCTCGAAGCGGAATTTGCCGGGCAGCACGTAGGGGACGTGCGAGAGCTCGAGGCGGCGGCTGCAGTGGCTGCAGAGGACCGTGTAGGAGGGGAAGAGAGCACCGCAGAGGGGGCATTCCTTGGCGGGCTCGGCCGCCACCGCGGGCTCCGTCTCCTCGATCAGCTCGGCGTCGCGGCTGCCGGCCCGCCGCGATCCGGTCGAGCCCATCGAGCCCATGGACTGGGCCTGCGCCAGCTCCAGGACCCAGGCCGCGCTGCTCGCCACGGCGCGCAGGAGCTGCCGGTCTTCGCGCAGGAAGGGAAGCGCGCTCTTCTTCTCGCCGAGGCCGATCAGCCCGAGGAGCGACCCGTCGCGCTGCAGGATCGGCACCACCAGCTTGAAGCCGCTGTCCACCAGCCAGTGGCGCTCCTTGTCCGGCAGCTTGGAGACCGGCGAGCGGGGACCTTCGAGATCGGTGGAGAGGGGCTCGCTGGCATTGGCGATGAGGAGCGCCAGAGGCGAGGAGGCGTCGAGCCGCTGCGTCCGCCGGCGGGGGTCGGCGAGCATTCCGGAGCGGAAGTCGAGGACCAGGAGAGCGATCCCCTCGAGGTGGAGCGCCAGATCGATCTCCCGGGCGATGAGGCTCGCCAGGCTCGCCGCATCGCCGGTGGCGCGGATGCGGTCCACCAGGAGCGTCAGGATCTGCCGGGCGTCGTACTGCTCCCGGAAGAAGCGGCGGTCGATCGCTTCGAGCAGCGGACGGCGGTAGCGCAGCGCCGCCCCGCCCGCCAGGACGGCGGTCAGGAGGAGCAGCAGGCGGCTGCCGGAGAAGAGCTCCGCCAGCCTGTGCTCCCGGTTCTCGTAGAGATAGACGACCAGCGCGAACAGAGGCGCCGTCGCCAGCGCGATCGCCGAGGCGCGCGCCAGCGTGTACTGCATGGCCCGCCGGGCGAGGAGCTTGACGTCGAGCACCCGGTGCACGAGCACAGCGTAGGTCGTGCCGAACGGCACGGCGAGGGTGCAGAGGCCGAAGATCAGGAGAATCCACAGCCGGAATCCCGCGTGACTGCGGCTATAGGCCCTATAGGGAGGGACGAAGAGCTCCGCGAGCACATCGAGCAGCATGGGACCGAGCCCGATTGCGATCCCCAGGAGAAAGACCCGCACGCGGCGGAACTCGTCGTCCGCGAGGGAACGTCCCTTCCATACCAGATAGGGGATGGCGGGCGCGATCAGCAACATCACCACGCTGTAGTACAGGCCCGTGCCGCGCATCGGCACCAGATCCGCGAGGACGTCCTTCACCGTTCTGGGAAGCAAGGAGCCAGCCGCGAGACCCCCGATCAGATTCAGCCCGAACAGGGCGAGACCAGCGCCGGCGCTGATCCTGACCAGGCCGTCGGCCCAGCGCTTCGCCGGTGGCCTTGTCGGGACCGGAAATTCGCGGACGAAGCTCCACAGGAAGAAGGCCATCAGGCAGTCGAGCTCGAGAGAGTCCGCCAGGTGGAAGAGCCCGCCCGCGGTCCCTCCGAACATCCGTGTGGCGAGCAAGAGGGGACGGTTGCACCAGGCAGTGATCCCCATCAGGAAGAAGCTCCCGAGGGCGACGGCGCGCGGATCTCCCCGGCCCCCGAAGAGCAGGAGCGCGGCCGGGATGCCGAACTCGATGATGAAGACGAGAAAGAGGATATAGGGGAAGGTGGGGTCCTTCCCCGCGGCGGTCCTGTAGGTCAAAGAGAACGCGACCAGTCCCGATGCCAGCTTGAAGAGAGCCAGGCACAGAACCAGTCGCGTCCAGAAGAACGACTTCACGATCGGACCGGGACCGGGAACACGGTCAATAGCCGTCGGGAGGACACCAGCTGGTGAGCGACTCGCGCTCGACGGTCGGCATCGCGGCGTTCACGTCGTCCTCCGAGATCACGGTGCTGCCGCGCTCTGTGGCCTTGAAGGCCGCCACCTTGCCGATCGCGCGGATCCGTTCCAGCACCTGAACCGCCTGCTCTCCCCATTCGCTGACATATTTCGGGATCTCTTCATAGTACCTGGCCTGGAGCGCCAGCACCGCCTTCTGGGAGGTGCGGGTCAACCCGGTCCCCTGGCCGAACGCGACCCAGATCTGGGCCATGATTCCTTCCTGCGTGTACGGAGCGTCCTCACTGAGCGGCTGCATATTACATTCCCTCCTTGATTCGGGACGCGGTCTGCGTCTCGATGTGCTCGCGCCAGGAAAAAAGGATCAAATGTATTTCAGTGTGGACTAACAATAAGCGAAATGCGGGCCGGAGTCAAGAAACCCTCACCCCCGGCCCCTCTCCCGCGAGCGGGAGAGGGTGAAAAGCAGGAGGCGGGCGCGGGAGGGATCAGTACTTGATGCTGCAGCCGTACGGCTTGGTGGTCGCCGGATCGACCGCCTTGTGGGTCATCTCGGAGGAGAGGCCGCCGTCCACGTAGTTGACGCGCTCCGCCCTGGCCTTGCGGCCGCTCGGGTCGTCGTCGATCGCGCCGTTGTAGACGATCTTGCCGTTTCCGTCGATGATGAACATGTGCGGCGTGGTCTTGGCGTCGTACGCCCTGCCGACCTGGCCGGTCTCGTCATAGAGGACGGGATAGGTGATGCCGTTCTTCTGGTCGTAGGCGAGCTGCTCGGCCGGCTGCATGTAGTCCCGGCTGTTCGGGTTGGTGCTGTTGATGCCGAGCCAGACCACCTGGCCGTACTTCTTGTTCAGCTCGGACATCGTCTTCTCGCGGGCGTGACGGTCGGAGAAGGGGCAGTTCGGGTTGACCCACTCGAGGACCACCACCTTGCCCTTGGCGCCGGCGAGCGAGTAGGTCTTGCCGTCGACTCCCTTGAGCGAAAAGGCGGGGGCGGTCTCGCCGACCGCGGCGGCAAAGGCGGGGAGAGCGGCCAGCCCGAGGACGGCCAGGAGCAGGAGCATGGCGGACTTCGTACGGTTGTTGCGCATCGATTCCTCCTGGGTTGAGAGAATGTGGCCGATCAGCCGGTTGCGGTCGGCCAGCCAGGGAACGGCGAGGGCAGAGGCCAGGAGGCCCAGCCCCAGGACGAGACGGAGCGTACGCCGGCCTGCCGCCTTGCGGTAGAGCCAGGCGCAGAGAGACATTCCCAGCAGGGCCAGCTCGATCCAGGCCAGCCCCTCGAAGCTGACCTGCCGGGAGAGAAAATAGAGCAGGCCCAGGACCGCCGCCAGGGCCGCGAACCCCAGGGCTTCGCGGCCGGGTCGGGCGGTCCCCTCGCCTGCCGTCTCCCGGAGATCGAGCACCCCCCACAGCCACAGGGCCAGGAGAGCGGCGCCGACCGCGAGCAGGGCGGCGAGGACGGGGCTGGCGGCCGGCTCGGGCAGGGCCTCCGCGGCGGCTGCACGTTGAGGCACCGTCTGCCGTGCCTCCAGGCTCAACGGGCGCCCGTCGTGGACCAGGTGCGTGACGGTCCAGGCGAAACCGGTCTCCCGCGGCAGGGCGCGGCCGGCCACCTTCGGGCGGAGCGGCACGCGGAAGACGACGCCGCCGTCCGTCGTGCGCATCTCGGGCCTGCCGGTGTCGAAGGCCTCGTGCGTCTCCAGGAACAGGCCGGGGCGCTCAGCGCCGGACTGGACGCCGTCGACGCGGACCTCCAGGAGCGGTCCCGCGGCGCCGCCGGCGATCAGCGCCCCTGCGGTCGTAACGCCGGCCACGGCTGTCGCGGGGACCGGCAGGCGGTCCCACCAGGCGGTGACCAGCGGCTCGATCGCCGGATCGGGCTCCGCCGGTCGTCCCGGAGGCGCCAGCGGCTGATCGAGGGTCAGGGTGTAGCGATAAGGGACGCAGTCGACCTCGCAGACGAGGTAGTCGACGTCCGCGGAGAGCTTCAGGACGTCTCCGGGCACCTGGCTCAGCCGGGCGCGGACCGGATAGACGACCTCGTTCGCGTAGCCGAAGGCCACCAGGTTCCCGGGCAGCTCGAAGCGCGCCGGAGCCGGCCAGAGGAGCTCGGGCTCACTCAGCCCCTCGGTTTTGCCGAAGACCACGATGGGGGGGAAGCCGGCGTCGCCGCTGTTCTTCCAGTAGACGTGCCAGCGGGGAGCGAGCTTGAAATGAATGCCGAGGCGGATCTCGCCGGTGCGCGGCGCGGTGCTGTAGGGGGAGATCAGGCGCAGCCGCGACTGCTCGTTCACCGCCCACCCGCCGGCTGCGCCCCATGCCGGAGCCGAAAAGAGGAGTAGGGCGATCGCCAGAAGAGGTCCGCGCATATGCCAGTTTCGGAAAACGAGCAACGGGCCGGCTAGAATTCCCGGGTGCGCGTTCATTTGACGAATCTCGGTTGCAAGCTGAACCAGGCGGAGGTCGAGCGGCTCGGGCGCGAGCTCCTGGCCGCCGGCCATCAGGTGGTGGAGTCTCTCGACGAAGCCGACCTCCACGTGGTCAACACCTGCACCGTCACCCACCTGGCGGCGCGCGACTCGCGGAAGGCCGCGGGGCGCGGTGCGCGCGTCCGCCCGGGCCTGCGCACGGTCGTGACCGGCTGCTGGGCCACCGAGCAGCCCGCCGAGGCGGCGCGCATCGCCGGGGTCGACCTGGTGGTGCCGAACGCCGACAAGCACCTTCTCCTGGAGAAGATCTACGCCGCCTTTCCCGAATCCGCCCCACCGGTCGAGGCGGATGTCCCCTATCTGCCCGTTCCCCTGGGACACACGCGCGCGCTGGTCAAGGTCGAGGACGGCTGCAACATGCGCTGCGCCTTCTGCATCATCCCTTCGACCCGCGGCCGGCAGCGCAGCCGCCCGCTGGAGGAGGTGGTGGCCGAGGCGCGCTCCCTGGCGGAGTCGGACTTCGCCGAAATCGTGCTCACCGGCGTGCAGATCTCGGCGTACCGCGATGCCGGCGGCCGGCGTCTGGTCGATCTGGTGCGGGCTGTGCTGCGGGAGACCGCGGTGCCCCGCCTGCGGCTCACCTCGATCGCGCCCTGGGACCTGGACGAGCGCCTCCTGTCTCTCTGGACAGACTCCCGCCTCTGCCGGCATCTCCATCTGTCCCTCCAGAGCGGCGCGACCGCGACGCTGCGCCGCATGCGCCGGCCGTATACGGCTGAAGGCTACGGCCGGCTCCTGGAGCGGGTGCGGGCGGCCGTGCCGGGGGTGGGGATCACCACCGACGTGATCGCCGGATTTCCAGGGGAGACGGAGGCCGAATTTGCCGAGAGCCTCGCCTTCGTCGAGTCCGCCGGTTTCGCCAAGGTGCACGCCTTCCCCTTCTCGCCGCGGGAGGGGACCGAGGCCGCGGGTCTGCCGGATCAGAACCCGCCCGAGGTCAGGAAGGAGCGGATGGCCCGTCTGCTCGCCGCCGCGGAGGCCGGGGAGATCGCCTTCCGGCAGGCCCAGCTGGGCTCGCGGGCCATGGTCCTCTGGGAGCGCCCGCGCTCCGGGATGGGGCACGGCCTGACCGACAACTACCTGCGGGTGTTCAGCGAAGCCGCGGCCGGGCTCTCCCGCCAGCTCACCACGGTCGAGCTCGTCGCGCTGACCGAGGGCGGGGTGATGGGGAGGCTGGCGTAGAGGACGCAGGCCGAAGACCAGATCGACTGGCCCAAAGGCTGACTCTCCTGGCCCGGGGGCCCGGTCAACCTGCCCCAGGGCCATGCCAACCCGCCCGTGGGCCATGCCAACCCGCCCGCGGGCCATGCCGCCCCGCCCGTGGGCCGAGCCAACCCGCCCGTGGGCCGAATCATCCGGCCCACGGGCGGAGTCGTTCAGCCCTCGGGCCGACCTGCTCGGCAGGCTGCCGGGTCATCCAGCCCATGGGCCAGGTCGTCCCGCCCACGGGCCAGGTCATTCGGCCCTCGGGCGGCTTCCTTCGGCCCTTGGGCCAGGTCATCCCGCCCTCGGGCCGGCTGGCTCGGCAAGGCTGCCGGGTCATCCCGCCCATGGGCCAGATTATCCCAGTCCGCGAAATTCATCAGCCCGCGGTCCACACCGAGGTAGGGCACCAGGACTGAAAATCACGGTGTCGGTGGGGCAGTCCCGTCTCTGGGCACCACGCAACTCACTCCTGCGCTATAGTGTAGAGACCTGAGGTGGCTGGCCCTTGGCACGGCCCAGAGGCCTGGGGCCGCACAGGGGCCTCACGGGGATGGTGGGCGACGCCATAGGGGCGGGTGTCGAGAGGCCAGGGGACGACGGGGACGGAGAATTCCGACTAGCTGTCCGTCCTTTTTAGTGGTTCGGGGAGCGGGCGTAAACAACACGTCAATGCGAGAGAGTCGCGTCCACCCACTCACGCGCCTGACGCTCGTTGGTGAGCATCCGTACAGGCTGCATCATGCACGCGCCGAAGACGACCCGAATGTCGTCGATATGGGGATGGGGATGAAGAGGATCAATGAAGAAGATGACAACGTCGATCAGGCCCAGCATGATCTCAGTGGCGATCTCAATGTCGCCACCCTTCGGGCCGGAGTGGTAGGCGTAGACTTTGCCGGCGAGCTTTCGAGAGGCTTCCTTGATACGGCTGCCTGTCGTGCTGGTGGTGACGATCTTGCTAAAATTTTTGTCCAGCTCGCTCTCGTAATCGATAGTGAATTCGATCATCCGCTCCTTCATATGATCATGAGCGATGAGGGCGAGCCTACGTTCGGGGCCCCTTCTCTGACGCCTTTCATCTGGCCTCGGGATAGCAATCCGCCACGAACCATCTTGCCCCGTGGGCAAGCTGAATATACCGTCCGTGCCGCTGATCGAATCGAAGGTGATCGGGCGTAGCGGCCAATCCTGTTGATTCCGCCTGATGTCGGCGACGGACTGCTCTGGAAACCACTCCCGTATCGATTGGGCATTCAGCAGACGGTTCACATGCCAGTGATCACAAAGTCGAATCAGCGCCACATTCTCTGGTTGTAACCAGTGGGAGGTGACCGGCGAAAGGAATGACCAGATGATGCTGATCCGCCGGTGGACCACGAGGTAGGCCAGCAGGACCACTCCACCGTTTCTGTGTTGGGGTAGGCGAATGACTCCGCATTTCTCCAGCAGAAACTTTCGGGTGGGCTCGGCGACACCCGATTTATGCCTACAGTTCTCCGGAGGATTCTTGCCGAACAGCAGCCGCCGGTAAGTTCCGCCAGTGAAAACGAAGGCGAAGGGCTCCAGCTCGTCGGCGGGACGATCATGGACCAAGGTGTCGAGAAGCTCGACCAGCTCGTCGTGCCGGCGTTCGTCTTCGTGGCTGGCAAGTACGCCGATCAGGGTCTTCTTATCCCTAGCTGTGACAGCCGTCATACAGGTTATTCCTTGCCGCACTTACGGCCAATTTTCCCGTAGAGTTAGTTAGCCGCGCATGCCAGAGAGCCCACGGTCCGGCGATGGCGTGAGCCGACAGACAGAAGCCTAGCGCGAGGCGTTAGACTTTTCTCGATAACGACTCACCCACGCCCGGATTCCCCCAAGATGGGGGACCCGCCCCTCGCCGCTCGTGTACAGCTGCGGCGCGGGGCGGCCCTCGCGGCCGGGAGTGTCAGTGGAAACCTCCGAGAAGGAGATCCCGGCCTGCTGCAGCAGCGTCCTGGCCGCCTGGCTTTCCAAACCCTCATCTATCAACAGGACAACACTGGGGTTTGCCATATCTATCTCCTTCTCGTCTCGTAGATTCGTGTAAAGCTCGGGCGGCTGGGAGTGCCGCGCTGGCGGTCTATTCCATTCCATGCTCGGGGCCGTGGTATCGTACCCGCAGGACTCGGTGGCTCGACCGTGCGTGCACCACCCAGCCAAGTGCTTGCAAAATACAAGCCGGGCAGGCCATTGGGCTCTCACCTGGGCCACACGCCCACAAGGGCAAGAGCGATGCGCAAAAACTTGCACAACTCCTTCTTTCGCGAGGAAGAACCTCAACACAGAGAGTGTGGGAGGTGTCCATTCCCATGATTGAGAGATAACCCTACGCCCGGGTTTCCGTTCTGTCAAGCTATCCCTCCGGGCCGGCGGGCGCGGTGGCTGGAGGTCGAGAGTAGCTCTTGCCCCCGCAAAGGGTGCCAGGCACTTATTCCGGGGCACTTATTCCGGCAGGGTTCTGTTCGAGGCGCTCCAGATCCTGGCGCAATCCTTGGCCAACGTAGGCGCGGATCAGGGGCTGATAACCAGAGAAGCCGAGCAACGGAGCGACATGCTTCAGTAGTACGACAACATCTTCAGGCATGCGAAGGCTGATGGTCGTCATCGGGCGGTCACCGCGGAGGCGTTCACGAAGGTCATTCATCTTCATAGGCACTCCTCTCCGGACCGGTCGCGGCCGGGTTGACCCGCCAGCTCCGCTGGTGGCGCTGACCGAGGGGGAGGCTGAAAGACCGGTTGGTTCATGCGAACATCAGCCTTCCACGAGGCTCGGGAATGGCACGGCCGAGCTCCCGCGCCGTCTCGATCCACTCTTCAATAATCCCTTGAACGTTGATCAGGGCCTCCTGGTGGGTGGCACCGAACCGAACAGGTGCCAGCCAAAAGAGCAGAGTTCGCTAAAGATCGGTGCCGGCAGGACACCGGCCCAAAGCTCGTATCCGCGCTGACAGCATTGGAGGAGCCATCGGGCGGCCTCGATCTCCGGCCCGGCGACGGCGTAGGGGTCCGTGGCGGACCAGGCGACCTCCAGAGGCGCCAGCTCTTCGGCCAGGGCTTGGCAGTCGATGCGCATGGTGTCGCGCCACGGTCCTCTGGGAGCGCCCGCACGGAGGCCTGGGCCACGGCCTGACTGACAACTACCGGCGGGTATTCAGCGAAGCCGCGGCTGTGCCCTGCAACCGGCTCACCGAGGTCGAGCTGACCGCGGGCGGGGTGCGCACTGAATTCCCATCCGGCCCAAAGGGTCGGGAGAACATAGCCCAGGGCCGAGGCCGAATGGCCGACGCCCTGGGTCATAGGGGTTGATCTACCCCGCGGCCTGAAAGGCCGCGAGAGGTCTGTTCGAGACTGCTCCGCTCCTGGTGAAGGCTCCCGCGGCCTTTCAGGCCGCATGATCGTGGCGGCCGTTGAATCCCAGGGAATCGGCCTGCGGCCTCATCCCCGGGCTGGGATCTCCCGGCCCTTTGGGCCGGATAGGACGGGCCATCAAGCTGCGCGAGCTTCGATCCGCTCCAGAGCCTTCGCCAAGTCGGCGAGGGCCTCAAGGATCCTCTTGCTTGGCCGCTTGGCCATGGGCCTGGTAGAAGCTGCGGACGCGGACCCAGCGGCCCCGGGCCAACTCGTCGTCGCGCCGGCGGGCTTCGTTTTCGGGAGGCGGCCAGCCGTGCATCGCGCCGAACAGGTCCATCAACTCCAAGGCTCCGCGGATGGCCGTAGCAGAGTCAGGCCCCGCTTGACGGCGTTCCTCTCGCTCCTGCCTTTCAACGGCCTGCCACCCCGCCACCATGCGGCGCACGTCCTCCGGGTTTCCTGGAGATGTGGGTTGAAGAACGCTCTTCATCACAATGATCGAAGCATACCATTACCCTGCCGTGGCGCTCCGCGGCTCGAGAGCCGGTGCGAAGGCCAGGCCGGTGGCCGTCGGCTGCGGAGCCCCGACCCGGTCGAGGATCTGGTAGAGCCCGAACTTCGGGAAGCGGAGGAAGCCGAACCAGGCGGCTGCGGCGAGAGTCCCTTCGGCCAGCCACTCGCGGATCCAGAACCCGGCGTAGTCGGGGTGCCGCTGCTTGAGACCGCCGCCGTTCTCGATCGCCCAGCGCCGGTTGTAGAGCTCGTGGTGCCCCACCGGCGGCGTCAGCACGAGGGGGATTCCGAGCGCGGCGAAGAAGGTCATCTCGCTCGGCTTGGTCCAGAGGATGTCGGTCTCGGCGAGGAGCTGATTGAAGAGCGGGAAGTAGGTGTCGAGCGAGTCCGCGACCAGGACGCTGACGCCCGCCCGGTCCACCGGACCGAGATGGCTTTCGAGGCGGGCCTCGGCGATCCACTCGTGGAACTTGTCGGCGATCTCCTGCCGCACGCCGGCCATCAGGCAGAGGCGCAACCGCCCCTCCGCGAGGAGCGGCTTCAGGCTGCGCAGCAGGTTGCGCGCGAGATCGGCCTGGGCGCCCGCGCCGCCCACGCTGAAGGTGGCGAGAGGGGGCCGGCCTTCCTGGTCTTGCGGCAGGCTGCCCAGGAAGTGCTGGATCTCGTTGCGCGCCTGGCTGCGGAAGACCTTCTTGCGGTCGAGGCGGACCAGCCGCGCGGCGAGGTTCTTCTTGAGCGCCGGCAGGTCGGGGCCGCCGAGCAGCTCGTGAGGGAGCGGGAAACCGGTCAGCTCGATCTGCTCGCGCGCCACGCCGTAGGCGCGCAGGCGCTTGACCGCCCGCCGCGTGGGCGCGAAATAGACGATTCGCGAGCGCTCCGGGTGGACCGGCACCCAGATCCGGTGGATGTCGGAATCGGTGACCACGCAATAGACGGAGGAGCAGCCGTAGTGGTCGGCGCTGATCGCCGAGGCGTAAAAGGTGGTGAGGAGAGGCCGGCAGGTCTCCTGGAGGTGCGCGGCCAGGCCGCGGCCCAGCCCCTTGCGGATCACCCGCTCCAGAGACATGGCCTCCAGGGTGGCGTCCGACAGGTCGCGGTACGGATAGAGGTGGGGGATGCGCGTCAGGGCGTCGAGGAAGACGCGCAACGGGGCGCCGACCACCGGGAGCTGCGAGGCGCGGGAGGTCATTTCGTAGAAGCGCCGCGAGCCCTGCCACAGGCGCTGCTCCTCCGGCGGCGCGATCGGCGGCCGGTCCACGTGGACCGTCTCCAGGCCGAGGGCGCTCGCGATGGCGTGAGCGGCGCGGAGATGACCATAGCCCATCGCCACGGCGGCGACGACGGGAAGCGACGAGGTGGGCGGCTCGGGCCGCGACAGGCTCATGCGGAGCGGGGGGTGCAAAGGACAGGCCGGGCTCAACCTGCGACGCCGAGAATGGCGTATCCGAGCAGAGAGAGCAAGGGGAGCCCGGCGATGAGGAGGCGTGCCAGGATGCCGGCGGCCACCCCTACGACCACCCCCGCGGCTACGTCGAGGGGATAGTGGGCTCCGAGATAGACCCGCGAGACCGCAATGCCGGCGGCCAGGGCGAGGACGAGCCCGCCCAGCCAGTCCCCCTCGCCCGCCAGCACCACGGCGATCGCGAACGACGCCGCGGTATGGCCGGAGGGGAAGGAGAACGCGTCCGGGTTCTCGACCAGGGCCGCGAAGCCGCCGATGCCTGAGCTCGGCCGCGTCCGGCAGCAGATCCGCTTGAGGATCTGCGAGGCGGTCACGGCCAGCGAGGCGCCGCCGCCGAGGAGCGCCGCGTAGTGCGGTCCCGGCCCTCCGGCCGCGATCAGCGCCAAGCCGACGATCACCCAGGTGGAGGTGTCGCCCAGGCGGGTGAGCGTCCGCATGACCCGGGTCATGGTCGCCGATTCGAGCCGGCGGACGGAGAGGAGGATCGCTTGGTCGAGCGAGACCACCCGTTGCCAGACGGGGCTCATGCGACCTCCCGGCTCTCGATCGCGGGCAGGACGGCCGCCGGAGCGACGCCGGCCTCGACCGGCGAGAGCCGGCTCCCGGGTCCGACGCGCAGCCGGTGGCCGCGCCAGCAGATGGTGGAGCGGAACGCACCGATCACCCAGATGCCGGCGATCAGGAGGTCCTTGACCGGGACCCAGAGGAGGTCGCGCAGGAAGCCGTCCGCACCGCGCAGGAGGCGGATGAGCGCGGCGTCGAGGAGGAGCTTCAAGGCGATGCCGGCGAGCGCCGCGCTGCCGAGCAGGGAGGCGCCGAGCCCGAAGGGGGCGACGCCGGCCGCGGCGAGAGCCAGGACGGCCAGCAGGAAGGGCACCGGATTGAGCAGCGGCTCGCCGAAGTAGGCGGGAGAGAGGCGGCGCCGCATCTGCGCCCACCGCAGGTGGCGTTCAATGAACGCCGCGACCGGCCGGCGCTCGTGGACCACCGGCAGGGCGTGCCGCGACAGGGCCACCCGGAAGCCGGCCGCGGCGAAGCGCTGGCCCAGGACGTAGTCCTCGGCCAGGATGTCGCGGACCGCTTCCCAGCCTCCCAGCGACTCCAGATCGGAGCGGCGGAAGAGCATGGACTTGCCGACCACGCAAGGGTGCCGGACGAGGTGGGCGCTGCAGATCGAGGCGGCGACGAACGAGTTGAGATGCAGGTTCTCGAGCCGGGCGCCCAGGCTCCGGTCCCCGACGCCGGCCAGCACGTTGGTGACCAGCCCGGCACCCGGCAACTCGTCCGCGAGGGCGCGCAGATAGCCGGGCCGGGCGCGGACGTTCGAGTCGGAGATCAGCCAGTGCTCGTGGCGGGCGGACCGCGCGAGCGAGGCCAGGTTGGTCACCTTGGGGTTCCAGCCGAGAGCGGGCGCGCCGGCCACGATGCGGATCGGCACTTCGGGGAAGTCCCGCCGCAGGCGCTGGGCCACCGCGAGGGCGGGGTCGGCGGGGTCCTCGGTGCCGAGGATCAGCTCGAATCGGGGGTAGTCCTGCCCGGCGAGCGAGGCGAGATTCTCGTACAGCCCTTCGTCGATCCCCTTGAGCGGCTTGAGGATCGAGATCGGGGGGAGCTCCCCGGAGCCCCGGTGCGCGGCTTTCGCCGGGCGCAGCAGGAAGAGCAGGGCGCCGCCGGCCGTGAGGACGGTGACCGCGAGCGAGAGGGCCGCGAGCAGGACGAGAGATTGGGTGAACAGCTCCAAAGCCTTTTCCTTCCGCTGTCAGGATGGGCTCCGGGCGTGACGCTGCCGTGGCGTCCCGGTCACAGGGTGGTCAGAGATGACCTCTGATGTGCTAGAAAGAGGCCCATCATGTTCCTTGCCGCCGTCATCCAGCTCAACTGTACCTCAGACGAGGCCGCCAACTGGGAGAGCGCCCGCTCGCTGGTCGAGCGCGCCGCCGGGTATGGCGCCAAGCTCGTCGCCACGCCGGAGAACACCAACTACCTGGGACCCCATGAGGAGAAGGTCCGCCGCGCCGAGCCGCTGGACGGACCCACCTGCACCCGCTTCGCCGATCTCGCGCGCCGTCACGGGATCTGGCTCCTCCTGGGATCGTACAACGAAAAGAGCGACGAGCCCAGGCGTTGCTTCAACACCAGCGTCCTCTTCTCTCCCGAAGGGAAGATCGTCGCCACCTATCGCAAGATGCACCTCTTCGACGTGGACGTGCCCGGAGGGGTCCGGTTCGCCGAGTCGGACACCTGCAAGCCCGGAGGGGACGTGGTGGTGGCCGACACGCCGCTGGGCCGGATCGGGCTGTCGATCTGCTACGACATGCGGTTCGCCGAGCTCTATCGCCGGATGGTGGACCAGGGGGCGCAGATCCTGACGGTCCCGTCGGCGTTCACCCTGATGACCGGCAAGGATCACTGGGAGACGCTGCTGCGCGCCCGCGCCATCGAAAACCAGGCGTACGTGCTGGCTCCCGCCCAGCACGGCGAGCACGACGACGCCGGGCTCAAGGCGAGCTACGGGCACGCCCTGATCGTGGACCCCTGGGGGCTGGCGGTCGCCAGGGCCTCGGACGGACCGGGAGTTGCCCTGGCCGAGATCGACCTGGAGCGGGCGGAGCGCATCCGACGGGCGATTCCGGTGCAGCAGCATCGAAGACTCTGATCCGATCCGCCTTCCCGAGGCTCGGGTCTTGCACGGACCGTGAAGAGGATGAGCGACGACCCGATCCATATCATGGCGTACCGGGGCTTCGGGACCTCCCGCAAGCTGGCGGTCACCGGCCGGGTCCTGCAGGACGAGCCGGTCGCCGCGGCCAAGGAGCACGACTCGATCTGGAAGAACCTGGGGAACACCTGGAAGCGCTTCAAGGCCGACGAGGTCCCCCACGCCCGCCTGCGGATCTCCTTCGGCGAACGGGCCTCCGAGACCACGACCGACGAGGAGGGCTACTTCCGCTGCGAGATCGAGCCGGCCGCGCCCCTCGATCCGTCCGCCGCCTGGCACCCGGTCGACCTGGAGCTGCTCGATCCGCCGCATCCGGTCCACGCCACCGGCGCCGTCCTCGTACCGCCCCCCGAGGCCGAGTACGGGATCATCAGCGACATCGACGACACGGTGGTCGAGACCGGGGTGACCCGCCGGCTCGCCATGGCGCGCACCGTCTTCCTGGGCAACGCCCGGACGCGCCTGCCGTTCGCGGGAGTGGCGGCCTTCTATGACGCCCTCCATCAGGGGGTGAAAGCCGGGGGGACGAACCCTGTCTTCTTCGTGTCCGGCAGCCCGTGGAACCTCTACGACCTCTTGGTGGAATTCATGGACCTCCATGCCATCCCGCCGGGGCCTCTCCTCCTGCGTGACGTGGGCGCCGGCCGGCGCAAGCTCTTCCGGCGGCCGAGCCTCCATCACAAGCTCGGCTGCATCCGGCCGATCCTCGACAGCTACCCGGAGCTCCCGTTCGTGCTGATCGGCGACAGCGGCGAGCGGGATCCGGAGATCTACCGCCAGGTCGTCCGCGAGTACCCGGGGCGGATCCGGGCCGTCTACATCCGGCGCATCACCGTGCCGGGGCGCGACGAGCAGGTCCTGGAGATCGCCCGGGAGGTGCGGGAGGAAGGGGTGCCGATGCTCCTCGTCCCCGACACCGAGGCCGCCGCGGTGCACGCCGCCGGGCTGGGCCTGATCCGCTGGCGCCGCCTCCCCGACGTCCACGAGGAGAAGGTGAAGGACGAGACCGCCCCCAGCCCGGTCGAGGTCGCGCTCGACCTGGCGTAGAGCCGCCGCCGCGGATGCGATAGGCTCTCAGGGTGCAGTCGGATTACCAGATCTTCAAGCTCGGCTGGCTCGCCGTCCTCCCCCTGACCAAGGACGCCATCCACATCTATATCGGCTTCCTCTGCTTCCTGGTCGCCCTGATCCTCTTCCGGCGCAGCCTGACCTCGTACGCGGCGCTGATCCCCGGCCTCCTCGTCTCCATCGCGATGGAGGTCTTCGACCTGCGCGACGGCTACGGCTGGCTGGCCAGCCTCAAGGACATCGTCAACACGAACCTGATCCCGTTCGTGCTCGTCCTCCTCGCCCGCTGGAAGACTTTCAACGTTTCGTAGAGGGCGTTCCCCCTCTCCCGGGGGGTGTGAGTGCGTGTGGGAGAGGGGGCCAGGGGGTGAGGGTTCTAGTGCTCGGTGAGGGTTCTAGTGCTCGTTCGGCTCGTCTTTGAGCGGGTTGTCGCTGCCGGCCAGCGGGCCGACGCCGGTCTTGCCGGGGTGGTCCGGAATGGTGACCAGCACCTCGCCGACGTTGTTCGTGTAATCCGACTCGGCGAAGTTGTGGCAGAGGCCGGTCGCCGTATCGAGCGCGCGGCACGGCTCCTGGTTCTTCGGCTTGAACGGCGGATTGGCCGTGATCCGGATGACGTAGTCACCGGGCGGCACGGGGTCCTGGCCGTCGCCGCCGTCGAGGACGAAGTACTGGCCGCCGAGGAAGAAGCGGTAGGTGTCCGACCAGCCGTGCGAGATCCCCTGATTGCCCGAGTGGGTCAGGTCGCCGCAGCTCCGGTAGGTGGGGTTCTTCGGCGGATCGCCGCCCACAGACGTCGGGTTGGGATCGGTGTCGAGCATGCAGAAGCCCGCCTTGGCAGCCTTCCAGACCTTGCCGGTGTGCGGATCGATGAGCTGATACAGGGCGTAGTTGCGGAAGTGGAAGTGCTGGTGGCAGGTGGCGAACTCGTAAAGGCCGTCGTTGGCGTCGAAGTGCGCCCGCGGATCGCCGATGTTGATGTCTTCGTCGCCGACGTTGGCGGTCATCACCGTGAAGCGCACCAGCCGGCGCAGGCCGGGGGTGACGCCCCCTTCGATGACGCTGCAGAAATTGGCGTCGAGCTTCTCGTCGCGGACGACCCACTGGCGCTCCAGGATGTCGGTGCGGACGATCATGTCGGGCAGCGCCGCCGCGGGTCGCGGCGCGGCCAGGCTCCCGAGCGCCAGGGCACCCAAGGTAAGACAGACTGCGGATGTGAGGTGTTTGGACACTCTTCTCTCCTCCAATAGAAGTCCCCGACCCGAACCTGGATCGGGGATGGGACACACTCCTGACACAGAGGATTCCCTAATCAACAAGGTGCAGGAGGGGGACCAAACCGCGCCCCCCTGTTGGTCTCACGACCGGGTCCGGCGCCGCAGCATCCCGGCGCCGCCGAGAGCGAGGAGCAGGGCGAGCAGGGCGAGCCCAGCCTCGTTCAAGGCCGGGATCTCGACGACCGGCTGGGATTCCACCACGAAGGTCGTGGGATCGGCCCCTCCGCTCGCCGCCGGATCGTCGGTCGGGGCGGAGGCGTCGTTGGTGCCGTCGCCGTTGCTGTCGTAGGCCACGCTGCCCTGGTTGCTGATCACCGTCCCCCTGGGTGTATCGGGCTTGACGGTGGCCTGGATGGTGATGGTCACCGAGCCGCCGGCCGGGATCGCGCCGTTCCAGGTGACGGTGTTGGTCGCCGGGGTGGCGGCCGCCGTCCCGGAGGTCGCAGTGGAGCTCACCAGGGTGAGCTGCGACGGCAGGACGTCGGTGAGCTCGTTGCCCGGGTTGTCCGCCTGGGCATGGGGCGAGGTGTTGGTCAGGACCACCGTGTAGGTCACGCTGCCGCCGGGGAAGAGCTGGCCGCTGACCGTCTTGGTGGCCGAGACCGCGGCGCCGTTGGCCACCGTGGTGTCCACGCTGGCGCTCTCATTGCCCGGGTTCGGATCGGCCGTCGTCGAGGTGACCGTCGCGGTGTTGGTGAGCACCGTGCCGTTGGCCACCGTAGAGCCCACGGCGACCGTGAGCGTGAACACCGCGCTCCCCGGTGCGAAGGAGGCGTTCGAGCAGCCGATCGCGCCCGGGCTGTCGACGGCCGGCGTTCCGCAGCTCCAGCCGGCCGGCGCGGAGAGCGACTGGAAGGTGGTGCCCGCCGGCAGCGGATCGTCGAGGACGACGCTGCCGGCGTAATTCGGGCCGGCGTTCGTCACCGTGACGGTGTAGGTCAGGTTGGTCCCCGCCGAGACCGGATCTGGGGTGTCCCCCTTGGTCACCGACAGATCGGCCGACGACGAGACGGTCGTCGTGGCGACGCCGATCTCGTCCTCGGGATTCGGGTCGGGGGTGTCTGAGGACGCCCCGGCCGTGTTGGTGATCTCCCCCGCGGTCACCGCCGGATCGACCGCGACGACGAGGGTGAAGACCGCGCTGCCCACCGCGAACGAGGCGGTGGAGCACGAGACCGTGCCGCCGGCCCCCACCGCCGGCATGGAGCAGCTCCAGCCGCCCGGCGAGGCCAGCGATACGAAGGTCGTCTCCGCGGGCAGCGTGTCGCTCCAGAAGGCGTTGTCCGCCGGGTCCGGACCGTTGTTGGTCACCGTGATGGTGTAGGTCAGGTTTCCCCCCGGAGCCACCGGATCGGGGCTGTCCGCCTTGGTCACCACAAGGTCGGCCGACTGGGCCGCCGCGAGGGCCGGCAGGAGCACTGCCAGCCCGAGGACGGACAGAAAGATACGGAACGGCTTCGGCTCGATCATTCGAAGTAGCCCAGGACGTCGAGCACCACGTGGACCGTTCCGCTGCCAGCCACCGAAGCCTGCACCGCGACCTCCCCGGCGGCGTCCTGGGACAGGGGGACGACGACGAACAGCGACCGTGCGCCGATCACCGGGAACTGCATCGTGGGGAAGGCGGGCGCTGCGGCATCGCCGGCGTAGATCGTCAGATCGCCGCTCCCGGTGGGCGCCACGATCGTGACGTTGAGCACGACGACCTTCGCGGTCGGCGGGATGCCGCAGACGCCGTGCAGAGCGAACGTCCGTGGCACTCCATCCTGGAGCGGTGTGCTCGCCCGCGTGTCCACGGCCCGGCACGGCGTGACCGTGAAGGAGTCGCCGAGGTTGCTGACCGTGTCGGAATCGGTCGCCGAGTTGTTGCCCGGGCTCGGATCGGTCACTCCGCCCGGAGCCGCAACCGTCGCCGTATTGCTCAGCGTGCCGGTGGCGGCGGCAGAGACCGTGCAGCTCGCCGTATAGGTGACGCTGCCGCCGGCCGGCAGGTTGACGGTGTCATTGATGTTGCCCGAGCCGGAGGCCGTGCAGGTGCCGCCACCCGCGCCCGCGCAGGTCCAGTTGCAGGTGAGATCGGCCGGGAAGGTGTCCGCCACCGTCGAGCCCGCCGCATCGCTCGGACCGGAGCTCGACGCCGTGATCGTGTAGGTCACCGAGCCGCCGGGGTCGACGGTCGTCACCCCGTCCGTCTTGGTGATGGCGAGGTCGGCCTGCGGTGTCAGCGTGTCGGTGTCGGTGGCGCTGTTGTTGGCCGGGTTGGGGTCGCCCGCCGCTCCGCCCGAGACCGTCGCGGTGTTGGCGAGCGTTCCGGTCGCTGACGCCGAGATCGAGCAGCTCGCCGTGTAGGTGACGCTGCCGCCGGCCGGCAGGTTGACGGTGTCGTTGAGGTTGCCCGAGCCGGAGGCCGTGCAGGTGCCGCCGCCCGCGCCCACGCAGGTCCACGTGCAGGTGAGGACCGCCGGGAAGGTGTCGGCGACGGTGCCGCCCGTCACCGGGTCCGGACCCGCGTTCGACGCGGTGATCGTGTAGGTGACCGAGCCGCCGGGCACCGCCGTCGTCACGCCGTCCGTCTTGGTGATCGCGACGTCGGCGACCTGGAACAGGCCGACCAGCACGGGGTCGTGGTCGGAGGCCCGGTAGGGCGTCCCGGGCTGGAAGACGACGCGCGGCGGCGCCAGAGCGGAACCGTCCGGCTTCTCCTCGAAGGTGGCCTCACCCGGGCTGTCGCGGATCTCGTCGTTGTAGTCGAAGAGGTCGACCTCGTCGGCGTTGATGTGCCAGGCGTCGGCGCCGGTGACCTGCGGCAGCAGAGAGGAGCTGGCGAAGCCGTAGTCGAGGTGGCCCAACTGGCCGTCGAAGAGATAGGAGTAGGTGCTCGCCCCGTGGAAGAGGGTCTCGAGGTCCGTGTACCCGCCGGCGATCAGCGTGTTGATCGGGTCCTCCTTGGCGTAGGAGTTGAAATCGCCGAGGAGCAGGACGTCCGGGTCACCCGCGGCGGGGATGACGGTGCCGGTGATCCAGGTGAGGAGGCGGTTGGCCTGCGCCGTCCGTGTGGCATTGGAGGCACCGGCGCCATCTCCGATGTCGGCGTCGCCCGGCAGGCCGGCGCTCGAGCCCTTCGACTTGAAGTGGTTGATGATCACCGTGAAGCGCTGCCCGAAGGCCGGGTTGGTCGCGTCGACGACGTCATAGGTCTGGGCCGTCGGCGGCCGGCTGTGGATCGGATCGAGGTCGGAGAGTGGAGAGCCGACCGGCGACACGATGCCCGTGCGGTAGATCTGCTGCACCCGGATGGCGTCGGTGCCGAGCGTGCCGCCGGTATTCACGAAGGCGTACGGATGCGCCCCGCCGCAGAGGGCGTTGACGGCCCCCAGCAGGTCGGTGATCGAGTCGCTCGGCGTGGTGTTCTCGAGTTCCGCGAAGCCGTAGACATCGGCGTTCAGCGTGCAGATGACGAGCGCCGCCCGCGCGCGCTGGCGGTTGAGCTCGGCGACGCTGTCGGCGCCGCGGCAGTCCAGGGTGCCGCCCGGGGCGCAGGGACCAGTGCTGTTGCTGGCGGTGGTGTCGATCGTCGTGAAGTAGTTGAGGAGGTTCATGCCAACGGCCCGGATGGCGCCGCCCACCGCCGGCGGCGTCGCCGGGCGTGGGTTGGCGACCGTGAAGGTCGCCGGCTCAGCGGCGGTGGGCCGGATGCGCCAGGCGTCGGTGCCGGCCTGGCCCGCGAACGACCAGTGCAGGACCCCGGTGAGCCCGTTGACCAGGTCGCCGCCGCGGAAGAAGTCGGTCCCCTGGGTGCCGATCGAGAAGCCGCCATTGGCGCGCGGGTGGTAGACGTACTGGAGGCCGTCGGCCGGTCCGGCCGGCGACGACGACGTCAGGTACCACTCCTGGGAGTTGTTGTCGTCGTCGAGAATGACCTTCCGGCGCGAGAGGCCGTCGGCCCAGGCGGTGTTCCCCGCGACGCTCGGCGGGTTCGCCTCGGTGAACTGGCGCGGCCGGCCGCCTTCATAGAGGATGATCTGGCCATAGCGCCCGAGCTCGAAGTACTCCGACACCGTGAGCGTGTCGACGAAGGTCACCTTCATCCCTTCACGCTGTTCATAGAAGTCGTTGACGACGCCGGCGATGGGCAGATCGATCGGCGACGGCGTGACCTGGGCGAGGTTGTTGCCGGCGTTGGTGATGACGACCGAGCCGGCGGCGCTCGCCGTGATCTCGGTCAGGTTGTTGAACTCCGACACGCTGCCGGTGGCCTGCACCCGCTGCCCCTCGGCGACCGGGGTCGGGCAGCTGCTGCAGAAGATGAAGATGCCTTCCGAGGTCGCCGGATCGGCATCGGCGTCAGTGTCCTCTTCCTGGAGGAAGAAGCCCTGGATGTTGGTCCCCTGGAAGTCGGCGGTGACGATGCCCTCGACGGTGACGGTGACGCCTGGAATGGGGGTCGCGGCGCCGTTCCCCTGCACGTCGTGGATGCGGAAGAGGTCGTCGTTGACGATCGTCCCCTGCCCCTGGCCGTCGGCTATGACGGCATTAGAGGCGTTCGTCACATTCACGAAGAAGGTCTCATCCAGCTCCGGGGTGGTGTCGCCATTGACCAGTACGTCGAAGGTGTAGGTCGAGCTCCCGGCCGGGATCGTCTGGCTGGTGAGCGACTTCTGCGTGTAGTCGCCCGGCTGCGTCGCCGTGTTGTCCGCGGTCGCGATGTCGAAGGTCACGCCGCCGGCCCCGGCCGGAGCCGAGAGGCTGACGGTAAAGGTGAAGGTCGTGGTGCCGGCGTTCCCCTCGGAGAGCGAGACATCGTTGATGCTCAGGCTCAGCGGCGGGGGCACGTCCTCGCCGACGGTCCAATCCGAGAAGGCGCTGATTCCAGACACGGTACCTGTGTGCGTTCCTGCGTTCACCGTGCTGCCCGGGAAAGACGTGGGAATTCCGCCGCTGACCCGGAACACCTTGTAGACGGCCTCATTGCCCACGACATCGCCGGCGAGGTAGGCGAACGTGAGATCGGCGGTGATGCCCGGGGTCGCCGCGAGCGACCAGTAGCGCTGGATCGAGGTGGCAGGATTCATGTTGGGCTGCGTGCCTTGCACCGCGGCGCAGGTGATGTTTCCCGGTGTACCCGCCGTGACATTGGCGGTGAACGGCGAATAGCCGTTGGCGGTTCCGACTTCGAAGACCTTGCTGCCGTTGGCCGAGAAGTCCTTTCGCAGATTGCCGATGACGTGACCGCTCGTGCGGTTGACGCTCGCACCGGAACCGATGATGAGCGTATTGGCGCCAGTGGTGATGTTGCCGCTGGAGAGTTGCAGCGTGCCGGCGCCGAACGTCACGTCGCTGCCCAGCGTGATGCCGTTCGCGTTGTTGACGTTGATCGTCGAGTTGGCACCGAAGGTGAGTGTCCCCGCGCTCGCGATCGACTGCGCGGCAGGACCGTTGAGATTCACCGTGCCGGCCGACGCGGGGCTGAAGCTGAGCGTCGCCCCGGCGGCGACCGAGACGTTACCCCGGATCGAGTGACCGGGCGTGCCGGTCATGTTGAAGTTGAGCGTTCCCAGGGTGACCGTGAGGTTGTCCATCACGACGGCGCTGCCACCTGTCGGCGTGATCGTCGACGCGACGTTCTGCTCGTAGTTGGCATACGTACGGCCGCTGAAGGAGGGCGTGTTCGAGCTCTGATGACGATAGAGACTCCCCGTCTGGAACACGACGACGGAGGTGGGGGCCGCCGCACCGAACGGATTGGAGCCGGCGAGGAACACGAAGGTGGATCCGGCGGCGAAGACGACGGAGCTCAAGCTCGTGGTACCGAAAGGATTGCCGCTGAAATTCGTCCCCTCCGTAAACGTCGAGCCGCTCTGAAACGTGATGCCGCTCGCGCTGGCGGCAGTCAGCCGGTGCGCAACCGAAGCGGTTCCACTGAGCGTCATCGAACCGCCGATACTACCGGTCGCTCCCGCGGCGAGCGCCATGGTGATGGCGTTTGCGGTTCCGGTGAAGTTCAGCTGCGAGCCGACATCGACTTGCAGGTCGGTGCCCGTGCCGCCGTTGATGGTCAAGGTGACCGCGCCTGCGCTCTGCAAGGTCACGTTCGTGTTGCTGGAAGCCAACAGCTGCCCGATCGTCTGCGTCGGCACACCCGTGACGGTCGTCGTCGCGCCGTTGTTGAAGACGAGGATGTCGTTGACGGCCGGCGTGGTGCGGGTCGGCGTCCAATTCGTGGCGGTGGCGTACGACGCCGTGCCGGTCTGATTCCAGGTGTACGTCGTCTGCGCCGTCACGCATGTCGGGACCAGCGCCAAGACCAAGCCAATGGGCAGCAGAGCACGAAGCGATTTGAGCATGAGCGAATCTCCTCAGACAGACGGAACCCGGCGCGAACAGCGACCGGGGGGACGAACGGGTTTGCCGGGGAAGTGTACTCGGGTTTGGGTCGATTTGGGTGACGCGATCGTGACACGGGCACCGATCTTGCCTTTGGTGGTCTCCGGGAGCGGCTTCACGGCGGATTCGGTGTAGCCTGGAGGGCCGAAGAGGAGGGGGCGCGTGAAGGCAGGACAGACGATCGACGACCTGGAGCTGCTGCTGGCCGTGATGCCCGACCGCGTCTGCCAGGCGATCGAGGCGCGGCCGGACCGCAGCTCGATCATCGAGATCGTGCTCGACCTGGGGCGGACGCCGGAGATCCGCTTCGCCGACCGCGGCGAGATGATCGACGACCGGCCGGTGGAGCGCGGGGACCTCGACCATGTGGTCGAGCGCATCGCCCGCTTCGGCAAGGACAACCGGGCCGGCATCGCGCGCACCCTCCACCGCATCTCCGCCCTGCGCAACCGCATCGGCGACGTGGTCGGCCTGACCTGCCGGGTCGGCCGCGCCGTCTATGGCACGGTCGACATCCTGCGCGACGTCATCGAGTCGGGCCGCTCGATCCTCCTCCTGGGCCGGCCCGGCGTGGGCAAGACGACGCTCCTGCGCGAGGCGGCGCGCGTCCTCGCCGACGACCTCGGCAAACGGGTGATCGTGGTCGACACCTCGAACGAGATCGCCGGCGACGGCGACATCCCGCACCCGGCGATCGGCCACGCCCGGCGGATGCAGGTGCCGTCGCCCGAGCAGCAGCACGCCACGATGATCGAGGCGGTCGAGAACCACATGCCGCAGGTGATCGTGATCGACGAGATCGGCACCGCGGCCGAGGCCATGGCCGCCCGCACCATCGCCGAAAGAGGCGTGCAGCTGATCGCGACCGCGCACGGCAACACCCTCGACAACCTGCTGCAGAACCCGACGCTCTCCGACCTGGTCGGGGGCATCCAGGCGGTGACCTTGTCGGATGAGGAAGCGCGCCGCCGCGGCACCCAGAAGACGGTCCTCGAGCGCCGCGCCCCGCCGACCTTCGACATCCTCATCGAGATCCAGGACAAGGACCGCCTGGCCGTGCACCGCGAGGTGGCCGAGGTGGTGGACCTGTTCCTGCGCGACGTTCCATCCCGGCCGGAGCTGCGCACCCGCAAGGAGGACGGCGGAGTCGAGATTCAGGCCGCCCCGCGCCCGGAGTCCCGCCACGCCCCCGCCGCTCACCGCCGGAACGGCCCCGAGCCGAGGCGAGGCGAGCCCCGGAAGCGCCAAGCCGGCCGCAAGGGGAAAGGAGGCGCTTCCCCCTGGTGGGAAGAGCCGCTCACCGTCCCCTCCCCCACCCCGGAGCCCGCCCACGACGAGCCGCCGACCCAGTCGCAGCGCCCGCCGCGCGGCAAGATCGCGAGGATCTACGCCTACGCGGTCAGCCGCGACAAGATGGAGCGCGCCCTGCGCAAGATGCGAGTCCCCGCCTTCCTGGTGGACGACCTCGACGAAGCCGACATGGTGGTGACGCTCAAAGCCCAGGAGCGCCGCCAGCCGCGCCGCCTGAAAGACGCCGCGGAGAAGGGCCTGCCGATCCACATCATCAAGAGCAACACCCTCGCCCAGATGGAGACCTTCGTGCGCTCCCACTTCGGCGTCATCGACGTCCGCGCCCAGGACGAGGACGCCCTCCGCGAGGTGGAAGAGGCGATCGACGAGGCCCTCGACCAGGGCAGGCCGGTCGAGCTCCCGCCCCGCAACAACTATCTAAGAAGGCTGCAACACCAGGTGATCGAGCGCTACGGCCTCACCTCGGAGAGCAAGGGGGACGAGCCATACCGGCGGGTGGTGATTTATCCGGGGTGACCGCGCCGCTCAGCCCGTGGCGGAGGATCAGGCGGCGGCTGAAACGCCGGAGGCGGAGTTTTCCCCCGCCCAAAGACCCTCACCCCCTGGCCCCCTCTCCCACCCGCACTCCCACCCTCCGGGAGAGGGGGAACCCCCAACGCTCGCTTTTTCAATGTTTTGGGCGGTGGCGCCCCCTCTCCCGGGTGGGAGTGAGTGCGGGTGGGAGAGGGGGAAGGGGGGTGAGGGATGGGCGGGCGGAGGCACCCGCTACGATGACTTTGACGGGACCCTGTTACCATCCCGCGGGCCGCCTTGCCCGGTGGGTCGCGGTGTACTACGCTCGTTGCAGCAGCGCGAACCAAAGGAGACCCTGGACATGAGGTGCGACCTTCGCAACCGTTGTGCGGCGAGCTTCCTGGCGGCGGTCCTGATGGCGGTGCCTGCGGCTGCCAAGGACAATCCTGCCAAGCAGACGGCGGACCGGCTCCCCAACATCTGCGCGGACCTCCAGAAGCAGGGTTGGGGAGTGCCGGCGGATGAGCTCAAGATGAATCCCGACACTCAGGCGGAGACGCGCATCGGCAAGCGGCTCTACATGTGCACCCTCGAGCGCCAGCTTGCCGGCAAGGGGCCCGGCCGAGCGCCCGACCTCGGTGTGCTGTTGGCCAGCAGCGCCGGCGAACCGCACCTGGTCTTTTCGGTCAACGTCTGGTGCGCGGCCGACCGGGAGCCGGCGATCGAGGCGCTGGCCAAGGAGTTGGAGCGCGTCCTCACCGGTTCCAAGATCCCCATCCCGGCGAACGTGCTGGAAGCCGTCCGCGCCTCCCGGGAGCATGACTCCACCGCCGAAGGGGTGCGCTATCGAGTCGAGCCCATCGAAGTCGACGCCGGAGCCTGCGCCCAGGTCAAACCCGGGGAGCTCGGCCCCGTGCTGATGAAGATGGACGTAGCGGTCGAGCCCGTGCCTTAGGGCTTGCCACGTAATACCTAGGCACTGGTGAAGGCTCCCGCGGCCCTTCAGGCCGCATGATCGTGGCGGCCGTTGGATCCCAGGGAATCGGCCTGCGGCCTCATCCCTGGGCTATGTTCTCCCGGCCCGTTGGGCCGGATAGGACGGCCATCAACATTTCAAGCTGCGAGAGAAGAGGATCATCTTGGCAGATTTTATTTCGTAGCAGGCCCTTAGAGCCTTCGCTGCCACCCGGCCTCCCGGCGATCCGAGAATTTTTTCGTGCCGCAAAAAGGCAGTGGGTACCCCTCCGCACCGAAAAATCTGCCGCCTGTACCTGACAACTTGCGGCAGGTTCCTCTCTCGGATGCCCCCGCTCCTGGCAATTTGCGGCACACTCCCTGATATTTGCGGCGTGTTCCCTAGTTGTTGCGGCGCATTCCGTCCAGCGCGCCGCAAATTTCTTCCGGGTTGCGGCGTGGAGCTGTCGCGATGCCGCAAGTTGTCAGGGGGCGCTGAGCGCCCTCTGGAAATGTGCCGCAAATTGTCTCGGGGCTGCGGCGTTCCCTCTTGGGGATGAGGTCATCCCCGACCGATTTGCGGCACGAATCCGCTAGCCGGTCTCCCCTCTCCCGCTCTGCGGGGGAGGGGCTAGAGGAGGGGGCTGGGCCACCAGCGGGAGCGTGGCGGTGGTGTCCAGGTCGTCCTTGAACTCCTGACTGTAGATGTCGAGGAGAGAGAGGAAGAGGGCGGCCAGCATGGGACCGAGGATGAAGCCGGTGGCGCCGAAGAGGCCGATCCCTCCCAGGGTCGAGAAGAAGACCATCAGGTCGTGCATCCCGGTCTCCTGGCCGACCAGCCGCGGGCGCAGCAGGTTGTCGACGTTGACGATCACGATCACGGTCGCCAGGAGGATGCCGATCGCCTGCCAGTAGTTCCCCTGGAGCGCCTGGACGGCGGCCGCCGGATAGAGGACCAGCCAGGCCCCCACCAGCGGGATGATCGACAGGAGGGTCGCGACCACGCCCCAGAGGAACGGCGAGCCGACGCCGAAGATCCACAGGGTGAGCCCCGAGAGACTCCCCTGGACCAGCGCGATGAGGAGCGTCCCCTTGACCGTGGCGCGTGCCACCGCGGTGAAGCGGGCGAGGATCGCGTTCTTGTATTCGCGGTCGAGCGGGATCAGGAAGCGCAGCCGGCGCACCATGGTCCGGCCGTCGCGGAAGAAGTAGAACATCGTGAAGAGGGTGATGAAGAGCAGCACCACAAACTCCAGGGTGCTGCGCGACGTCCGGTTGATCAGGCCGGCCATGAAGGCCGCGATACCCGCCGCCGCTTTCTGCAGGTCCTCCTGCAGGTTGATCTGCTCGAACGGGAGATTGCTCAGCCAGGGGATGCTCTTGATCCGCCGGATCAGGTCGACGTTCCCCCCTTGGACGAGGCGGGTGACGTCGCCTTGGATCGAGCGGTAGAAATTGATCGCCTCGACGGTCACCAGGTGGCCCACGCCATAGAGAGGCAGGACCAGGCCCAGGAACAGCACGAAGCAGGAGAAGAAGGCCGCGAGGGAGCGGCGTCCGCGGAAGGTGCGCAGGAATCCCTGGTAGAGCGGATCGAAGATCGTCGCGAAGACGGCCGCGAGCGCGATCGGCACCAGGAACGCCTGCATCATCCGGAAGAACAGGATGGTGGTGAGCACCAGGGCGGCGATGAAGAACCACCGGCTGAGCTTTTTCTCTTCGGTCACCACTCCATTGTTTCATGGCTCCACTCGAGATCCCCAGGTCCTTCTCATGCCGGCGTTCCCCCGCCCGACCTCACCCCCGACCCCTCTCCCATCTCCCACCCCTCCAACCGGGAGAGGGGCGCCACCGCCCGCTCTCTCTTTGGTTTTTGTCGACTCCCCCCTCTCCCGGGGGCTGGGTGGGAGATGGGAGAGGGGGGCCGGGGGGGTGAGGTCGGGCGGGGGAAGGCCCCAGCCCCCCGGGAGGTTCCGCGGGCCGGGGGTGAGGGCTGAGGTGGCCCGGCCGTTGCAACGAGGTCCCATAGGGAGGGCTGAAAGAAGGAGAAGCATGATGAGACGACAAATTTTCCCGACGCTCGCCCGGCAGGCTCTCCTGCTGGTACTGGTGTCGGTTCTGGCGGGCCCCGCGGCGGCGCGGCCCCCGTTCCCGAACGAGCAGCGCGCCCAGGCGCAGCCGCCGGCCGCCCAGGCCATGCCGGTGCCGCCGAACCCGGTGAGCCCGATGAAACAAAAACCGGCCGCGGCCGACGCTCAGATCCTGCTCGACCGCTCCGGCTTCTCGCCGGGGGCGATCGACGGTCAAGGGGGCTCCAACACCAAGAAGGCCCTCGCGGCGTTCCAGGCGGCGCACGGGCTCCCGGCGAGCGGCGAGCTCGACCAGGCGACCTGGCAGGCTCTGGCCGCGGGCGGGCCGAACACCTTCATGGCGTATCGGATCACGCCCGAGGATGCCCAGGGCCCGTTCGTGGCGCACATCCCTGAGGACATGATGGAGAAATCCAAGCTCCAGGCGCTCGGCTACAGCTCGCTCCTCGAGATGCTTTCCGAGCGGTTCCACGTCACGCCGGAATACCTGCGCAAGCTCAATCCCCAGGCCCGCTTCGCGGCGGGCGAGATGCTCCGCGTCCCGGCCGTGCGCCAGGTTTCGAACGAGCAGTCGAAGGCGCCCGAGGGGATCCAGCTGGTCGTATCTAAAGGAATGTCGGCCCTGACGGTCGTGCACGGCAACCAGGTCGTGTTCTATGCCCCGGTCAGCGCGGGGAGTGAGCACGATCCGCTGCCGATCGGCGACTGGAAGGTCAAGGCCGTGAGCCGCAATCCGTCCTTCAACTACAACCCGGACCTCTTCTGGGACGCGGATCCCGGGCACTCGAAGGCCAAGATCCCGCCGGGACCGAACAATCCGGTGGGCGTGGTCTGGATCGACCTCTCCAAGGAGCACTACGGGATCCACGGCACGCCGGAGCCGCGGATGATCGGCCGCTCGTTCTCCCACGGCTGCGTGCGGATGACCAATTGGGACGCGCTGACCCTGGCCTCGCTGGTCGAGCCCGGGACGCCGGTCCTGTTCCGGGAGTGAGCCGGTGCGACGGGGTGGAACCGACAAGGAGAAGAAGGCGAGCCCGGTGATCGTCGCCGGGCTGGGCGGTTTCCTCCTCGGAGCCGCCACGGTCCTCTTCATCCTCTGGCTCTACCGCACGCCGGGCACCTTCGAATACGGCCAGGCGTCGGCGCCGTCTCCCCCTCCAGTCGTTGCTGCGCCGCCGGGGGAGGCGCCGGTGACGCCTCAGGTCTCGCCCTCGACTCCGCCGCCGCCGGCTGCGCAGACCGCGCCGCCGGCAGAGGGTACGCCCGAGGCGAGCCGGCCGTGGCTCCAGGTCCCCTCGCCGGTGCTGACGGGCGATCTGGCGACCCGCGGGCTGCTGGTGCCGGTCCAGGGGATCGCCCGCGGGCAGCTTCGCGACACCTACAACGAACGCCGGGGCGGCGGCACGCGCGCTCATGAGGCGCTGGACATCATGGCCCCGCGCAACACGCCCGTCCTGGCCGTCGAGGATGGCAAGGTCGTGAAGCTGTTCACCAGCCAGCAGGGGGGGCTGACGATCTATCAATTCGACCCGTCCGAGACCTACGCCTATTACTACGCCCATCTGGAGCGGTACGCCGGCGGTCTCAAGGAGGGGCAGCCGGTGCGCAAGGGGCAGGTCCTCGGCTATGTCGGGACCTCGGGCAACGCCCCACCCAACGCGCCGCACCTCCACTTCGCCATCTTCCGGCTGACCCCCGAGAAGCAGTGGTGGAAGGGGGACCCGCTCAACCCGTTCGACATATGGCGCGGCAGGCGGGACGACGGCGAGCCGTCGCGATGAGAGCCGAGGAGCGCCTCCCCGATCCGCGGCGCGACCGCGATCCGCGCGAGCCGGAACAGCCGCCGCCGGTCGAGGAGCCCGAGAGCCCGGTTCCGGACGAGCCGGTGGAGGACCCGCCCTCGGGCGAGCCGGCGTGGCGGGACCCGGAGAGCCCTCACCCCCGGCCCCTCTCCCACGAGTGGGAGAGGGGTGCAGGTTAGAAGGAAATCCCAGCGCCTCAGGCTGTTTTTGGCTAGCCCTCTCCCCTCGCCCGCTCGCGGGAGAGGGGCCGGGGGTGAGGGCTGGTGGGTGTGAGGTAGAGTTGCCTCATGTTCCAGCGCAAGCGGACCGGCTCGATCCTCTGCCCCTCCTGCGGCAAGCTCGTCGGCGTGGCGCAGGAGCGGTGTCTCAACTGCGGCCGGCGTAACCCGGGGATGTGGGGGTTGACCTCGGTCCTGGGGAACATCGGGCGCACGGTTCCGTTCGACCAGGTGGTCATCGGCGGGACGGTCTTCCTTTATCTCTGCATGCTGGTCGTCGATCCTGAGGGGATCGGCAAGTCAGGAGGCCTGTTCAACCTGCTGGCTCCGAGCAGCGAGAGCCTTCTGCGGTTTGGAGCGAGCGGCTCGCTGCCGGTCTGGAGCCTCGGCCGCTGGTGGACCCTGCTGTCGGCCGGCTGGCTCCACGCCGGCCTGCTCCATATCGGCTTCAACATCTACTGGGTGCGCTATCTCGCGCCCGAGACCGCCGAGCTCTACGGCTCCTCGCGGATGGTGGTCCTCTACACGCTCTCCTCGGCCTTCGCCTTTCTGGTCAGCAGCACCTTCGGCCGCGGGGTCACGGTGGGCGCTTCGGCACCGATCCTCGGATTGCTCGGCGCCCTGGTCTGGTATGGCCGCGTCACCGGCAACCGCCTGGTGGGCAGACAGGCCTGGATCTATGCCGTGATGATGATCGTGCTCGGGTTCTTCTTCCGGGGCCCACCTCGGCGGCTTCGCCGGCGGCTACATGGCCGGGGCGCTGCTCGATCCGCGCAAGCCCGAGCGCCCCGTGCACGTGGCCGGGGCGATCGTCTGCCTGGCTGCCACGGTCCTGGCGATCGTCGCCTCGCTCATCGTCCCCATCCCGCTCTAGCCGTGCAGAAGCCCCTGCGGCCGCTCGACCTGATCGGCAACACTCCGCTGATCGATCTGTCGGAGCTGACCGGGAATCCGGCGGTCCGGCTGTTCGCCAAGGCGGAGCAGCTGAACCCCGGGGGCTCGGTCAAGGACCGGCCGGCGCTCGCCATGGTCGAGGACGCCGAGCGCCGCGGCCTCTTCGCCGGCGGGCGGCGGCTGCTCGACGCCACCTCGGGCAACACCGGCATCGCCTACGCCATGATCGGGGCCGCCAAGCGGATCCCGGTGACTCTCTGCGTGCCGGCGAGCGCCAGCCCGGAGCGCAAGCGCATCCTCGCCGCCTATGGCGCCGAGGTCCGCTGGACCGATCCGCTGGCCGGGAGCGACGGCGCGATCCTGGAAGCGCGGCGGCTCGCCGGCGAGGAGCCCGAGCGCTGGACCTACCTCGACCAGTACAGCAATCCGGAGAACTGGCGGGCCCACTACCGCACCACCGGACCGGAGATCTGGGAGCAGGCGGAAAGATTCGTGACCTGTTTCGTCACTGGTTTGGGCACCAGCGGCACTTTTATGGGAGTGGGGCGGTTCCTGCGCGCGGTCGCCCCCGGTGTACGGCTGATCTCGGTGGAGCCCGACTCGCCGTTCCATGGGCTCGAGGGGATGAAGCACATGGCCTCGGCCCTGGTGCCGCCGATCTACGATCCGGGTCTGGCGGACGAGGCGCGGGAGATCGCGACCGAGGAGGCCTACGCGATGGTCAAGCGTCTGGCCCGCGAGACGGGCCTCTTGGTGGGCATCTCCGCCGGAGCCAACGTGGCCGCGGCCCTCCAGGTGGCTTCCGGATTGCAGGCCGGCGCGGTCGTCACAGTGCTCTGTGACAACGCGGACAAATATTTGTCCGACCGCTTCTGGGAGGAAGCCCACGTATGAGCCGTCTGTTCATCACGCCCCGCCACCTGCAGACCATCGAGCGGCATGCCTCGATCAGCTATCCGGATGAGTGCTGCGGCGTCCTCATCGGCAGGTGCCATTCCGGCGCGACCTTCGTCGAACGAGTCCTTTCGGTCGGCAATGAGAGGTCGGACAGCCGCCACAACCGCTATCTGATCAGCCCCGAGACCGTGCTCGCGGCGCACAGGGAGGCGCGGGCGCTGGGTCTCGACGTCATCGGCTATTATCATTCCCACCCGGACCATCCCGCGCGGCCGAGCGACTTCGACCGCGAGCACGCCTGGCCGGGGGTGTCGTATCTGATCGTCTCCGTCGAGCAGCGCAAGGTCGCCGACACCCGGTGCTGGCGCCTCCTCGACGACCGCGAGAGCTTCGACGAGGAGGTCATCGACCAGGCCGCCATCGGTGCCTCTCCACCGGCGGGCTTCCCGGGGGTCCACAAGGAGGCCGTCTGATGAGCGTGACCATCCAGATCCCCACGCCGCTGCGCCGCTTCACCGGCGAGCAGGGCGAGGTGGAGGTGGACGGCGCGACGGTCGGCGAGGCCCTCTCCGACCTCACGCAGCGCTACCCGACTCTGCGGCGCCATCTCTATACAGAGGAAGGCGCCCTGCGGAGCTTCGTGAACGTCTTCCTCAATGATGAGGACGTGCGCCATCTCCAGGCGCAGGGGACGCCCTTGGCGGCGGGAGACACGCTGCTCATCATCCCGTCGATCGCGGGAGGCGTCGGAGGACATCGATGGCGGAATTGCCCGAGCTGACGCCCGCCGAGATCCGCCACTACAGCCGCCACCTGATCATGCCGGAGGTGGGGAGCGCCGGGCAGCGCCGGCTCAAGGCGGCCCGGGTGCTGACCATCGGCGCCGGCGGCCTCGGCTCTCCGCTCGGCCTCTACCTCGCCGCCGCCGGAGTCGGCACGCTCGGGGTGGTCGACTTCGACGTCGTCGACGAGACGAACCTCCATCGCCAGGTCCTCTACGGCCGCTCCTCGGTCGGCCGGCCCAAGATCCAGGCCGCGGTCGAGCGCCTGCGCGACGTCAACCCGCACATCCGGATCGTCCCCCACGAGATGCGGCTCGACTCGAGCAATGCGCTGGAGCTGTTCCGGGACTACGACATCATCGTCGACGGGACCGACAACTTCCCGACCCGCTACCTGGTCAACGACGCCTGCGTGCTGTCGGGGAAGCCGAACGTCTACGGCTCGATCTTCCGCTTCGAGGGGCAGGTCTCGATCTTCTGGGGCGCGCGGGGTCCCTGCTACCGCTGCCTGTTCCCGGAGCCGCCGCCGCCCGGGCTGGTCCCGTCCTGCGCCGAAGGCGGGGTGCTGGGAGTGCTGCCCGGGATCATCGGCACGCTCCAGGCGAACGAGGTGATCAAGCTGATCGTCGGCGTGGGCGATCCGCTGATCGGCCGGCTGGTGCTCTTCGACGCGCTCAAGATGCGTTTTCGCGAGCTCAAGCTCAAGAAGGACCCGGCCTGTCCGATCTGCTCGGAAAATCCGACGCAGCGCGAGCTCATCGACTACGAGCAGTTCTGTGGCGTGGGCCCCGAGCCGGAGACCGTCGAGATGGATTCCGAGATGACCGTGAGCGACCTCAAAGAGCGTCTGGAGCGGGGCGAGACGCTGACCGTCCTCGACGTGCGGACCGAGCAGGAATACGAGATCGCCCGCATTCCCGGCGCGCAGCTGATCCCGCTCCACGAGCTGCAGGACCGGCTCGGAGAGCTCGACCCGGCGGCCACCATCGTGGCCCACTGCCACCACGGCGGCCGCTCCGCCCAAGCGGTCGGCTTCCTGCGCCAGATGGGCTTCGACCGGGCCGTCAACCTGGCCGGCGGCATCGACGCGTGGAGCCTGGTGGTGGATCCCAGGGTGCCGCGGTATTAGAGACCACCTGTTGAGGTGGTGCGAAGTCTCCGCAGAACCACCTTTTAGGGCATTACCCCCTCCATGAAATAGGCGTAATTGTTGAGGTCAGGCCACCACGGGAGCCTCTCCCGGCGGAGGGCGTCGTGGTGGCTGGTCGAGCCCTCAACACGGAAAGGAGGTATGCCATGTCAAACGGCATCCTGGGCCGGCGCCCCGTCTTCATCCAACGGGAGAGCATCCTCGACCGTCGGATCTGGGTCTACTACCTGGTCATCGTCGACAAGCTCGCGAACCAGCTCGGTCCCGTGCTGGAAGCGAGGCCCGACGAGCGCTTTTACCAGACGTTTTCCAAGCACGTGGAGGCGTACGTGAAGGAGGGCAAGGCGCCGCCGAAGGCCATCGAGACGCCCGTCCTGAACGCCGCGGACGATTACCTGGCCGGCCGCGACATCTCGCTGCGGGCCGGCGACTACATCGCCGTGCAGAACTTCGTCCGCGGTCAGAAGACCTGATCGCCTCAAACCGGTGCTGCGGCGCGTCCAGCCAAAGGGGAACGCGCCGCAGCCCACTCCACGGGGGCACTCGTCATGAGCTTCGAAGGTTTTCCTTGCGTCGTCGGATGGGAGCTGACCCTGGCGTGCAATCTTCGCTGCCGGCACTGCGCCTCCGCCGCCGGGCTCCCGCGGAAGAACGAGCTGACCACCGAGGAGGCGCTCGCCCTCTGCGACCAGTTCCCGCCGCTGGCCGTCCAGGAGGTCGACTTCACCGGCGGCGAGCCCCTGATGCGGCCCGATTGGTGGCGCATCGCGGCCCGCGTGAAGGAGCTGGGGATCACCACCAGGATCGTCACCAACGGCCTTCCTCTCGCGCCCAGCACCGTGGCCCGCATCCGGGAGGTTGGCATCAGCACCGTGGGGGTCAGCCTCGACGGGCTGGAGGCCACGCACGACGACATTCGTGTCCTTCCCGGCCTCTGGCGCCGCGTCCTGGCCGGTATCCAGCGGGCCGTCGACGGGGGCGTCCAGGTCGGTGTCATCACCGCCGTCAATGCGAGGAACCTGCGCGAGCTGCCCGCCCTCCTCGGCCTCCTGGAGTCGATCGGGGTGAGACACTGGCAGTTGCAGCCCAACCTGCCGCGCGGCCGGAGTGGCGAAGCGCCGGACCTCGCCCTTTCGGATCAGGAGTTCCTGGAGCTGGGAGCCTTCTTCCGCACCGAGCAACCCAAGGCGAAAGCGAGGGGCTTCGACATCGTACCGGCCGACAGCCTCGGCTACTTCACCGAGCTCGACCTGCCCGAGCCACCATGGCGCGGATGCCATGCCGGCCTCTTCGCCGTCGGCATCCTGAGCGACGGCAAGGTGAAGGGCTGCCTGACGATGCCGGACGAGATGATCGAAGGCGATCTGCGCCAGGACGACCTGTGGGACATCTGGTTCCGCGACGGCGCCTTCGCCTACACGCGTCAGTTTTCGGTCGACAAGATGGGGGCGAACTGTCGAGATTGCGCGCTGGCCGAGCAGTGCCGAGGCGGCTGTACCTCGATGTCGTACGTCTGCACGGACAAACTGCACAACGACCCGTACTGCTTCCTCGGGATTCAGAAGCGGAACCCGCAGGCCTTCCAGACAGCAATCTCCATGGCATTCCCGGAGGAAAGGGATTCCGTCATGCTCAGCGACCCGCTCCCGCCGAGCCCATGCTGGACGTGCGCTCCCTGGGCTGGATTTGCGGGGAGAGTGCACGGGAGCTGACGCGCGATCAGTAGCGGCCGATCAGCTTCCGCTCGCGAATGCCTTCGCCCGTTTTGCCTCGGGGCGCTCGCAGGACGGGCCGCAGAGGGCGAGGAGCTCCTCATAGAGGCTGCGGGCGCGGGCCTGTTCGCCCGCCAGCTCGGCGGCCCGGGCCGCGCCGGCGAGGCTGTTGAATCGCCTGGGCGCGCCAGCGAGAGAAGTCTCGTAGGCGGCGAGGGCCTCCCGCGGCTTCCCCAGCTCGAGGAGGAGGTCGCCCAACAGCTCGCGCGCCGGCAGGATCGCGCCCGGCGTGACCGGGTGCTTGCCCACCGCCTCCTCCTTGTCCGCCCCGGCGGTGAGCAACCGCACAGCCTCCTCTTTGCGGCCTTCTGCGAACGCCACCCAGCCGGCGGCGGCGAGGCGCATCGCGTCGACCTGCCCCGCCCAATCGTAGGGACCCGCGGGCGGCTCCTTGGTCAGGGCGGTATGGAGGTCCTCCAGCTCGGCCAGCGCCTTCCGGGCGCGGTCCAGGTCGCCGAGGCGGGCAGCCCCCAGCGCATTGGCGAAGCTCGTGATCCCCCGGGCGTAGGAGAAGCGCTCCCAGGGGAGCTCGGCCGCGGGGCTCGCGAGCGCCGCCGCCGCCCGCCAGTCACGCCGCTCCAGCGCATAGCGCGCCGGCACCGCCACCAGGGCATAGCCGGCGGCGAAATTCGGTTCGTCGAACCGCGAGGCCTGCGCAACCTCCGCGAGCACCTCCCGGGCCTTCTGGTCGGCGCCGAGCTGGAGATAGGCGTACTCCAGGTAATCGAGCGCGTGGAGGTTGTCGAAGGAGGTCGCGCCGGGATGGGCATGGGCCATCTGTGCCTTCGCCGCCGCGGCGGATTCGAGGTTGGATGCGATCGACTCCTGCCACAGGCCGAGCCGGGTGAAGATGTGGGACGGCATGTGGAGGGCGTGCGGAGAGGAAGACGCGACTTTGGCGTAGGCCCTGGCCGCCGGCAGCGCCAGGGACGCGAGCTGCGGATAGTCGAAGGAGTGGATGATGTAGTGGAGGATTCCCGGGTGGTCCGGATGCTCCGGCAGGAGACGGTTCAAGATCTCCGCCGCCCGTTTCTGCTGGGCATATGTCGTGTCGTTCGGTGGCGCCGTGCCGAGGAGGGCCAGGGCGTAAAGGATGGCCGCCTCGTCGTCCTCGGGGAACGTCGCGGCGAGCTTCTCCATCGCCGCCTGGTAGGCCGCGGCGCGGGTCCGGTGGTCGAGCTTGTCCGCGTCGCGATAGAACGCGCCGATGGCCGCGATGTAACCCTGCTCGCGCTCGCTGTGAGCGCCCAGCCGGGCTGCCTCCTCGGCGGCTGAGCGCCCCGCGGCGAGCTCCGCCGGCGTGGGCGGCGCCCAGATCGGGTGGTACCAGGTCATGGCCACGCCCCACCGGGCCATGCCGCAGGCCGGGTCCTGCTCCGCCAGCGTGGCGAACGCCTCGCGGGCCGTTTCATAGCCGAAGGAGTGGAGCAGAGCCATGGCGCGGTCGAAAGCCGGCTGGACCTCGGGCTTGCAGGTGATGGGGAAATGGACGTGGCCCAGGACTTCTTCTTCGGGGTGATGATGCTCATGGGACTCCTGGGCGACCCCGGGCAACGCGGCCAACCAGCAGGCGATGGTCAAGGCGATGAGTCCGTGCTGTCTCATGGAGACCTCCTACTTATGCTCAGCCTGCGGTTTTCGCTCAGCATGGTCACCGCCTCGGCCAGGCGCTTCCTCCGAGTTTCGTCCTGCTTCGCCTCGGTGATCCAGCGCAGGTAGTTCTGGCGGTGCGACGGGGGGAGCCGCTCGAAGGCCGCCCAAGCGGCCGGGTGGCGCCGGAGCTCCTGCTCGATGTCGTCCGGGACGGGGTCGCCGGTCGTCCAGCGCCGGGGCAGGGAGCTCGCGGCGTCCTCCGGCGGGGCGCTGGCGAGCCCGGCAGGCGCGAGCCGCCCCTCCTCGCGGAGCTTCGCATAGCGCTGCAGGTTCAAGGCGGACCACTGGCTCCCCGGCTTGCGCGGGCTGAACCGCTGCATGTAACGGTCCTCGTCCAACCGCCGGACGAGCCCGTCGATCCAGCCGAAGCAGAGAGCCTCCTCGACCGCCTCGTCATAGGAGACCCTCGGCCGGCCGGTGTGCTTCTTGTCGAAGACGAGCCAGATCTCGCTCTCGCGGTCATGGTGCTCCTGGAGCCAGGCCCGCCAGGCCTCCCTGGTCGTGACGTGGAGCTGCAGCGTCTCAGGGATCGTCTTGGCCATGGGCAGGAGCATACCGCGGACACGCGCCCCGTCACCGCCGGACCCTCACTCCGCGTTCCTGATCCCAATGCAGCGGCTTTTCGCTCCTGGGGAGGGGCGCTTCCGGCAGCTCGCCGACGGTGACGCCATACTTCCAGTCCGGCGGGCAGATGGCGATGAAACGGGCATAGCCGCCGAGCCCGCCCTGGAACTTGGGAAACCCGATCGCCACCAGGGCTCCGGTTTCCGGTACCTGGTCCAGGTGTGCGACACCCTCGGCCTGGGTGTAGCCGTTCTGCAGCAGCCACGCCTCCCCCTCGAGAGTCGGAGTGGTGTCGGTGTCGAGGGGCTCATGGCCGTGAAAGAGGATCTTGCGCTGCAAATGGAGAAACTTGAGAGCGTCCAGCTTCACTCCGGGAAACGGCGTCCGGGTGGCCAGCTCCGGGTTGGGCCACTCGAGCGACCAGTCGGAGCGGACGAAGACGACAGAGCCTTCGGGAATCCGGCCGTGCCGCCGTTCCCAGGCCAGGACGTCCTCCACGGTCAGGTGATATCCCGGATTCTTTTTGACCTGCTCGACGATCGAAATCACCACCAGGGGTCGGATCGTGTACGTCGCGGGCAGCTCGTCGATCGCCGGATAGTTGGGGGACCAGTGGGCCGGAGGGTCGAGCTGGGTCCCCAGCTGATCGGTCGAGAGGACGTAGCGGGTGGCCTCGAAGCCATCGGCCGCGTAGGTGTAGGGCTTGCCGGTTTTCGGGTTGATCGAAGGTCCGAACGTCGAAGGACCGAATCCCGCCCAGACGGGGATCGCAGGGCTGATCGTATGGGTCAGGTCGACGTATTTCGCCTGCCGCAGCGACTGTTCATAGACCTGCCACAGGGATGGCGAGGCAGGAGGGTTTCGCTGCGCGGCCGCTACCGCGAGCAGGCAGGTGACGGCGAGGAAGAAGAGCGACAGAGCGAGCCGAGGATTGCGCATGATGGATCTCCGAGAGAGGCGAGAACCTCGCTTTCCGTAGGGCGGGAAGGGCTTCCTGATGATCCGCAACTCTCCGTCGACCTGCCGCGGCGAAGCGGCCGCCGCACGATCTCACTCGAAGTAGCCGCTGACGTCGATGACCAGATGGCTGGAGCCGTCCATGCCCAGGGACGGCCACACCGCCAGGGTGCCGGTGTTGTCGGTGGCGAGGAGGACGATGGCGTTGCCGCTCAGAGCCTGCCCCGCCTTGAACGTGAGGGTGCTGGAGCTCGGCGCTGCGAGATCGCCGGGGTAGAGCCTCAGCGTCCCCTCCCGGGTCGGCCCCACGACCGTCAGGTTGAGCGCGAGGGCGCCGGCAGTTGTCGGGATTCCGCAAAGGTCATGGATCTGGACCAGGCGTTTCACGCCGCTGGAGAGGCCCGGCCCCTGAGACGGCTGCCGGGTGTCGAGCACGCGGCACGGCGTGATCGTATAGAAATCCCCTTCGAGCCCGAGGTTGACCGCCGGTACGTCCGGCGGGTCCATCTGGGCGTAGACCGGATCCGCGGTCAGGCCCGCGTTCACGCTGAGCACGGCCGCATAGGGCTGATTGCCGTCCTGCACGAAGTCGTCGACACCCGTCAGGGTGACGGTCTGCGGAGCGAGCCAGCTCTGCGGCGTGAAGGCGAGTTGGGCCGGTGAAACCGAGCCTTCGCCAGGATCGCTCGACGCGAGATCGATCACCACCTCGCCGGCCGGCTGGCTGTTCAGACCGACGGAAAGCTGTGCGGTGCCGCCCCACTCGCTGGTAACGAGTCTTTCGGTGGGATTGACGACGAACCCGGGCGAGAAGGAGAGCGGATAGACGTACACCGCTCCGACGAGCTGATGGTAGTCCGGAGTGGAGATGACCATGGCACCGACGAGCACGGTCGTTCCCGAGAGCGCTACCGCATTGCCAAATGAGCTGAAGCCGCGTTCGCTGTCGGAAGGGACGAGCTCCGCTCGCTCATACCAGCCCGTCGGGTCGCGCAGAAAGAGATACGACGCGTTCCAGGGATCTCCTGCGATCAGGGTATCGCCGGAGAGCGCGACCGAGGCGCCGAGCCCGCCGCTGTCGGAAGCGACGAGCTCGGCCTGTTGAGCCCAGCTCGAGCCCGCACGCTGGAAGACGTACGCCGCGCCTGTCTGCTCGCCGGTTCCGGGGTCCCATACACCCGGTGCTCCCACGGCAACCGTGTCGCCGGAGATTGCGACGGAGGCACTGAAGACGTCCTGCTCCGCCGCATCGTCAGGGAGGAGCTGGGCCTGCTCCGACCAGCTCGTGCCGTTGCGAACGAAGATATAGACCGCTCCGCGAAATCCTTGGCGGCCGAAAGCCCCCACGGCGGCGCTGTCGCCGGAGAGTGCGACGGCGAGACCGAAGAGATCGGCCTGCGCCCCGTCCGAGGCCCTGAGCTTGGCCTGCTCGGACCAGCTCGTGCCGCTGCGCACGAAGACGAACGCCGAGCCGACGTCCATCGCGCTGCCGTCCTGATCGTTGGGGGAGCCCACGAGCACGGTCTCGCCGTCGATGGCGACGAATCTCCCAAAACCTGCCAACAGCGATGCAGACGAGGGGGCCAGCTTGGCCTGCTGCAACCAGCCTGAGCCGCTGCGCACGTAGACGTAGGCCGAGCCCACGCCATCGTCCCTGGGGGCCCCGACGACGATGGTGTCGCCGGACATCGCCACCGACGAGCCGAACTGGGCGTTCAGCGGTCCGAGGATCTTGACCTGCTCGGACCAGCTCGTCCCATTGCGGAGAAAGATGTAGATCGAGCCTCCCGTGGGAAAGTCATCCATGGGGGCTCCGATGACAGCGGTGTCACCTGACATTGCTACGGACGCGCCAAAGTCGTCCAAGGCATTTCCATCGGAGGCGACGATCTTGACCTGTTCGGTGAGGGTCACCGGCGCCAAGTCCGCTCCGGCCGGAGCAGCAATGAAGAGCAGGTAACAGAGGAGACAGAAGAGAGACAACGGTGAGGAACGAGACATGTGCCACCTCCGCCTTCCAGTGTATCGGGGTACGGCTGCTGCCACCACACCCGCCGGGGTGGGGTCGCCGAACGCTTGCAGTGAGGGCGGTGGGATCGAGCTTTGCTGGGCCAAGGTGGGGGGAACGCCCGAAGCAAGAAGTAGTTGCTCCAGCGCGCAAGGCGACGAGAGGCGGTAGGATGGAACCGCGAGGCGCGAGAGTTGATGCAATCCGACGAGCACGATAGCCCCGAGGCGCCGAAGGACCCGTCGAGGAAGAGTCAGAAGCGTCGCCCCGAGAACGCGGGCGGAGGCGACGATGATCCGGTCCGCCGGGTCTCGACGGAAAGTCAGCTTGCCGGCGGGGAGTCCCTGCCTCTCGGCCTCCCTGCTGTCTCGTCCCTCCCGTTCGTGGCCACGACGCTCTCGGGCGCGGCGTGAGCCGGTCGGGATGCTCCGTCCCGCCCCAGGGAATGGTCATGCCGAGGGTCGGGACGCTCGTTCCTACCCCAGGGATTGGTCATGCCGAGGGTCGGGATGCTCGTTCCTACCCCTGGGAATGGTCATGCCAGGGGTCGGGATGCTCGTTCCTACCCCAGGGAATGGTCATGCCGAGGGTCGGGATGCTCGTTCCTACCCCTGGGAATGGTCATGCCGGGGGTCGGGATGCTCGTTCCCACCCCAGGGAATGGTCGTGCCGAGGGTCGGGATGCTCGTTCCTACCCCTAGGAATGGTCATGCCGGGGGTCGGGATGCTCGTTCCTACCCCAGGGATTGGTCATGCCGAGGGTCGGGATGCTCGTTCCTACCCCTGGGATTGGTCGTGCCGAGGGTCGGGATGCTCGTTCCTACCCCTAGGAATGGTCATGCCGAGGGTCGGGATGCTCGTTCCCACCCCAGGGATTGGTCATTCCGGGGGTCGGGAAAGACCAGCCGGTTGCCGGGCCATGAAAAAAGGGGGCGCGCCCGGGCGTCCTCCCTCTCGTGAGAAAGGAATCATGGGAGGAATCAGGTGGTGGACCTGGTCGGATGGGTGGCGGCGGTCGTCGGATGGTTGAAATCCTCCTTCTTTCACCTATGCTGCTGCCATGGCACTGAACATCAAGAGCCCGGAAGTCGAGGAACTGGTCGCGGAGGTCTCTGCGATGACCGGCGAGAGCAAGACGGAAGCTGTCCGTCGTGCCCTGGCCCACGGCCGGCTCAGGTAGCCGTGAGGTGGTCCCGGAGCCACTGCGCCAACTCCTGCTCGGAGATCCTGCCTTCCGCGAGTTGGAGAAACGTGAGGACCTTCTCCTCCTGGGTGGCGGAAAGGTCTCGTCCGTTCAGACGAAGAAAGGTCCGGCAGACGACGTACGCTGTCCGCTTGTTGCCATCGATGAAAGGGTGGTTGCGGATGATGCCCCAGGTATAAGAGGCGGCGAGCGCCGCCAGATCCAGAGCGCTCTCCGAGTAGGCGATCAGGTTCCGGGGTCTCGCCAAGGCCGACGCCAGGAGGCCTGGGTCACGAATTCCTTCACCGCCTCCATGCTCGGCCAGCTGACGGCGGTGGATGGCGAGCACGACATCGTCCCTGATCCAGACCGGCGTCTGCATGAAGGCTATTTGGCCAGCTTCCGGAGAACGTCGCGATCCTCGCGCATCACGCTTTCGGCCTCTTCCATCTGGGCAGCGAACTCGGGGTTGTACGGGGTTAGCTCGATGCCGCCGGGCGTCTCGAGCACGTAGAGTGTATCGCCACGCTCGACGCGCAGACGCTGGAGGATCTCCTTCGGAAGAACGACCCCGGTCGAGTTGCCTACGGTGGTGAGCTTCAAAGTGGTCATTGCAAGCTCCTTCCAGGGGTGATTATAACACCGGTTATACAGCTCGAGGATTCTCTCCACATGATGCCCGCCGGGGTCGGCACACCTCGAAGGCGGGCTGCAGCCGCTATACAGGCGGGATGAAGTGTGGGGTAAAGCGAGCGCACTTCGTGCACCGAGCGGCAAAGGTCGCGGTCTTCGCCTTCTTGCGGGCGGCGCGGGCGGCCTTCCGCTCGGCCATCGGGTCGCGGTCGTGGCTCGCCGCTCTCTACGTCGAGGAGTACGCCAAGCCCCGGAAGCGGTTGCGCGCGAGGAAGGAAGACGAGAGGAAACTGCGCGTCGAGGTGCTGCCCGTTTGGGGCTCCAGGCAGACCGCAGAGATTCGCCGCGCCGATGTCCGCGAGCTGTTGGAGCGGATCGCCGCCGAGCGGGGCGGTGTCTGCGCGAACCGCACCCGGGCTCTCCTGTCCAAGGTTTTCGCCTTTGGAGTCGAGAAAGAGCGCGTCGAGGCGAATCCCGTCTATGGGGTGAAGCGGGTCTACGTCGAGGCGCCGCGGGAACGGGTCCTCACCGAGGAGGAGCTGCGGGTCCTCTGGCCCCTGTTCGATCGCCTACAGCCGAACGTCGCCGCGGCATGGCGCCTTGTCCTCCTGACGGCACAGAGGCCCGGAGAGGTGCTCTCCATGCGCTGGCGCGACCTGGAGCGCGACTCTCACGGGTGGTGGTGGAACCTGTCGGCAGAGATGACGAAGACGGCCCGCGCGCACCGTGTGCCGCTGTCGCCGCAAGCTCTCGCGATCGTCGAGGCTCTCGGCCCGCTGACCGGCTCGACGGAATGGGTGCTCGCTTCGCGCGCGGAAGGGAAGCGGCTTACCTGGCTGTCGCACAGCTCGGCGCGGCTCCGGGCCTGGAGCGAGCTGCCGCACTTCACTCCGCACGATCTCCGCCGGACCGCGGCGACATGGCTAGGCCGCTCCGGCGTCCGGCCCGATACCATCGACCATCTCTTGAACCATGCCGCGGGACGCATTACCCGAACCTACAACCGCGCGCAATACGACGCGGAGAAGCGGTAGGCCGCTAGCCTGCTCGGCTCCCGAGTTGACGCCGCCCTCGCGGGCGAGGAGCGGTCGAATGTCGTGCGGATCGCGTGAGACGCTGTAAAGCGCCGCTTGACACCATGTGACACGTCACCTACTCTAGAGGGCAGGATGATCCGGAGCTTCCGGCATAGAGGACTCGCGAGGCTCTGGAACAAGGGCGATACGAGAGATGTCCGGGCCGACTTGCTCGACCGCGTGCGACTGCGACTGACGGCGCTTGACGCCGCGCAGGACCTCCAGGAGCTGAACATGCCGGGGTGGGGGTTGCACCGGCTCCAGGGCAAGCCCGAGCGGTTCGCAATCTCCGTCAACGGACCATGGCGGATCACCTTCGAATGGGAAGACGGCGACGCTTACCGGGTCGACCTTGAGCAGTACCACTGAGGAGCCGACAATGCCTGAATACAAAGCCAATCACCCCCCCGAAATGGAGCCCTCGCATCCCGGCGCGATCCTGCGCGAGGACGTGCTCCCGGCGCTCGGGCTCAGCGTTGCCGAAGCGGCGCGGCAGTTGCGCGTCTCCCGGCAGATGCTGCATTCGATCCTCGCCGAACGTGCGGCCGTCTCGCCTGAGATGGCTGTGCGACTCGGGAAGTTTTGTGGCAATGGCTCCGGCTTCTGGCTCCGAATGCAGACCGCCCATGACCTTTGGCACGCTGAGCGGAAGCTGCGCGACGAAGTGCTCCAGATCCCCGAGCACGCCGTCGCATAGATGAGGCAGGGCGAGCACGGCTGCGGATCGGGTGACGCATTCCGGAACGTCGCCATGCCACGACCTAAACGCCTCACTCTGGAAGAGATCACCCGCGCGATCGGGGATGCTGGAATCGACGGCGAGAGCGAGCGTCAGGAAATCGCCCGCAAGCTGTATGAGGCCATGGCCGGGAATCGCGGGCCTGCCGTGGCGTGGTGCCAGGCACTTATTCGGGCCGTGCCAGGCACTTATTCGGGCCGGGCCTACGGGACGAGCGGCGGCCGGGCCACCATGGACAACCCGAAAGAGAGCGGCGAGATCGAATTCTCCGCGGATCTCCTGGCATCTCTGATCTCGCCGAAGGCTGCCGAAACGCCTCCCGACATTCATCGGCCGCGAGAGGCGGCCCTATCTCTCGTCATCACCAAGAACCGATACGGGCCGGCGGGCGAGGTGCGCCTGGTCTTCGACTTGGTAGCCTGACCCTGTCCAAGCGTTAGAGCTGTACCATCCTACTCCGCTGATTCGCCCGCGGCTCGAGAAGCCCTACTGGCCAATAAAGCATCCCGGGCTCTTTGCCAATCCCCCCAGCGGGACAAAAACCGCTGAGCGCGCAATCGTCTGTTGTAATTCCACCCCAACATCGTGAGGAGAAATCGTTCCGTGGTCTCGCGCAAGGAGATACAGGCTTCTGAAATACACTCCTCCTCTAATGCCGAGAGGTCATCTCCATGGACAAGCATATTCCTGAGCTCGTAAAGTGACTTTCGACCTTTTTTGTCAAAAATAGGCCAAACATCATCGAGGTCGACGTGAAACTCCTCGACGAATTTTTCTATTGCCCTTTTTAGAGATACCCTTCCCAAGCTCTCGAGATTTTCATATATCATTGCTCGCTTATCCTTATGCTTCTCCCCCTTCAGCGGTTCATACTCACTTATCTTTTCCTTGAGGTACTCCTTGAACTCTTTCCTTTGAGTCGCGTCCTCAAGCACACATTCCAAGTCATGCTCCTTGCGAAAAGCAAGAACCAGAGTTTCTAGGGCGGCAAATAGCCGGGCGAAGTTGGTGCCAATTGTTTGCTTGCCCTCGAACGTTACATTTGCCAATGCGTTCCAGATGAGGCCGCGCTGCGAACTACTGCATAAGGTTTTAAAGGCGATTTCGAGAAAAGAAGGAAAGTCCTCTGGCGATATAGGAAGCGCATCTGGGGGTGGAACAGGTTTATCGAGTGGAGCGTGCCGGTCAAGCCGAAAAAGGTGAACCGATTCTTCGTTGGAAGTCCATTCGACCTGAAGGCAGAAGCACCTTCTTCCTTCCGCCAAGGAGACCAACAAGAGCAGATCGTCGACCAGGGGAATATAATCCTCCTCAAGGCTTTTCGAAGCGGGGGGAGAATCAATATCCACCTTGGCTACAAGTTCTGGCCACATTAGGATTTCTCCTTCTTTCCTTGTGTGGCGGTATTCATGGTCAAAAGTTAGCATAACCTCCCGGCAAAGCTGAAAAGTGAACCGCTTGCCTCGGTGCCATTCTATAGTGCCATCTTTGTTGATGCATGTGGGATGAACATGTGGGGCAATTAGCTCGCTACGAGTGAGCCTGAAAGTCCCCTGCAATCTGTCCCACTTGTGCGATTTTCTTATAATTCGGAGACTTCGCGGGTAACACAGGAGGTGTCCCTCAGCGAGCTCGCTATTCCAATGCCTCCTCCACATCCCGGACCGTATCTGTACTTCATTAGCCACGATTCTAACGCTGCCAGGCTCTCCAACGTCTCCGGAAAGTTCAAATGCTCCCCTCCCCTCCTCCCACAAGGCATTCCAGCTAGAGTCATTGGTGAGCAAGAGAACCAACCGAAGATCGTCGCGCAGGCGGACAGGAAGAAATAGCTTGCACGGGACCTCAAGTCGGTTTCCGTCAGCCCATCTTAATTCCGCCTTAAACTTATAGTCTTTTTGCGTCTCGTTGTATTCCATCTTTTTCCCAGCTCTGAGAGACCCCCTTGTCGCCCCCCGCTCCCGCCTCCCCTTCACCAGCCCTATTTTACCAGCCGAGCGAGCACACTTTCACCCTTCCCCTCGGTCCACCTTCAGCGTCCCCGTCCGCGCGCCGGGGGCGCGACTCGCCCCCGGGGGCTGGTGCCAGGCACCTATTTCGGCGGGAATCACCTCCCGGAGCATCCCGCGATGGGCCGCGGCCATCTCCTCGTACCGCCCGGCGCCCTTGCCGCGACTCTCAGAATCGCTCGGGCGCAAGCTCCGCAGCGTGATCGCGCGCGAACTGCTCGAAGCTCCGTGGCGGTCGACCGATGAGCTCCTCCACGGTGGTGGTGACCTGCTCGGTGGCGCCACCGGCGCGCTGGTAGGCGGCGATGGCCAGGAGCGCGGAGATCCGCCATGCCGGCTCCCCGGCGTGCCGTTGCCGGCCCCAGGTCTCGTCCTCCGTCTCGGCCACATAGGTGAGCGATCGCCCGAGGACTCTGGACAGGATCTCGGTCGCCTGGCGGTAGGACAGTGCCTCCGGTCCGGTGAGGGTGTACACCTTGCCTTCGTGGCCGGGTCCGGTGAGGGCCGCTGCCGCCACCGCCGCGATGTCGCGGGTATCGATGAAGGGGATCCTGCCCTCACCGGCGGCCGAGTACACGACTCCCTCCCGCAGGATGTTCTCGCGCTGATCCAGCAGGTTGTCCATGAAGTGATGCGGCCGCAGGAGCGTCCAGGCGAGGCCGCTCTCTCGCATGAGCCTCTCGATGTTGTAGTGCCAGAGGCCGATCACCGACAGTGAGTGCTCCGAGGCGCCCAAAGCGGACAGCTTCACCACGTGCCTGACTCCGGCCCGGCGTGCAGCCTCCAGCGCGTTCTTCTGCAGGCGGACCATGTCTTCGCTGTTGGCCGTGAGGAGGAAGAGCCTCTCGGCGCCGGCGAATGCTGAAACCAGGTGCTCCCGCTGCGCGAGGTCCGCAGCCACCCACTCGACGCCCGGCATCTCCTCGCCCCTCTCGGTGTGCCGCGACAGCGCCCGCACGGCCGCGCCACGCGCCGCGAGCTGCCGGACCAGCTCTTTGCCGATTTTCCCTGTGGCTCCCGTGACGACGATCATCCCGTCCATTCTCCCTCATCGCGAGTTCTCCGCTGCCTCTTCGATCTAACCAGGCGGCAAGACTACCCTTACAGGAGGGCGAGGAACTCGTCGATCGTCATCCCTGCGTTGCGGATCAAGGCTCGCAACGTTCCCACCGACAGCTCCTTGTGCTGAGGAACCGACAGATTGGCCTTGACGCCGGATTTGACCAGCACCAAATGGCTACCGACCTGACGATGGGCGTCCAGCTGGCCTTCTGAAAGGCCTTGGCTGCTTCTTTCCCGGAGATGTTGCCGAGTTTACCCACCGGTCAGACGGCCACCACGACGGGGACGCGCTCGTCGTCTTTGGCGAGAGCGGCGACAGCTTTCTGGTCCTCGGCCCACAACCATGCGGTAATGGCCTCTCTCACGTTGGCCAACGCTTCCTGTTCGTCCTTGCCCTGGGAGACGCAACCCGGCAGCGCCGGGCATTCCGCTACAACCCACCCGTCTTCTGCGTGTTCAAGGGTCACGTGAAAAATCATCGGCTTACCTTCCTCTAACGGGATACGGCGACCATGGGCTCGCCCCAGGGGAGAGTCTATCGTATGCCGGAACCGGGCCGGGTGAAGCGGGATACTTCGTGCGCCAGTGGTCCCCGAGTGGTCCCCGCGGAAACGGGCGCCGGAGATGTGCCAGAGGCCGCTGCGCTAACTAGCTGAGTTTTGAGGGGGTTAGATGGTGCAGCCAGGAGGAGTCGAACCCCCAACCTACAGATCCGTAGTCTGTCGCTCTATCCAGTTGAGCTATGGCTGCACGTGGCACGACCGCGTGCGGGAGGCAGATTGTAGGGCAAGGCGGCGGCCGGATGCAACCCCCGCCGCGAGTTGATTCCCCCTCTCCCGGGGGATGGGTGTGCGATGGGAGAGGGGGCCAGGGGGTGAGGGCCTACTCGATCAACCCGGTCATCGGCGAGGAGGCCGAGGCGTAGAGCTTCCTCGGGATGCGGCCGGCGTGGGCGGCGAGCCAGCCGGCTTCGACGGCGAGCTTCATCGCGTGGGCCATGCGGACCGGGTCCTTCGCCTCGGCGACCGCGGTGTTCATCAGGACTCCTTCGGCTCCCAGCTCCATGGCGAGGGCGGCGTCGCTGGCGGTGCCGACTCCGGCGTCGACGATGACCGGCACCTTCGCCTGCTCCAGGATGATCCGCAGGTTCGCGGGGTTGCGGATGCCCATCCCCGAGCCGATCGGGGCTCCCAGGGGCATGACGGCGGCGGCTCCCAGCTCTTCCAGCTTCTTGCAGACGACCGGGTCGTCGTTGGTGTAGGGGAGGACGGTGAAGCCCTCTTTCACCAGGATCTCGGTGGCGCGGAGGAGCTCGACGTTGTCGGGAAAGAGCGTCTTCTTGTCGCCGATGACCTCCAGCTTGACCCAGGTCCAGCCGCCGAGCTCGCGGGCGAGACGGGCGGTGCGGACCGCCTCGTCGGCCGTGTAGCAGCCGGCGGTGTTGGGGAGCAGGAGGTAGCGCTGCGGATCGATCCGGTCGAGCAGCGAGCCGCGTCCGCGCTCGTCCAGGTTCACCCTCCGCAGGGCCACGGTCACCACCTCGGTGCCCGAAGCCTCCAGCGCGGCGGACATGGTGTCGAAATCGGTGTACTTGCCCGTCCCGAGGAAGAGGCGGGAACGGAAGGTGCGGTCCGCGATGGTGAGCGGCTCGACCTCGAGAGACGTGGCGGGCGGAGTTGCGACGGTCATGGCAGCAATCATACCTCGCCGCCGCGGCCCCTCACCCCCTGGCCCCCTCTCCCATCCCCTCACACCCTACCGGGAGAGGGGGAAACGTAGCGGAAACCGATGCGGCAGGGTCGAAGCCTCTACGGGTACGGAAGCGTCCCCCCTCTCCCGGCGGAAGGGAGGGGATGGGAGAGGGGCCGGGGGTGAGGGTCTACCCGCAGTTCGTCACGCCCCGCTCCACCTCGAACCGCGCCGGCAGGTCCACCCGCTCCAGGCGGATCACGTGGATCGGGCGCTCGGAGGTGATGCAGACGCAGTTGGGCGCGGGCGGGGCCTCCAGGATGTCCACCAGGAGGGCGCCGGCGGTGCGGGTCACGGAGCGGATGGTGACCCGGGAGACGCAGCTCTGGGTCTCCATGGCGGCCAGGATGACCATCTGGTGCGCGAAGTTCACGGCGGGTGGCTCTTCGGGAAGGTTGCTCCCTTCGCGAAGCGTGGCCCAGGCGGCCCGCCAGGCGCTCTCGTCGCGGAAGACCTCGCGGCGCGTTGGCCCGGACTGACCGGGCAGCGAGCGCTGGACGACGGTCTCGAAGAAGAGGGCTGTTGCTGCCGGCTGGTGCCGAGCGGGTGCCTGGCTGCAGGCGGCCAGCAGGAGGACCAGGAAGAGACGGCTCATGTCAGCTCGGCGAGCACCGCCTCCTCGAGACGCTCATGGGATTGCGCCACGATCTGGTTGCGGGCGTCGACGAAGACGAGCGCCGGCTTGTGCGCGCGGGCCTCTTCCTCTGTATAGGTGGCGTAGGTGGCCAGGATGACCAGGTCGCCGACGCTCACCTTGTGGGCCGCGGCGCCGTTCAGGACGATCTGGCCGGCGCCGCGCGTGCCCTCGATCGCATAGGTGGCGAACCGCTCGCCGTTGGTGATGTCGTAGATCTCCACCCGCTCGAGCGGCAGGATGTCCGCGGCTTCGAGGAGCAGCGGATCGATCGAGACCGAGCCCTGGTAGTGGAGGTTGGCGTCCGTCACCGTGGCCCGATGGATTTTCGATTTGAGCATCGTCCTTTGCATGGGTCAGTCTCCGACCACCAACTGGAAATTGTCGATCAGACGCGTCCCCCCGATGCGGACGGCGAGCGGGAGCACCAGGCTCCCGGCCAGGGCGTCGACGGGCTGGAAGCTCTCGGCGTCGACCACCTCGGCGTACTCGGTCCGCGCCAGCGGCTCACTCTCCAGGACTTCCCGCATCGCTCTCCGCACCTCGTCCCCGCGCCGCTCCCCGGCCGTGATCGCCTGCTCGGCGGCGCGCAGGGCCTTATAGAGAACAGGTGCCGCCCGCCGTTCTTCCTGCGACAGGTAGGCATTGCGGGAGGAGAGGGCCAGGCCGTCCGCCTCCCGCACGGTCTCCGCGGCCACGACGTCGACGGGGAAGTGCAGGTCGCGCACCATCCGCTGGATCACAGCGACCTGCTGCGCGTCCTTCTTGCCGAACACCGCCACGTCCGGCTGCACCAGGTTGAACAGGGCGGAGACGACGGTCGCGACGCCGCGGAAGTGGCCGGGGCGGAGCGCTCCTTCGAGCCCTTCCGCCGGACCTCCGGGCTCGACGATGGCCGTATGCCCGGGCGGATAGATGGTGTCGACCTCCGGCAGGAACAGGAGGTCGCACCCGGCGGGCTGCAGCATCTCCGCGTCCTTCTCGGGCTGGCGCGGATAGCGCGCGAAGTCTTCCTGCGGCCCGAACTGGGCCGGGTTGACGAAGATGGAGACGACCACCTTCTCGGCCCGCTCGCGAGCGATCCGCACGAGGGAGAGATGCCCTTCGTGCAGGGCTCCCATGGTGGGAACGAAGCCGATGGTCCTGTCCCTGACCTCCCAGAGAGCGAGCTGCCGCCGGAGGGCCTGAGCGTCCTGGAGCGTGTCCATGCTGAAAAGCCGGTCCGGACTCTATCCGTAGAGCTTGCCGACCGCCGGCTCCTCGACGGGCCGGGCCGGCGCTCCGTAGCTCTCGCCCGCAGCCGGGAAGCGGCCGGCGCGGACATCCGCGGCGAAGCGCTCGATCCCTTCGCGGGAGAGGAGGCCGAGCTCGGCGTAGCGCCGCACGAAGCGGGGCGCGATCCGCTCTTCGAGCCCGAGCAGGTCGTGGTAGACGAGCACCTGGCCGTCGCAGTCCGCGCCCGCGCCGATCCCGATGGTCGGGATCTCCAGCCGCTCGCTGATCTCCGCCGCCAGGCCGACCGGGACGCATTCGAGGACGAGGGAGAAGGCGCCCGCATCCTCCAGGGCCACGGCCGCATCGAGGATCACCTGCCGCGCCTTGTCGTCCCGTCCCTGGACCTTGAAGCCGCCGAGGCGGTGGACCGACTGCGGCGTGAGGCCGAGGTGGGCCATGACCGGCACCTCGGCGGCGGACAGCGCGGCCACCAGCTCGGGGCGTCCGCCTTCGATCTTGACTGCCTGCGCGCCCGACTCCTTGATGAAGCGGATGGCGTTCCCGACCGCCTGGTCCGGGCCGAGGTGGAACGAGCCATAGGGCATGTCGGCGACCAGCAGGGCGCGCTTGACGCCGCGCCGGACCGCCCGGCAGTGATGGATCATCTCGTCCATGGTGACCGCCAGGGTGTCGGGGTGGCCGAGGACGACCATGGCCAGCGAATCGCCGACCAGGACGATGTCGACGCCGGCCGCGTCGGCCGTGCGTCCCTGGGGGAAGTCGTAGGCGGTCACCATGACCAGGGTGTCGCCGCGCTGGGGGGCGGCGGCCACCCAGGGGACCGTGATGTTCTTGATCTCGCTCTTCTCGCTGGGCATATCGGGATCTCCTAAAGGTCCAGGAAGACCAAAAAGCCCTTCCGCAAGAAGACGGAAGGGCCTCGGCGATCGCCGACGCTCTCGGGGGCCGTCCGGGTCGATGCCGGGAGGTTTTCCAGGATGACCCTGGCTCCCGGTGCGGGGTAACCGTCCTCCTCCGGAGGATCGATCCCTCGCCGACCTTCGGCCCCGCTGCGTGGAGGGGCGCTCAGGTTTCCGTCTCGGTCCCCCACAGCGGGGGATCCAAGCGGCTGGCAAGAACAGTGTAGGGAAAGGGGGGCGGGGCGTCAACCGGATGCCGCGGCGACGCCCCGCGGAGCGCCCCTACCGCAGCGCGATCTGCTTCGAGATCTTCCCTCCCTTCAGGCTGTCGTACTGCACGGTGATCTCGCCGTTCCCCTGGACCAGGAAGAAGAGGAGCCGGGTCGAGAGGCCTTTGACGCCGGGGACCATGAGGCGCTCGGGGCGGTGCTCCTGGAGGGCGATCTTGTCGAGATAGGGATCGTCGACGAGACCGCTCGAGATCACTTTGGCGCCGGTGACGGTGGCGATGTCCTGGCGGTGCAGCTGGCCCTTCACGGCCACCGCGGTCATCGAGGGGATGGCGCGCTCGTTGAGCACCGGCACCATCACCTTCCACAGGCCGTCCCCCGCCTTCCGTACCGTCGCTTCGCCCAAGGAGAGCTTCGGCAGGTGGTAGGCATTGAAGAGGACGAAGGCGTTGCTCCGGTGCGTCTCGTCCTCCAGCGCCCAGGGCTCGGGGACGCGCCCGACGTCGCGCTTGTAGCCGCCGACCTCGATCTTCCCGTATTGCGGGTGATCGTACGGATGCCAGTCCACCCATTGCCGGCCCAGGGTGAGGAGGTCGTTGAACTTCATCAGCTCCTCGTCGGTGACCTCGCCGTCCTTGTCGAAGTCGGCCGGCGGGTTGTACATCTCGTTGGTGAAGGCGAGCGAGCCCATCAGGTTGTAGAAGTGATCGGTCGTGCCGCCGTGGACGGTGTAGAGGTCGCGCCACGTGATGGAGTACTTGTAGCCCGGGAGCAGTCTCTCGCCTTCCTTCGCGATCAGATCGTAGGCGGCGAGGTCCTCCGCCGGGTAGGGCGGATCGGCCTTGGCGCCGGGGCCGCGCAGGATGAGCTGGCCGTTGTTGTGGTAGCTCTCTACCGCGGCCACGTTGGGATGGCGGAGCGCCCAGAGGGCGATCGACCGGGTCTCCGGAATGGCGAGCGGATAGGGGCCGGCGCCGGACTGCACGTACTCCGGCTCCCAAGAGAAGCCCCAGGTGCGGTTCGGGTCGACATAGCCGACGGTGTCCTCGTTGACCTTGCCGTCGCCGTCGTTGTCGTACCCCTCGCTGCCCAGCTCGATCCAGTCGCCGAGCTCGCCGGGCCCGACCGGCACCAGGAGCCGCGGGTCCTTGGGGTTCAGCCTGTGCGTCCCCTGGCCGAGCGGGACCTTCTTGCGCATGGTGGTGATGTAGCCATCGCCGTCCACGTCGTCGTAGCCGTCCTCGTCGGCGACGCCGTCGCGGTCGTCGTCGACCGGCACCATGACGGTGCGCGGGAAGTCCGGGTCGGACGGCCCCCGGAACCAGAGCGACCGGCCGTCGGGGTTGACCACGGGGAGGATGTAGAAGACCGCGCGGTCGAGCAGCTCGGTGACGCGCGGCAGCCGGCCGTAGTTCTCGAGCAGGAAGCCGACCGTGTAAAGAGCGGTGTCGCCCCCCTGCACCTCGTTCGCATGGGTGTTGCCGTCGATGTACATGGCGGGTTTCGACAGCTCGGGGCCGGTCTCGGGGTTGGTGATCGTGATCATCCAGAGGTCCCGCCCCTGGCCGCTCTTGCCGATGCTTTCGAGGCGGGTCCACCGCGGATAGGCGGCGGCATAGCCCTTGAGCAGATCGACGATCTCCTCGTAGGTGTGCAGGTGGTTGAACGACGCCGCGGGCGGAGCGCCCTGGGGCTCGAGCGGCTCGGCGGCGGCTGCCGGGAGCGCCCGGAATATGGTGAGGAGCGCCAGGGCGCCGAGGAGAGGTCCTTGTGCTCGCGTGTTCATGGCGTTCAGGCTCCCTTTCCGCTCTTGCCGCCCCTGCCGGCGACGGCGGTCTTCTGGTCGCGGCCCGCGTTGTCGGTGGTGAGGTCGACCACGATCTTCGCGCCGGGCCGGGCCTCTACGAGCCACGTGCCCGTGAGGGTTCCGGCCGTGCCTTCGAGCCGCTCGGCGACCGCGAACGGATAGCCGGTCACCAGCTGGACGCCGTCTCCGGTCTCGAGCGTGAGCCGCACCGGCAGATGCACCTTGGCGCGCTCGGCCTGCCGGGTATGGGTGGCGAAATAGCCGCGGTTGCCGGCGACCGCCGCGACCCGGTAGACGCCGCCGCCCAGGTCCTTCACGTCGAGCGACAGGATCTCCACCTGCGCCAGCTTGCCCGCGAGGTCGAGCACTGTCTCCGTGTGGGCCGCGAGGGCCGGCTTCAAGAAGGTCGAAGGCGGATTGAGCTCGACGAAGGGATCGAGACCGCCGGCCTCGGCTTGGGTCCCGCCGGACAGGGTGACCGGGGTCCAGGGGGTGAAACCGCCCGGCGCGTTCGCCGCGACCCAGGCCATCACCTCCCGGTCCCGGGAACCCGCCGCGCCCGCCTTGGCCCCCCCGGTTCCGCCGCCGCCCATCTGCCGGATGCGCTCGACCACCCCCTTGGGATCGACCTGGCCGCTCTTCAGATAGTTGATGACCGCCTTGGCGTCGAACTGGGCGGGGACGTTGTTCTCCTTGAGGAACGCGCCGATCTTCTCCTCGCCCTGGGCGATGAGCTCCTCGCTCGTCATGCCCGCCAGCCGGTCGAGGGTCAGGGCGTCTCCCGAGCCGCCCGCTCCGCTCTGCGCCGCTGCCTTCGGGATTCCCCAGACGTCCAGCTCGAGGGCCATCGCCCCGTACTGGTAATACAGCCAGGGGGTGAGACCTCCCTTACCGTACTGGGCGCCGGAGCGGTCGGCCGAGAGGCCGGCTTTCTTCAGCCGCTCCTTGTAGCTCTCGGCCAGCTTGTCGAGGTAGGCCTGATCGGCCTCGTCCACCTTGGTCGCGCCGCCGGCTCCGAGATACTGCTGGAGCTGCTCCTTGGTGATGTTGTTCTGCTTGATGAACGAGAGGTTCTGGGCGACCTCCCAGACCTCGTCGATCGTGTACTCCTTCTCGGGATCGAAGCCGAGAGCCTTGGCCGCCTCCGCCGGGATCTTGAATTTCTGTGTCCCCAGATCGCCGCCGCCGCCACCCAGGCTCTGCGGAGCGGCGAGCAGGTTGTTCGCCGGACCGTAGACCACCGCGAGGGCGACGTTGCGCCGGCCGAGCAGGAAATCCATGACGGCTCTGGTCTCGGGAGCATAGGAAGACCAGGGGCCGGCCGTGGGTGTCGAGTAGGGGAACGCGTGCGGGAAGCCCTGGTCGGGCCAGACGCCGTCGGTCCCGTCCTCGTTGAACGAGCCGTCGCCGTCGTCGTCCCGGCCCTCGGTGGCCACCCGGTAGGCGCCCTGCAGCCGCTCCATGGCATCGGCCTTCACGAGGACCCGCGGATCGGCCGGATCCGCGAGCCAGCCGCCGGTGGGATCGGCGATCCGCAGGCGCGTGATCACGCCGTCGCCATCGAGGTCGTCGGCCGGGTCCTCCCCCTCCAGGCCGTCGACGTCATGGTCCACCTTCATCGCGTTCCCCGAGCGGCGGGCGCGCGGCGTGGCGAACATGCCGTCGTGGGCGTCCGGGTTGAGCGCCGGCGCCACGTAGAAGGTGCGGGAGCCGAGGAGCCGCGCCGTCGCGCTGTCCGCCGGAGCGGTGAGCAGCGTCCGGATCAGGTCGAGGGCGGCTTCCGTGCCGGCGTTGTGGTACCCAACGAGGTTGGCGCCGACGAAGATCGCCGGCCGGCCGTCGGGATCGGCACCGCCGGGCGTGGCGATCCGTGCCACATAGAGAGGCCGGCCGCCGGCCGAGTGGCCGATGGTGAGGAGCTGCATCTCGCGAGGGTGCTCCCGGCTCCACTCCTGGAGCTGCCGGTCGACCTCGGCGAACGAATGGTAATCCTGATAGCTCAAGGCTGCCGCGGCCGGGCTCGCCAGGGCCCAGAGCCCGAACACAGCGATGCCGGCCCGCAGGCCACGCAACGGTCCTCTCACGGTCACCTCCATCTCCCTACAAGAAAAGCTTTCGGGATACACAAATCCCTGAGCCGGTATACGCCGGGCTCGATGGGGGAGTTTCAGGTGATTCCGAGCCTCGACACTCGGGACTCCAAGGAGTAGACTAACTTAGTCCAGGAGGTGCCATGGGAGTCTTCAACGTTCACGAGGCCAAGACTCATTTCTCCCGTCTTCTCGACCGGGTCGCCCAGGGAGAAGAGGTCATCATCGCGAAGAGCGGCCGGCCCGTCGCGAAGCTCGTGCGAGTGGCTGTTGAGCCCCGCAAGCCGGGGCGGCTGAAGGGCCGCATCCGGATCAGCCCCGACTTCGATGAGCCTCTTCCCGCGGAAATCCTGGCCGCGTTCCGCGGAGAGGGAGAGTGAAGCTCCTGCTGGACAGCCATACCTTCCTCTGGTGGCTCGCCGAGGATCCAAAGCTCAGTGCCGGAGCCAGACAGGCGGTGGCCGATCCCTCATCGACCGTCCATGTCAGCGCCGCCACCGTCTGGGAGCTTTCGATCAAGGCTTCTCTCGGGAAGCTGGATCTCGACGGCGCCGATCTGGTGGAGGAGATCGAGGAGAACGACTTCGTCGAGCTTCCCATGACGGCGAGGCATTCGCTCGCCGCTGCCACCTTGGCTCGTCATCACAACGATCCCTTCGACCGGATGCTGATTGCCCAGGCCCGGATCGAAGGCTTGACGATCGTCACCCGGGACCCGGCGTTTCGCGCCTACGGCGTCGCGACCCTTCCGACCTGAAGCGCCCTACCGCGCCGACCCCAGCGGCTGGAAGTACTCGGTCCCCTTGATCGGCTTGGCGAGGCGGTGGAGGAGCTCGTCGAAGTCTTCGGGGCGCTGCGGGAAGTTGAGGTGGCGGGTGTCCACCACCAGGAGCGGCGAGCGGTCGTAGTAGTGGTAGTAGTGGTTGTAGGCGTCGATCAGCTCGGAGAGGTACTCCTCGGAGATCGCCTTCTCGAAGCTGCGCGCCCGCCGCCTGATCCGCTCGACGCAGGTCCCCACGTCCGCCACCAGGTGAATGACCAGGTCGGGCACCGGCACCTGGGGCTCCAGGAGGGCGAAGAGCTTGTCGAACAGCATCAGCTCGTCGTCCGACAGGTTCAGATAGGCGAAGATCCGGTTCTTCTGGAAGGTGTAGTCGGCGACCAGGAGCTTGTCGAACAGCTCGCGCTGGGAAATCTCCTGCTGCTGCTTGTAGCGCGAGAGGAGGAAATAGAGCTCGGTCTGGAAGGCGGCGCCCGGGCGGTCCTGGTAGAAGTCCGGGAGGAAGGGGTTGTCCACGTCCTCCAGGATCTTCACCCCTTCGTAGCGCCGGGCCAAGAGCTCCACGAGGGTCGTCTTGCCGACCCCGATCGGGCCGTCCACGGCCACGTAGTGGAAACCGAGGGGCTCGGGTTTCACTCGGGGGCTAGGAAGCGACGGCCGCCTCGGCGGGCCTCGAGGAGGTCAGCTGGTTGTAGAGGGTGTCGCGCTCGACGGGCACGAAGCCCGCTTCCCGCACGATCCGCTCGAGCTCCGACCGCGAGAGCTGCTGCGAGGTGCCGGCGCCGGCCATGTGGTAGATCTTCTCCTCGACGATCGTGCCGTCCATGTCGTCGGCGCCGAAGCGGAGGGCGATCTGCGCGAGGCGCGGGGTGATCATCACCCAGTACGCCTTGATGTGCGGGATGTTGTCCAGCACCAGGCGGGAGGTGGCGATGTGCCGCAGGTCGTCGATCCCCGTGGTGTGGTACTTGAGCCCCATGTAGTTGTTCTCGGGGTGGTACGCCAGGGGGATGAAGGCGTTGAAGCCGCCGGTCTCGTCCTGCAGGTCGCGCAGGCGCAGCAGGTGGTCGACCTTGTGCTCCGGCTTCTCGACGTGGCCGTAGAGCATCGTGCAGTTGCTGCGGATGCCCATCTTGTGGGCGATGCGGTGGACCTCGACCCATTCATCGGCATCGAGCTTGCCGTCGCAGATGATCTCGCGCACCTCGGGATGGAAGATCTCGGCGCCGCCGCCGGGGAGCGACCCCAGGCCGGCGTCGCGCAGGCGCCGCAGGACCTCCTCGATCGACAGCTTCTCGCGCTTGGCGAACCAGCCGATCTCGATGGCGGTGAAGGCCTTCAAGTGGGCGTCGGGGAAGCGCTCGCGCAGGCCGCGCATCATCTCCAGATACCAGTCGAGCGAGAGGTCCGGATGCAGGCCGCCGACGATGTGGAACTCGGTGACCGCGTTCCCCCCCTGCTCGGCCGCGTGCTTGTACACCTCCTCGTGGCTCATCTCCCAGGCGTGGTCCTCGCCGGGCAGCGCCGCGAAGCTGCAGAACTTGCAGTTGTAGGTGTAGACACAGACGTTGGTCGGGTTGATGTGCCGGTTGACGTTGAAGTATGTGATGTTGCCGTGCAGTCTCCGCCGCACCGTGTCGGCGAGCTGGCCGAGGTGGAGGACGTGCGGGGTCGTCAGGCAGGTCATAGCGTCGGCGGCGTCGAGGCGGACGCCGTCGCGCACCTTGGCCGCGATATCGCGCAGGGGCGCGGGAAAGGTCTCGGGACGGATCGGGGTGGGTGTCTCGGCGATCACCGGACGAGTATATCAAGAGCCGTGGTCGCGAAGAGCCAGAGGGAGAGCGCGCCGTTGGCTGTGAAGAAGGCGGCGTTGAGGCGCGAGAGGTCGTTCGGCCGGACGATCCAGTGCTGGTAGCCGATCAGGGCGAGGCAGCCGGTCCAGCCGATCCAGAAGCCGGCGCCCAAACCGGGAGGATAGATCCGCGGCAGCAGGGCGAGGAGCCCCAGCATCAGGGCATGGAGGATGGCCGAGATCTGGAGCGCCGGGACCACGCCGAAGCGGGCGGGAATGGAGAAGAGGCCGCTCCGGCGGTCGAAGTCGACGTCCTGGAGGGCGTAGAGCACGTCGAAGCCGGCCACCCAGAGGAGGACGGACGCGGCCAGCACGAAGGGGGTGGGGGCCACGTCTCCACGCACCGCGATCCAGGCGCCCAGGGGGGCACCGGCGAGCGCCAGACCCAGGATCAGGTGCGAGGCCCAGGTGAACCGCTTCGTATAAGAATAAAGGAAGAGGATCGGCAGGGCCACGGCGGACAGGGCGAGGGCCAGCGGGTTGAGCTGCCAGGCGGCGAGGATCAGAAGGGCCGCGCTGGCGAGGACGAACAGGGTCACAGCCGTGGGGCTCACCAGCCCGGCGGGCAGGGCGCGGCTGGCGGTCCGCGGGTTGGCCGCATCGATCCGGCGGTCGACCAGGCGGTTGAACCCCATCGCCGCGCTGCGCGCCCCGATCATGGCCATGACGATCCAGAAGACCGTCCGCCAGGACGGCCACCCCCCGGCGGCCAGGACCATCCCCAGGAAGGCGAACGGCAGGGCGAACAGGGTGTGCTCGAACTTGATCATCTCGAGCACGACCCCGAGAGTGTGGAAAGGCGAACGGCGCGCGGCGGTGGTGGCGGGCATCGGCGGGCTCTCCTCGTCGGTTTACAAGGCTACGACATGAAGAAAAGCATCCCGAGCGGCGCGAGAGATTCGTGGCCACATGGAGGGATCGGCGATGTCGCGGTCCTCAATTACATCGAGTGCACTCATAACTGCGCGGTCGTTGAGCAGAAGACAGATCGAGCCGGCTTGGCGCCCCCGCCATCGGAGGCCCCAAAGATCGCGATAGTCATCGTAGAATGCCCGAGCCCACTCCTGACAGCGCGGATACTCGATGCTGGTTCCGATCCGCAGGTCGAGACCAAACGCACGGGCTTTGATGCCTGCCAGGTCGAGAACGGGTATCGCGGAACGAAGACGTACCTGGCAGATTCGCCTTCCACACCTCTGGTCGACGAAGCGCAGGTTACCAAAAGCCTCGGCAAGTGCCCCGACCAAGGAAGAGGCAGAGTACCAGACCGAACGGTCGGGGCTCGGACCCAGAGGCGGAAGGTGATGGTCGAAGCGAGAATTGGGGAGGGGGCCATAATGACGCTTCCCATCCCACGGACCATGCACGGGGTTGTAGAAGCGTACGAGTCGACTTCCCGGCTTCAAATCGAAAAGCTGGGGGCTCGCCGGCAGGACCGGCGGAGGAGCGGGGAGAGTCAAGGCATGTAGCCCTGCTCTTCAGCCAGCCGGACCACCGTCTCAGATTGGTGGCGGCGGAGCAGCTCGAGAGGAGGCACGCCGCCAAGCCGTTCGGAAGGCTGCAGAAGCCAGAACGCGGCCCCGGCGGGCGAGAGGTAGAGACGTCGAAGGACCTCTCCCAACCCTGGGAGAATGCCGTCCGGCGTATTGGGCTCGAACTGCCAGTGGGGGTAGAGCCATTCACTTCCAGCTTGCAGCGCGATCACGCGTCCGTCTCTCCGCAGGCGATCCACGGCTCGACGGGAGTGGCCGGTCCGTCGAGACGCCTCGGCGGCATCTATGCAATCCCTCAAGACCGTTTGCCGAAAACCCTCGGACTCGGCTTCTGCAAAGGCCAAAACCTCCGCAGCTTCGGCGGCGCTGATAGGTCCATCTACCTCATCCCAAGGATCGGGAGGTGTGGCCCTCAAAATTTCGACGACTTTCCCTACAGGTCTCCGACCAACCCTGCCTTCCTTTCGTCCTTCGAGGTGGTCTTTCATGGTCGATTCTCCCGTACAGAGGATAGCAGCTCACACCTTCTCTCGCAATTCAGGCTCATCCTCCTGTGCCGCACCCTCCGATGTAGAACGCGGGGCCAGGGGGTGAGGGCTCCCCCTCTTGCCTTTTTGCTTTTTCCAGCTAAGATACCTCCAGCCGCTCAAGCAGCAGTCACAGAGCCGTTCATCCAGGACGCGGCGAGTACAGATTCGGAGGTCCTGAACCGTGGCGAGCCTCAGGTCGGGGGTTTGCGCCTTTTTGGCGTTTCTTCTCGGTTTCGTTTCCCTGGCGCAATCCGACGTCAAGGTCGCGACGGGTCCGGACGGGCGCAAGATCATCTACAACGAGACGCCGGCCCAGCATGCCCGGCGGTTCTCGAACCGGATGGCGCCGGTCCCCGACGCCGCACTCGTCCCTCTCATCGAGCGCCACAGCCAGCTCCAGAACCTCGATCCCAAGCTCGTCCGTGCGCTCATCCAGGCCGAGTCCGGCTACAACCAGCACGCCCTCTCCAACAAGGGTGCCATGGGACTGATGCAGCTCATGCCGACCACCGCGAGCCTGCTGCGGGTCAGCGATCCGTGGGACGCGGAAGAGAACGTCCGCGGGGGGACGATCTATCTGCGCCAGCTGCTGGACCGCTTCCAGGGCCGTCTCGAATGGGCCGTCGCCGCCTACAACGCCGGTCCCCGCGCGGTGGAGCGCCACGGCGGGATCCCACCGTATCCGGAGACCCGCGAGTACGTGCGCCGGGTCCTCGCCCTCTATCAGGGCACCGAGGCCGTCCCGGCCCGCTTCACCATCGCGAACCCGGGCGGCTCCCGGGTGTCGGTGTCGACGGCGCCCGCCGGGTCGCCGGTTCCGGTCATCAAGCGCAAGCCCCGCATCATCCGCAACAGCGAAAACCAGATCGTCGTCACGACCGCGCTCGAATAGGCCTCACTCCGGGTGAGGGTCGGGTGGGTTGGCATACAATGCGCCGAGCGCAGACGCTTGCGCGGATCACCCATGCTGAATTTGCCGAACCTCCTGTCGATCTTCCGGATCCTCCTGGTCCCGCCTCTGGTGGTGGTCCTCCTCACCAAGTTCGACGGCAAGGAGTGGTGGGGGCTCGCTCTCTTCCTGGTCGCCGCCGTCATGGACTTCCTCGACGGCTTCCTCGCCCGGCGGCGCAAGCAGGTGACCCGGCTCGGCACCCTGCTCGATCCGGCGGCGGACAAGATCCTGGTCTCCGCGGCCTACATCTCCCTGGTGGAGCTGAACCCGCACATCGTGCCGTCGTGGATCGTCGTGGTGATCATCGCCCGTGAGTTCGCCGTCGGGTCGCTCCGCAGCTTCGCCGCCGCCGAGAGCCTGGTGATTCCGGCGGGGTTCTCCGGCAAGATCAAGACCGTCGTCCAGATCATCTCGATCGCCTTGCTCATCATCCACAACAAGCTCGAGAAGGAGTTCGGGCATCTCGCTCCGCTGTCGCTGTGGGTGGCGATGCTGATCACCGTCTACTCCGGGATCGAGTACTTCGTGCGGTTCGGCCGTCTCATCCTGCTGGGAGAGGTCCCGGAGTCGCTGGCCTCCCAGGCTCCAAGCTCCACCACTCCGAGCTCCGCCGCCACGCCCCCGAGCTCCGCTCCTTCCCCGAGGCCCTGATGGAGATGTCCTTCCTGCAGCGGATCGCGCTCTTTGCGCGACACCGCTACCGTACGGTCTTCGTCGTCTTCGCCGTCCTCGTCGGCCTGTCGCTCGTCCTCACGTTGCGGCTCACTTTCAACAACGACATGCTGAGCCTGCTGCCGCGGAAGGATCCGGCGGTGCGCGCCTATGTCGAGACGCTGCAGGACTTCGGCAGCAACACCTATCTGCTGGTGGCGATCCGCATCCCCGAGGGGGCGGTGGTCGATCCTTACGAGACGCTGGCCGACCGGCTCGCCGGACGGCTGGCGCGCCTGCCCGAGCTGAAGAGCGTGCAGCACCGCTTCGGCGACCCCGAGGAGCTGATGCACACGTTCTTCCCCAAGTCGATCCTCTTCCTCGACGAGGCCGGCCGGCGCGAGCTCGAGGCCCGGCTGTCCGACGACGGGATCCGCGAGCGGGTGCGTGAGCTGCGGCGCCAGGCCGGGACCATCCAGGGCATGGCCGCCAAGCAGCTCCTGGTCGCCGATCCGCTGGGCCTGTCCGACATCTTTCTCGGGCGCGTGCAGAGCTCGCGGGGCACTCTCAAGGTCGATTGGACCAGCGGCTATTACCTGTCGACCGACCACCGCCTGCTGCTGCTCCTGGCCGAGCCGGTGAAGCCGCCGCAGGACATCAAGTTCAATGAGCGCCTGGTGGCCGCGGTCGACCGGACGATCGGGGAAGCCGTGACGGAATGGGGCGCCATCGCCGGACTCCAGGCGGGAAAGACGCCCGAGGTGGTCGTCGGGGGCGCGTATCTCACGGCCCTGGGCGATTCCTCGCTGATCCGCCACGACATGCTGGTCAACATCGTGACGTCGGTGCTGGGCGTGCTGATCCTGTTTCTGATCGCCTTCCGGCGGGTCGGGGCTCTGGCCTATGCCTTCCTGCCGCTGGTGAGCGGTCTGCTCATCACCTTCGGCTTCGCCGAGCTGGCCGTCGGCTCGCTGAGCTCGGCCACCAGCGTGGTGGCGGCCCTGCTGGTCGGCCTGGGGATCGATTTCGCGATCGTCTCCTATGGGCGTTTCGTCGAGGAGCGGCGCGCCGGAGCGAGCCTGGAGGACGCCCTGCTGGCCATGTCCGGCTCGTCGGGACGTGCGGTCCTGGTGGGAGCGGTCACCACCACGGCCACGTTCTGGGCCTTCACCTTCACCCAGTTCATCGGCTTGCGCCAGATGGGGTTGGTGACCGGAACCGGCATCCTCTTCTGTGCCTTCGCGGTCTTCCTCCTGCTGCCCGCCATGCTGGCCTGGAGCGAGGACCACCATCAGAGGCGGAAGACGGAGCCCAACCTCTATATCCACAGCTTCGGGTCCAACCGGCTGATGAAGCTGTGCATGCACCACCGGCGGCCGGCGCTCCTCGTCGGGCTGGTGATCACCCTGGCCGCTCTCGCTCTGGCGGTGCGCGTCGAGTTCGACGAGAGCATGAAGACCATGCGGCCGCAGGGGAACCGGGGGATCGACGTGGCCGAGGAAGTGGGTAAGAAGTTCGGCTCCGGCTTCGACTCGATGATGCTGGTGGTGACCGGCAAGTCGCCCGAGGAGGCCATCGACCTGGCCGGACACGCCGCGGAGCGGGCGCGCCGGCTGGTCGGGAGCGGCACCCTCTACGGGTTCAGCGGCGTGACCTCGCTGATCCCGCCGCCGTCGCAGCAGCGGGAGGCGCTGGCCTGGCTCGACCGCCAGCGCCATGGCGCGCTCGACCTGGAGCGCATCCGCTCCACCTTCGACCAGGCGGCCACGGCGGAGGGGCTGCGCCCCGAGGCCTTCGCGCCGGGTCTCGATCTCCTGGCGGAAGCCGTGGGCCTGCGGGGTCCCATCGGGTTTCAGGACTTCCAGGGCAACGAGCAGACCCGCCTCCTGCTCGACCGCTACCTGCGCAAGACCGCCCGCGGCTGGAAGGCGGTCGTCTATCTCTACCCGCCGGAAAACCGCTGGCGCCGCGAAGCGCCTCCCAACGTGCTGCGCCTGGCCCGGGAGCTCGGGCCGCAGGCGGCGCTGGCGGGGACGAACGTGGTCAACCAGCGGGTGCGCACCCTGGTGCTGCGGGACGCCTGGATGGCGGGCATCCTCGGGTTCGTCCTGGTTGCGATCCTCCTCTGGATCGACTTCCGCAACCTGCGGCAGACCGTCATGGCCCTGGCGCCGCTGATCATCGGCATCCTCTGGATGATCGGCGGAATGGTGGCGATCGGCACGTCGATGAATTTCATCAACATCTTCGTGACCACCATGATCATCGGCATCGGGGTGGATTACGGAGTGCACGTGCTGCACCGCTTCCGCGAGGTGCGGGATCTGCCGCGGGAGGAGTTCGAGCACGGGATGCTGGAGACCGGCAAGGCGGTGGTGGCGGCGGCGCTCTCCACCATCGTGGGGTTCGGCTCGATCACGTTCTCCCACTATCCCGGTCTGCAGACGACGGGCAAGGTGGCGATCCTGGGAGCGCTCTCGACCTCCCTGGTGGCGATCACGCTGCTGCCGGCCGTCCTGAGCTTGCGCTACGACCGGAGGCGGGAGCAGGGAATCCCGGTGAAGGGGGAGGAGGGCTGAAGGACCCAAAGGACAGCAAGGACATCAAGGACGAGAGCCAGGTCCTTGATGTCCTTGCTGTCTTTGAAGTCCTTGGGTTTTCAAGTTCTGGGCGGGCAGGCGGACGCGGAAGGTGGTGCCGCGGCCGAGGCGGCTGTCGACCTCGACCTGGCCGCCGTGGGCTTGGGCCACGTGCTTGACGATCGCGAGGCCGAGGCCGGTCCCGCCCTCCTCCCGCGCCCGGCCCTTGTCCACCCGGTAGAAGCGCTCGAAGATGCGGGGGAGCGACTCGGGCGGGATGCCGATCCCGGTGTCGGTCACCTCCAGGAGTGCCTCCGGTCCCGCGGTGGAGAGGTGGACCTTCACCTGGCCTTCCGGCCGGTTGTATTTGATCGCGTTCTCCAGGAGGTTCAAGACCAGCCGCTCGATGGCGTCGGCCTCGCCGAGCACGGCCGGGACGTCGGCGGCCTCCACCTCGACCTGGACGTTCTTTTCGCGCGCCATCGGGGCCAGGGTCTCGGCCGCGTGCCGCACCAGATCGCCGAGATCCACCGGCTCGCGCTCGCGGAGAGCCACGGTCTCCAGCCGCGTCAGGGTCAGCAGGTCGTCGAGGAGCGCCTGGAGGCGCCGGCTCTGCTCCAGGATCCGGTCGGTGAAGCGGCGCGCCACGGGAGGCTCGTCGAGCGCGCCGTCGCGCAGCGTCTCGGCGAAGCCGCGGATCGCGGCGAGCGGGGTCTTCAGCTCGTGCGACACGTTGCCCACGAAGTCGCGGCGCATGTCGGCGACCCGGGTCAGCTCTGTCGTGTCCCGCGCGACGACGACGGCGCCCCGCTCGCCGCCGGCCAGGGCCGCGCTGGCCAGGAGCAGGGTGCGGCGCTCGGGGGTCTGCAGCTCGATCTGTCCGCCCTGCGGCTGGCCGAGGCGGAGGGTTTCGTCCACGATGCGCGCCAGCTCCGGCTGGCGCAGCATCTCCAGGACGGTCTGGCCGGTCACTTCGCCGCTCAGGTGGAACAGCTTGAAGAAGGCCGGATTGGCCAGCAGGGCGCGGCCGTCCGACCCGACCACCAGGACCCCTTCGGACATGCTGGCGAGGATCGCCTTGAGCTGGTCGCGCTCGCCGCGCACCGCCGCGAACTGCGCCTCGGCGGTCTCGGCCAGCCGGTTCAGGGCCAGCGCGAGGGCCGCCAGCTCCTCCTCGTCCGGGATCTCCACCCGCCGCGCGCGCCCGCTCGCCACGTCCGACGCCCCCTTGACCAGACGGTAGAAGGGACGGAAGACCCGGCGGTCGATCCACAGCGAGATGAGGAGGATCGCGACGCCGCCCGCCAGCGCGGCGAGCAGCATCGAGGCGGCGATCTGGCTGCGCAGGGCCTGGAGGTGTGAGAGCGGCTCGGCCAGGCGCACGATGATCAGCCGGCCGCTCGCGTCGGTCGCCGTCCGCGCGGCGTAGACGTAGAGCCGGCCGGTCGTGGCGCTCCGGCGCACCGAGACCCCTTCGCCGGTCGCGAGGGCGCTGCGGATCTCCGGCCGCTCCGCATGGTTCTCCATGACCGCGAGCTGCTCGGCGGTCCGCGAGCTGTCGGCGATCACCTTGCCGTCGCTCTCCACCACGGTGACGCGCAGACCGCCTTCGGCGGAGATCGTGCGGACCCAGCCCTGCAGATCGCGGCCCGGTTGCGCGCGGGCCTCGGCGACGACCGGCGTGAGGATGCGAAGCGTGTCGAGGAGCTGCACCGCGGAGCTCCGCTCCAGGAGGCCCGGCTGGAGGATCCAGAGGAAGACCGTGGCGGTGACGACCGCGGCCAGGGCGGGCCAGAGCGGAGCGAGCCGCAGCTTGGGAGGGAGGCCGAGGAGGCGCATGGTGGGAGGCGAGCGCGGCGGCGCTCAGGGTCTCAGACGGTATCCGACGCCAATGACGGTCTCGATCCGGTCGGCTTCGGGGCCGAGCTTGCGCCGCAGGCGCCGGATGTGGGTGTCCACCGTCCGGCTGTCGATGTCTTCCGCATAGCCCCAGACGTCGGAGAGGAGCTGGCCCCGGGTCTGCACCCGGCCGGCGCGCTCCATGAGGAGGCGGAGCAGGCGGAACTCCGTGGCGGTGAGGGGCACCTCCTTGCCGCGCACCCGCAGCTGGTGCCCGGCGATGTCGAGCTCGATCCCGCCCAGCTCGACGCGCTCGGCGGCGCTCTCCTCGTGCTGGATGCGCCGCAGCACCGCCTTGACCCGCAGCACCACCTCGCGCGGGCTGAACGGCTTGCTGATGTAATCGTCCGCTCCCAGCTCCAGCCCCACGATGCGGTCGACCTCTTCCCCGCGCGCGGTGAGCATCACGATGGGCAGCCGCGCCGTGGAGGTGTCCCGCTTGAGCAGGCGGGTCAGCTCGAGCCCGTCGATCCCCGGCAGCATCAGGTCCAGGAGGATGAGGTCCGGCGTGTCGCGGCGGATCGACTCCAGTCCCGTGTCACCGCGTCGCGCCATCTCCACATGAAAGCCTTCCTTTTCGAGGTTGTATTGTAACACCTCTGCAATATCCGGCTCGTCTTCGATCAGGAGGATGCGTTCGCGTGTCATCTCGGCCACCGAGGGTACCACGCGGTTTCCACAGGCGATGCGGAAAATCCTGTGGAAAACCTCCTCTGGAGCGGCATTCCAGGCCCGTTTCCACGCTTTGAACAACGTATTGTGCAAACCCGGCAAACTACTGATTTCAAAAGGCTTGCCTCAGCTTTATCCGTTTGGGCAAAGACGGCGCGTCCGCGGTGTGGAGGTTTTCCACAGGGGAGGATGTGAACTCCCCGTGAGATATCTGTTAACTCTCTGTGACGGAGAGATTTACGGGCGCGTTGGCAAAACTTTCAAGACATCGACCGATTTGGTTCTTCTTACAAAGGCGGAAGGGCGGCGTGTGTCATTCCTGCACGGTCTCCAACCCCTGCCGCAGGCGGAGCCGGCAACCGAAGACCTTCTGGAAGTAGCGGCCGCGCTCGCCGGCCGCCTCCAGCTCGAGCCCCACGTCGTAGCGCGAGAGCACTTCGAGGGTCACCCGGTTGCGGCGGATGGCGCAGTAGATCTCGTCGACCCGGGAGGCGTGGGTGCGGTCGAGCGCGTCGGCCAGGCGGAGGAGGGCCGCGAGCTGCCGGACGGTGCGGCGCTGCCAGGGCTTGAGGGCGGCGAGCGTCGGGCGGCGCGCCTTCGGGGTCGGCCCGCGGTGGTAGCGGGCCACGTGGGCGATGATCTCGATCTCCCGCTGGTCGAACGCGTCGAGGTTCGCATTGGTGATCAGGTAGTAGGCGTGCTTGTGGTGGTTGCGGTACTGGATGGCGTAGCCGATGTCATGGAGGAGCGCCGCGTACTCCAGCCATTCGCGCTCGCGCTCGCCGAGACCGTGGATCGAGGTGGTGAGGTCGAAGAGGCGCAGGGCGAGGCGGGTGGTCTGCTGGCCGTGCCGCCAGACCCCTTCGGTCCGCTCGGCCAGCTGGGCCACCTGGCGGCGGCGCAGGTCCGCCGGCTGGGTGAGCGGCGGGACCGGCTGCCCCATGGCCTCCAGGACGAGGCCCTCGCGCAGCGCCCGGTCGCTCACCTGGAAGCGGTCGACGCCGGCGTGGGCGGCGAGCTCCTGGAGGAGGACCGCGCCGGCGAGCAGGCTCTCGGAGCGGGGGCCGCCCACCGCCGGGAGGCCGGCGATGGCGGCCCGCGGCATCGCGCGGAGCCGGTCGACGACCTGGGCCAGATCCTTCCCCCGCACCTCCCGCAGACCGCTGGTGACCTCTTTGGGGCCGCGGCCGGCAAAGGCGTCGACGAGGTCGGCGCAGCAGACCGCCGTGCCGGAGGTGGCGATCATGCGCTCGGCCGAGCCCGCCGGGACCGCCCCGCGGAGGACTTTCTGGATGCGGCGCCGCAGCCGGTCGACCGCCGGGGCGCCGGGTGGGTCCTCCTCCAGGCCGGCGGAGCAGCGCAGCGATCCCAGAGGGAGGCTGACCACCATCTCGGCCTCGCCCGCCTGGGTGCCGATCCATTCCGTGCTGCCGCCGCCCACGTCGACGATCACCGCGCGCCCGGTGCCCAGGTCCACGGCCTCGCGGACGGCGCGGTAGATCAGCCGGCCCTCCTCGACGCCGGTGAGGAGCTGGACGTCCATGCCGGTCTGCGCCTTCACCCGGGCCAGGAAATCCTGGCCGTTGGCCGCCTCGCGCACCGCGCTGGTGGCCACGGCCACCACCCGCTCGGCCCCCTTGAGACGGGCGAGGGTGGTCATCTTGACCAGCGCCTCCAAGCCGTCGCGGATGGCGGCTTCGGAGAGCGCGCCGCGGAAGCCGGTCTTGCCCAGGCGCACCATGTCGCGCTCGCGGCCGAGGACGCGGTAGCCGCCCTGGGGCTCGGGGGCGACGACGATCATGTGGATCGAGTTCGAGCCGATGTCGATCGCGGCGAGGCGTCCGGAGGAAGGTCTGTCGAGCGGCTCCCCGGCGGCCTCTGCGAGCTGCGGGAAGCTCAGGGGCTGGATCACGACAGCATGCTTCGCCACGGGACCATTGTAGGGCCTGGCCCGCGTCACAGGTTTGTCACCGGCGACGCCGGTGCGGCTTCCGGAGGGGTGTGACAGGATTTAGAATCTGATCCTGGAGGTCGTGTCTCTTGTCCGAGCCGAACAAAACCCTGCGTCCGGAGTCTCTGGCGAGCCGCGAGAGCCCGGGCCCTCTGTTCCTCAACCGCGAGCTGTCCTGGCTGGAGTTCAACCGGCGGGTGCTCCACGAGGCCGAGGATCCGCGCAACCCGCTCCTGGAGAGGCTCAAGTTCGTCGCGATCTTCGACAACAATCTGGACGAGTTCTTCATGAAGCGGGTCGGCGGCCTCAAGCAGCAGCTCGAAAGCCAGATCCTGGAGCTGCCGCCGGACGGCCTGACGCCGCGCCAGCAGATCGCGGCGGTCGACGCGGTGGTCCGGCCGCTCCTCGCCCAGCACCGCCGGGTTTTCAATGGCGAGATCCTGCCCGCCCTGCGCCAGCACGGCCTGGAGATCCTGCGCTGGAGCGAGCTCAGGGTGAGCGAGCGCCGCCATTTCGCCGAGTTCTTCGAGCGCCAGCTCTTCCCGGCTCTGACCCCCCTGGCGCTCGATCCGGCCCATCCGTTCCCCTTCATCTCGAACATGAGCCTGTCGCTGGCGGTCTCGGTCAGGACGCCGGGCGACGGCACCCTCCGCTTCGCGCGCATCAAGGCGCCGCACATCCTGCCGCGCTGGCTGCAGGTGCCGAGGACCATGCGCCACGTGCCGCTCGAAGAGGTGATCGCCCACAACCTGGACCAGCTCTTCCCCGGCATGGAGGTCGTCGAGTCGCACCCCTTCCGGGTCACCCGCAGCGCCGACGTGCAGCGCAACGAGGAAGAGGCCGACGATCTGCTGGAGGCGATCCAGGAGGAGCTGCGCGAGCGCCGGTTCGCCTTCCCGGTGCGCCTGGAGGTGGCCGCCGGCATGCCGGCCTGGATGCGCTCCCTCTTGACCGAGGAGCTGGAGCTGCACGAGAGCGAGGTCTATGAGATCGAAGGCCCCCTGGCGCTGCGCGACCTGATGCCTCTCGGCGCGGCGCCGTTGCCGTCGCTGCGCAACCGGCCCTGGTCGCCGGTGACCCCGCCGCAGTTCCTGCATGCGGATCCGGACGAGGAATTCGATCTCTTCGGCGCCCTCGCGGGCCGAGACATCCTGGTCCACCACCCGTACGACTCCTTTGCCAACAGCGTGCAGTGCTTCATCGAGCAGGCGGCGGTCGACCCGGCGGTGATGGCGGTCAAGCAGACGCTTTACCGCACCTCGGCCGACTCGCCGAACATGCGCGCCCTGATCCGCGCCGCCGAGGACCGCAAGCAGGTGGCCGTGACGGTGGAGATCAAGGCGCGCTTCGACGAGGCGGCCAACATCGAGTGGGCCGAGCGTCTGGAGAAGGTCGGGGCGCACGTCTGCTATGGCGTGGTGGGCTTGAAGACGCACGCCAAGGTCGCCCTGGTGGTGCGGCAGGAGCGCGGCGAGCTGCGCTGCTACGTGCATCTCGCCACCGGCAACTACAATCCGGACACCGCCAAGCTCTACACCGACCTCGGACTGTTCACCACGCGGGAGGACATCGCGGCCGACGCGGTGCAGCTGTTCAACATGTTGACCGGCTACGTCCACAAGCCGCGGTTCAAGAAGCTGCTGGTCGCGCCGATCAACATGCGGCAGCGCTTCCTCGAGCTGATCGAGCGCGAGATCGAGCACCAGAGGGCGGAGCGCGGCGGGCACATCATCGCGAAGATGAACGCCCTGGACGACCGGCAGATCATCGAGGCTCTCTACGAAGCCGCGGCCGACGGGGTGGAGATCGACCTCATCGTGCGGGGGATCTGCCGCCTGCGGCCGGGTCTCCCCGGACAGAGCGAGACGATCCGCGTCGTGAGCATCGTCGGGCGCTATCTGGAGCACTCCCGGATCTTCTGCTTCGGCAATGCGGGGAAGCCGGAGTACTACATCGGCTCGGCCGACTGGATGTCGCGCAACTTGGACGCGCGGGTCGAGGCGATCGCGCCGGTCGAGGACCCGCGCCTCCAGGAGGAGCTCGCGGCGATCCTCGACCTGCAGCTGGCGGACAACGTGAAGGCCTGGGACATGCAGGCCGACGGCAGCTACGTGCAGCGCACCCCGGCGCCCGGGGAGGAGGCCCGCTCCAGCCAGGACCTGCTCATGCAGCGGGTGCTGGAGCGCCGCTGATCTCCCAGCGCTCGGCTCCCGTCAGCCGGGCCAGCCGCTCGACCGCGGCTTCGAGCGCGGCCAGCCGCCCCTTGGACGGGCGGACTCCCGGCTCCCACCAGACCTGGCGGATCTCCAGCACCCCCTCTTCCCGGCGAAGCTTGGGATCGAGGCGGCCGACCAGGCGCTCGCCTTCGAGGATCGGCAGGATGTAGTACCCCCAGCGGCGCTGCGGCGCCGGGACGAAGGCCTCGAAGCGGTAGTCGAAGTCGAACAGGCGGAGGGTCCGCCGGCGGTCGCGCAGGATCGGATCGAACGGGGAGAGCAGGCGGATGCGCGGCGGCGCGGCGGGCAGGGCGGCGGCCCGTTCTTCCCAATCGGGCAGGGCCCAGGCGTGCCGCGGCGCCGAGCCGTCGACGGCCTCGACGAGAACCGGCACGATCGCGCCGGCCGCGGCGGAGCGCTCGCACCAGGCCCTGGCCTCCTCCAGAGAGATCGCGCGCCAGAAGCCGGCGATCTCGTCCGCGGTGGCGATGCCGAGCCGGTCGAGGGCGGTGCGGCAGGCCCAGTCCAGGTGCTCTTCCGGGTCCGGCCGGGGCGCGGCGTGGGCCTCGGGCAGCACTCGCTCGGTCAGGTCGTAGACCTTGTGGAAGTTGATCCGCCGCGCCACGGCGAGCTCGCCGGTCCGCCACAGGTATTCGAGCACGGTCTTCTCCGGCTTCCACCCCCACCAGGTCTTGTCGGTCCCCTGGGGCCGCTGATCCTCGAAGTCCCGCGTCATGACCGCCCCCTCGCTACGGATGCGCTCGCGGATCACGTCGATCAGCTCCCTGGGGCGCGAGCCCGCGCGCTCTTTCCACCAGGGGTGCTCCAGCACCTTCCTCCGGTAGCGCTCGAAACGGAAGTGCCAGTGGGGATACCAGAGGGTGGGGATCGCCGAGGCGTCGTGGGTCCAGTGCTCGAAGAGCCGCCGGTCGCGCTCCAGGAGGCGCTCCAGGAGCTGCGGACGATAGCTCTGGAGCCGCGCCGCCAGGGTCAGATGGTGGGCCCGCTCGACCACGTTGATGGAGTCGATCTGGACGAAGCCGAGCCGCTCGACGATCTCGTACAGGGCGTCCGCCGTGGCCCGCCGCCGGGGATCGTCGAGCAACCCCTGTGCGCCGAGGAGCAGGCGGCGGGCGGTCGCCGCGGGAACGGTCGGAGAGGTCCGCGCCATGGGGCGGAAGTATAGCGGAAGAGATCAAGAGAGGCGGAACGCCAGCCCGGGATTGCGCTGCGCCCGCCTCAGATAGGACGCCACCTCCCGGGTGAGCCGCGGCGTTACGCGGTCCATCTCGACCGCCTGCTGAAAGGCGGCGAGCGCCGCGGCGGCCTGGCGGTGGACGTCCTGCGCGAGGAAGAGGGGGAGCATCTCGCGGGCCAGCTTCTTCACCTTGGCGGTCCGGCCCTGCTGCAGATAGAGGCTGGCGAGGTCCAGGGTGACCATCGACGCCTCATAGCCGAGCCCTTGGGCGAGGAAGCGCTCCCGCGCGTCGAGCAGCGCGGCCTCCGCCTCCTTGAGCCGGCCCCGGCCGAACGCGATGCGCCCTTCGAGCCAGATCCGGCGGATCCCGGTCCAGACGTCCGGGAAGTCCCGATAGAGGTCGCGGGAGCTCTTCAGGAGGTCGCCGGCCTCGGCGGAGCGGCCGCAGTCGTTGAGGAACCAGGCCAGGTTGTGGTGCGCCATGAGCTCCAGGCGCGGCTCCCGGTTGAGATCGATCCCGCGGTCGATCCGCGCGAGGCCGTCCGAGATCAGCTCCACCGCCTCTCCGGGCCGGCCGGCATAGCCGAGAAAGACCCCTTTGCTGATCAGGGCACGTCCGTGGCGGTGGGAGTCGCGGATCTCGGAGTAGATCTCGATCACCAGGTCGATCAGCCCCGCGGCCTCCTCGAACCGGCCGCGGTCGGAGAGCAGAGAGGCCTTGAAGTCGAGCACCCGCGCTTCCTCCAGAGGATCGGCGGAGCCCCCCTCCAGGTGCGATTCCGCGATCAGCAGAGCCTGCTCCGCTCCGAGGAAGTCGGAAGCCAGGCGCCGCGCGTTGCCCAGGTGGGCCCAGGCCCGGGTGCGCAGGTCCTGGACGACCGACCGTCCATAGAGACCCGGATCGAGCTGCTCGGCAACGCGGACCGCCAGATGCGCGAGCTCGATCGCCTGCGCCGGGTCCGGGAAGCCCTCGGCGAAGCTCTGCTCCAGGAGGAGATCGCAGACCGCGGGCGTGCGGAGCTGCGGCCGCGCGCGGATCAGCGCCAGGCGCTCGGCCTCCGCGGTCGCGACGAGCCCGGCCACCAGCTCGGGAGCGGCGGCCCGCTCGCGCCGCGCCAGCGCGAGGCGCCACCCCAGGCTGGCGAAGAGATGGTCCCATCCCACGTCGATCCGCGGCCTGGGGGCCTCGTCCGCCAGGGCCTGCTCGAGCTGAAGAAGAAGGTCGTCCACCGTAAGTTGGCAGAGCGAGCAGCCCGAGCGCAGATGATCCTCGATGCGGGAAGCTTCCTCCGGAGTCAATTCGTTGCGCGAGAAACGCCCGAGGGTTTCGGGGGCGGGATGAAGGGTCGGCTCGTCCATGGGCTCCTCCCGGTCACATCCTACATCTAAGTTGCTTCAAGGGCGAAGAATGAGACAACGAGAAGATGAAAGAAGGCAAAAAGGACGAAGGGGACCGGATTCCCGGTCCCCTTGGAGCTTGGCACGCGCGGACCTGAACGGCCGCGGGAAGGAGGGTTTAACGCGGGGCGTAAACATCCGCCGTGGGGGTTCGCGGAACCGTCGGCGGACGCCGCCGGTGGACCCCCGGAAGGAGTGGCCGCCTCGCTGTGCGACCTCGGACGCCAATATACACCCATAAGCATGTTTATGGAACAGGAATCTTTGGCGGCCTCTTTTCCCCGGCGGTGAGAGCCCTCTGCTACGCTCTGCGGCATGGGAGAGCGCTCGGCCGGACGGTGGCGTCGCGTGCGGGAATGGTCCCGCGCCCTGGACTTCACCCTGGCCCGCCGTTTCGGCCTGGCGACCCGCGAGGACCGCGTCTTCTTCGCCCTGATTGCGGTGGTGGGGGTGGTGGGCGGCCTCCTCGGCGTTGCCACCGACTGGCTGATCGCCGGCGTCCAGGCGCTGCTGTGGGGGAGGCAGGGAGAGCTGCTGATGGTGGCCCGCGAGGTCCCGCGTTGGGTCGTCGTGACGGCTCCGGCGATCGGCGGCGCGGTCATCGGGCTCATCATCTGGCGGGGGCGGCAGTCGGTCTCCGGCGAGGGGATGTCCTCGCTGATCGAGGCGGTGGCTTTGCACGGTGGCCGGATCCCGCCGCGGCCGGTGCTGATCAACGCTCTGGCGGCGATCGTCACCGTCGGCAGCGGCGGCTCGCTGGGCCGCGAGGGGCCGATGATCCGGCTGGGGGCGATGATCGCCTCCTGGGCCGGGGGACGCCTGCGGATTCCGGCCCATCGGGTCAAGATCCTCGTCGGGTGCGGAGCCGCCGCGGGTCTCGCCGCGACCTACAACATCCCGATCGGCGGCGCGCTCTTCGCCATGGAAGTCATCCTGGGCAACTTCGCCCTGGAGATCTTCGGTCCGATCGTCGTCTCCTCGGTCATCGCCACGGTGATCGCCCGCTCGCTGACCGGCAACGTCCCCCTCTACGCGGCGCCGGGCTATACGCTGGTGAGCGGCTGGGAGCTCCTCCTCTACGCCGGGCTCGGCGTGGTGGGAGCCCTGGCCTCGGTCGTCTTCGTGGTCGGCATCCGCACCGGCCGGCAGCTCTTCCGCCGGATGAGCTGGATCCCGCGGCCGCTCCATCCTCTCCTGGGCATGTCCCTGGTGGGCTTGATCGGCCTCTACGTGCCCTATGCCCTCGGGCGCGGCTACGGCACGATCAACCTGGCGCTCGCCGGCGGTCTCAAGCTGCCGGCCCGGTTCGGCCTGCTCACGATCGTCTTCCTGCTCGGCCTCGCGGTGGTGAAGCTGATCGCCACCGCGTTGACCACGGGGAGCGGCGGCTCCGGCGGGATGTTCACCCCTTCGCTCCTCTTCGGGGCGCTGGTGGGGGGCGCCTACGGCTTTTCGATGCACTCGCTCTGGCCGGAGATCGCTTCCCCCTACGGCGCCTATGCCGCGGTCGGCATGGCCGCCATCATGGCCGGCACCAGCCATGCGCCGATCAGCGCCATCCTCATCCTCTTCGAGTTTACCGGCAATTACGACCTGATCCTCCCGTTGATGGTGGCGGCGATCATCTCGAGCGTTCTGTCCCGCGGCCTCCGCCGCTATTCGATCTACACCGAGCCCCTGCACCGCAGGGGCATCGAGCTCCCCTGGCGGATGGAGGAGGCGGTGCTCGCCGGGCTCGAGGCGGAGGACCTGGCGCGGCTCGACCCCGACACCCTGAGCCCGGGCACCGGCTATGGCGACCTCGTAGAGAAGTTCCTGGCGACCCGCCGCCTGCGCCTGTTCGTGGTCGACAAGGACAAGAAGCTCCTCGGCGCCGTGTCGCTCCACGACATCAAGCACGCCCTCGAGAACCCCGGGGGGCTGACCGCGGTCGTCGCCCACGACCTGATGATCCCGGCGGGCGACGTGATCCGCCAGGGAGAGCGCCTCCACCGCGCGACCGAGATCTTCGCCAAGAGCGACTTCGAGCGGCTGCCGGTGGTGGACGCCGCCGGTACGCTCCTGGGGGTTCTCGCCAAGCGCGACCTGCTGGCGGTCTATGCCCAGGAGGTGCTGGGGCGGCCGGCTCTCCTCGCCACCTTCGTTTCGAGCGAGGAGGACTCGGCCGGCAGCCGGCACTATGTGGAGATCCCGCCGGATTTCGCGCTCCGCCAGGTCCCGGTGCCCAAGCCGCTCGTGGGGAAGACCCTGGCGGAAGCGCATCTGCCGCAGACGCTCGGCGCCCGGGTGCTCGAAATCCGCCGCGATGGGATCGAGGACGGAGTCATTCCGGCGGCTGACACGCGGCTCGAAGCGGGGGACCTCCTGACGCTCCTCGGCCCCACGGAGACGCTCGACCGGCTGGCGAAGGGTGTGCTGGACCTCGACGAGGCCGTGGCCCATCTGCAGGTAAATTGATGGACACCGCCGAGCGCCGCCTGCTGCAGAGCCTGCCGGTCGACCCCGGCCTCTGCGCCACCTGCGAGCACCTGCGGCTCCTCGCCTCGAAACGGAGCGTGTTCCTCCGCTGCGGGCTCGCCGACACGGACCCGGCCTTCGTGCGCTATCCGCCGCTGCCGGTCCGCGCCTGCCCGGGATACCGCCCGCACCGCGACCCCTAGATCCGGATCAGCTCGGAGCCGCCGGCGCGCGACAGAGCGGAAGGGGCAGGCCGGCGGCCGTCGAGCGGAGGCGCGGCATGGAAGGGGCGGCGGAGCTGCTCCTCGCCGAAGAGGCGGCGCAAGAATTTCATGGCTTCCTCCTCCACCAGCGCCGGCGTGAGCTGGGAGATCGGCAGCCGCTTGCTCAACAGGCCGAAGCCGATCCCCTCGTGCGTGATGCGGACGGTCTGGGCCGCGTCGTCGCCGAAAAAGAGCAGAGACCGCTCGAAATCCTCCCAGCGGTCGAGCTTGATCCGCAGCCCGGCTGCCGTCACCCGGTGGAAGATGGACGCGGACTCCACCTTGCCCACCATGATGTCCTTGATCTCCTCGAGCACCGGCACGATCTGCGACCGCACCGCCCGGCTGAACTCCTCGCGGAACGGCTCGTTCTGGCGCAGGAAATCCTCCGGGTGCGAGCGCTTCTCCTCCAGCATCTCCTCATGACGCCGGAGGAGCTGGTGGAGGCGTTCGATATTTGCCTTGTCCATGTTCAATTTGGCTCCCTCCCCCCTTCGACAGACCATGGGCGTCTTCCGGGGGTTGCTGGGTGGGAGGTCAAGCGAGATCTGTGCCAGCGAGGCGCACGCCGGGCGGCGCGATCAGGTAGACGTCAGGCCATGAAGACCCGAACGGCGCGACGATCCGGAGGACCAGCCGGTCTCCCTCCGAGAGCCGCAAGACCTCGGGAGGAATGACGAGCGCCCCGGTCTCGTCGATGGCGGTCAAGGGGAGGCGCAGGAGCTCCATCGTGAACCACCAGCGGGCCGCCGGCGCCGCTTCCTCCCAGGGAAAGGTCAGGACCTGCCGGTAGAACCGGACCGTCAGGGAACCCGCCGCCGGCTTCAAAGCCACGATGTCTCCCGGCTCCAGGCCGAGATTCTGGACCAGCTCCGGAGGGAGAGGCAGGCGGCCCCCGGCCTCGACCGCGATTTCGAAACGGCCGGCCCGGAAACGGGGCGGCTCAATCCCGCTCATCGTTCCCGTTGATTTCATAGGCGGCGGCGTCCCGCAGGTCGCGGATCGCCGGACCGATCCAGTCCGCCCGGACGCATTCGATGACCGAGCGCACCTCGGTCGGAAAATCCCAGTCCTCCTCGCCGGCATACATGAGGTCTTCCCGATCCGAGGCCGGCAGGCCCGTTCCGATGGCCGTCAGCTCGCCGTCCAGTGTCTCCAGGATCTCGACGGCCCGTTGCAGCCGCGTTCGGGTGGCGCGTTCCACGTCGGACATGTGTCTTCCCTCCGCGGGTCCGGCACCTCGGTCTGTCCGAGCCCCGGCCCGGGACGGCAGCGTAGGCGCGGGCGCCGGGCGGGCGCCACCGTGATGGGATGCCGCGCCGGATTCCTGGTCCCCGCATCACGTCAGCCGGGGAAGAAAGATGATTTTCTCCGCTGTCACGAATTGCCGGTCTCCGGCAACTAATAGGATAGGGATGTCTTGATCAACTCAGCCCTCTTTCAAGGAGACCACCCATGGCGCCGACCGGCGAGCCCGACCTGGGAATCGTCCTGGCCTTCCTCCGCGAGGGGGAGGGATGGAGCCAGACCCGGCTGGCCCAGGCCGCTGGCACCACGCCCAAGGTCATCAACGACTACGAGCACGGGCGCCGGAACCTGAAACGCCCCCGGCTGGAGGCCCTCCTGGCGCACATGGCGGTGCCTCCCCAGCGCATCGACGCCACGCTCTCGTGCCTGGCCGGCAATCGGGCCTCTGCGCGGGCTCCGGCCGAGCCGGGCGACGTCTTCGCAAGGCCGCGGCGCCGGATCGAGGGCGTCTCCCTCCGCTTCGGCCGGCTCTTCGAGGATCTCGCGCGGGGAGCGCTCCAGCTCCTCACCGTGGAAGGACAGGCCCTCCATGGCCTGCAGACCGGCGAGATCCGCTGGTGGCATCTCAAGAGGAAGGCGCCGACGGCGGACGAGCGCCGGATGCTCGTCGAGGAGGTCCGCAACTTCCGGCAGTGGGGGGTGGTCGTCGCGGCCTCTGCCGAGAGCATCGAGAAGGCCGCGAACCACCCGCGGGAGGCCCTGGAGCTGGCCGAGCTGGCCCTCTATGTCGCCGAGCGCGTGCCCGGCGACGCGGCTTGGCGCGCGCGCCTCGCCGGATGGGCCGCAGTTCATGTCGCCAACGGACACCGGGTCTGCAACGACCTGAAAGCCATGGAGGCGTCTCTCGAACGGGCGCTCCGGCAATGGGAGGAGGGAGAGGCCGGCGATCCCGGCCTCCTCGATCCCGCCGTCGTCCCCTGGATCGAGGCGGCATGCCGGCGCGCTCAGCGGAAGTTCCGGAAGGCTTTGACGAAGATCAACGACGCGCTGGCGCTCGACCGCGGGGAGTTGCGGGGAAAGATCCTGCTCACCAAGTCGGGCATCCACAAAGCCCTGGGCGATTTCGAAGCCTCAACGGCAGCGCTCTCCGAGGCGGCGCCTTTGATCGACGGTAGGAAGGAGCCGCGGCTCGCCCTGTACCTGCGGTTCAACCTCCTTTCGGACCTCAGCAGGCTGGGAAGGGCCGAGGAGGCCGAACGAGGGGGCTTGAAGGAGGTCAGACGGCTGGCCGAGCAACTCGGCGAACAGCTCGACCTCTCCCGAGTCGTCTGGCTTGGCGGGCTCGTAGCCGCTGGCGTCGGGCGGTTTGAGGAGGCCGAGGCGGCCTTCCGGCAGGCGCGGCGCGATTTCGAAGCCCATGGTCTCGCCTACGACTATGCCCTGGTGAGCCTGGATCTTTCCTTGGTTCTTCTGGGGCAGGACCGGCATGGAGAGGTGCGGAAGATTGCCGAGGAGATGATCGAGATCTTCAAGAGGCTGGAGATCGACCGGGAAGCGTGGATGGCTCTCCGGGTCTTCTGCGAGGCAGCGCAACAGGAAGCCGCCACGATCGAGCTGACCCGCCGGGTCCTGAACTTCCTCCTCCGCGCCCAGCAGGACCCCGGTCTGCGGTTCGAGGGGGGGATGGAAGGGGCCGAAGCCGAGTGAGGCTCCGGCCCCGGCGTCGTTGGCTTCAGCCGCGGCAGCCTCCGAGAGGATCCATGTGGCAACCCTCGTCGGCGTTCGGCGCGATCTCTGTCGAGCAGCTGCCGAGAGGGTCCATGATGCAGCCCGAGTCCGCCGACCACCAGAACGCGAGGATGAGAAGGATGAAGCGCATGACGAGTCCTTTCCGGAGTCCGGCCGGCGGCGGCCGTCATGGCCGGCGGGCGGAACCTCCGGACCAATGGTGCCCGGGTTCGGGGGAAAAATCCGCCTGCCGGTGATGCGACATCACCACGAGGAGGGACAGATGGCAGGGAAGAAGCGTAAAGACCGGGAGAGGATCGACCCCGCCCCGCGTCTCGGCATGGTGCTCATCCGGTACTCCCTGGGAATGTTCGAGCAGCAGGAGCTCGCGGCGGCGCTGGGCGTCGCGCCCAGCCTGGTCTCGATGTGGGAGCACGGTGACCGGCCGATTCCCAAGGAGGTCCTGGAGAAAACCGCGCGCCTGCGCGACCTCTCCCGGCCGCTCCTCGCGCAGCTCCTGCGGGAGATCCGGTCGTTCCTGCAGGTGTCGCAGGGGACGAGCCGCGCCGGCCGCGCTCTGGCCGCCGCCGTGGCCGTCGACCTGTTCCCGCTGCTCGTCGAGGCGGTGGATATCGTCCTCTCGCCCCTGATCCCGACGGACGGCGATCCGGCCGAAGCGGAGGAGCTCTGGAGCCGCCTCGCCAGGCGCACCCCCGCGCAGCGCCGGCTCATCGTCGAGGAAGGGGAGGAATACCAGACCCTGGCCCTCCACGAGCGCGTGCTGGCCGAGAGCGCGGCGCGGGCAACGACAGAGCCGCGCCAGTCCCAGGAGCTGGCGCGGCTCGCCGCCCGCATCGCCGAGCTGGCGTCCGCGTGAATCAGAAGGTCTTCCCGACCCTCGGCATGGCCAATCCCAGGGGTGGGAACGAGCATCCCGACCTTCGGCACGGCCAATCCCAGGGGTGGGAACGAGCATCCCGACCTTCGGCACGGCCAATCCCAGGGGTAGGAACGAGCATCCCGACCTTCGGCACGGCCAATCCCAGGGGTAGGAACGAGCATCCCGACCCTCGGTACGGCCAATCCCAGGGGTGGGAACGAGCATCCCGACCCTCGGCACGGCCGATCCCAGGGGTAGGAACGGGCATCCCGACCCTCGGGACGGCCAATCCCAGGGGTAGGAACGAGCATCCCGATCCTCGGCACGGCCAATCCCAGGGGTAGGAACGAGCATCCCGACCCTCGGGACGACGTGGCCCTCGGCCGGAATCCGGTATGCTTCCGCGCCGATGCCCAGGCGCGCCGACATCCACTCCATCCTCGTCCTCGGGTCGGGGCCGATCGTGATCGGCCAGGCGTGCGAGTTCGACTACTCCGGCACCCAGGCCTGCCGTGCCCTGAAGCGCGCGGGCTACCGCGTCATCCTGGTCAACTCGAACCCGGCGACGATCATGACCGACCCGGAGCTCTCGGACGCCACCTACATCGAGCCGCTGGTGCCCGAGGTGGTCGAGAAGATCGTCGAGACCGAACGGCCGGACGCGCTCCTCCCCACGGTCGGCGGCCAGACCGGGATCAACCTGGCGATCGCGCTCTCCGAGCGCGGCGTTCTCGAGCGCTTTCGCGTCGAGGTGTTGGGGGCCGATATCGAGGCGTTGCGCCTGGGCGAGGACCGCCTCCTCTTCAAAGAGGCCATGGTCGAGGTCGGCCTCCAGGTGCCCCAGAGCGGCTACGCCGGGAGCGTGGAGGAGGCCCGTGCCATCGTGGCCGGGATCGGCTACCCGGTGATCATCCGCCCCAGCTTCACCCTGGGGGGAGAAGGGGGCGGTGTGGCCTACAACCGCGACGAGCTCGAGGAGGTGGTCGCGACGGCCATCCAGGCGAGCCCGGCCGGGCGGGTCCTCATCGAGCAGTCGGTCCTCGGCTGGAAGGAGTTCGAGCTCGAGGTGATGCGCGACCAGGCGGACAACGCCATCGTCGTCTGCTCGGTGGAGAACGTCGACGCCATGGGCGTGCACACCGGCGACTCGATCACCGTGGCGCCGCAGCAGACCCTGTCGGACCGCGAGTACCAGGCCATGCGCGACGACGCCTTCAAGGTCATCCGGCGCGTCGGTGTGGCCACCGGCGGCTCCAACATCCAGTTCGCGGTCGACCCCAGGACCGGCGAGCGGCTGGTCATCGAGATGAACCCGCGGGTGTCGCGCAGCTCGGCCCTGGCCTCCAAGGCGACCGGGTTCCCCATCGCCAAGATCGCGGCTCTCCTCGCCGTGGGCTACACCTTGGACGAGATCCCCAACGACATCACAGGGAAGACCTACGCGGCCTTCGAGCCCACCCTCGACTACACGGTGGTCAAGATCCCGCGCTGGGCCTTCGAGAAGTTCCCCGACGCCGCGCCGACGCTCGGCACCTCGATGAAATCGGTGGGCGAGGTCATGGCGATGGGGTCGACCTTCAAGGAAGCTCTGATGAAGGGGCTCGCCGCCCTGGAGCTCGACAGCGCGGCATCGCGCGAGCAGCGGGTCTCCGATCCGGTGCAGCTGCGCGGGCGGCTGGCGATCCCCAACTGGGAGCGGATCTTCGCCGTCTTCGCCGCGCTGCGCCAGGGCTGGACCGTGGAGGAGCTGGCCGGGGTCTCGCACATCGACCCCTGGTTCCTGCGCGAGATGCGGGAGATCGTCGAGCTGGAGGCCGAGCTCGCCTGCTGGGACCTGCGCTCGGTGCCGCTGCCGCTCCTCCTCCGCGCCAAGAGCTCCGGCCTGACCAACGCCCGGATCGCGGGGCTCCTGAGCTGCGCCGAGAAGGACCTGGCCGCGGCGCTCGCCGCGAGCGACAAGACGTCCGGCTTCCGCCGCGTCTACAAGCGGGTGGACACCTGCGCCGCGGAGTTCCCGGCGCTCACCCCCTACCTTTATTCAACGTGGGGGTCCGAGGACGAGACCGATCCGGACGAGCGGCCGAAGGTGGTGATCCTGGGCTCCGGGCCGAACCGCATCGGCCAGGGAATCGAGTTCGACTATTGCTGCGTGCACGCGGCCTTCGCCCTGCGCGAGGCCGGGTACGAAGCGGTGATGATCAACTGCAACCCGGAGACGGTGTCGACCGACTACGACACCTCGGACCGCCTCTACTTCGAGCCGCTGACGCTGGAGCACGTCCTGGCCGTCCTCGAGCGGGAGAGACCCCAGGGGGTGATCGTGCAGCTCGGCGGGCAGACGCCCCTGAAGCTGGCGCGCGGTCTCGCCGCCGCCGGCGTGCCGATCTGGGGGACGCCGCCCGACGCCATCGATCTGGCCGAGGACCGGCGGCGCTTCGGTGACCTCCTCGCCGAGGAGGGGATCCTGCAGCCGGAGAACGGCACGGCGACCTCCGCAGCCCAGGCGCTGGAGGTGGCGCGGCGGATCGGCTTTCCGGTCGTCGTGCGGCCGAGCTACGTGCTCGGCGGGCGCGCCATGGCGATCGTCTACGACGAGACCACGCTGACGCGCTACATGCGCGAGGCCGCCGACGTGTCGCCGGGGCACCCGATCCTGATCGACCGCTTCCTGGAGGACGCCTTCGAGCTGGACGTGGATCTGATCGCCGATGGGAAGAGGGCGGTGATCGCCGGCCTCCTCCAGCACATCGAGGAGGCGGGGATCCATTCCGGAGATTCCGCCGCGGTCCTGCCGCCCTACCGGGTGACCCAGGCGGACCAGGACGTGATGCGGGACATCGCCCGCCGCTTGGCGCTGCGCCTCGGCGTGATCGGCCTCATGAACGTGCAGTTCGCCTTGAAGGACGGGCGGATCTACGTCCTGGAGGTCAACCCGCGGGCGTCGCGGACCGTGCCCTTCATCGCCAAGGCCGTGGGGGTGCCGCTGGTCAAGATCGCGGTCCACGCGATGGCGGGCAAGAGCCTGGAGGAGCTCGGCTTCACGGAGGAGCCGGAGGTGCCGGGAGTGTTCGTCAAGGCGCCGGTCTTCCCCTTCCGCCGCTTCCCCGGCACGGACCCGGTGCTCGGCCCGGAGATGAAGTCCACCGGCGAGGTCATGGGGGTGAGCGGAGCGTTCGGCAACGCCTTCGCCAAGGCATGGCTGGGGGCCGGGCACAAACTGCCGCTCCAAGGCACGGCGTTCCTCTCGGTGCACGACCGCGACAAGCCGTCGCTCCTCCCCATCGCCCGGCGTCTGGCCGAGCTCGGGCTCGAGCTCGCGGCGACCGCCGGCACCGCGGACTTCCTGGCGAGGAGCGGCCTCCAGGTGCGGACCATGCTGAAGGTCCACGAGGCGCGCCCGCACGTGGTGGACCACCTGATCAACGGCGAGATCGACCTGGTGATCAACACGCCCCTGGGCCGCGCCTCGCACGAGGACGACAGCGCCATCCGCCGCGCAGCTCTCAAGTACGACATCCCCTGCATCACCACCCTCTCCGGAGCCACCGCGGCCGCCGAAGCCATCGCCGCTCTGCAGAAGGATGGGCTGGCGGTGCGGCCGCTGCAGGAGATTCACCGGGGGGTGGGGGTGGTACACCGGGGGTAGGTAGGCAACGGGAACAGGTTGACACGAAGGCGAAATCAGGGCGTAATATCTGACAGAGAGGACCTCAAGCGGTTTCTAGCCCAGCGGCCGTAAACACTGATGGCTAAACGCGTTTTGGGGGGCCGGCGTGAAGGGATGTTGTATGCTACCTGTTGAGAGGTCACGATGATGAGCCGGAGAGACTCGTTTCAGCTCCTCTATGGAGGCCTGGCTCCCGAGGAGAAGCCGCGCTACTCGATTGCGCGTGCGGCGCATTATCTGCACATCTCCCGCTCCACTCTCCGATCGTGGGTTCGAGGTCGCGATTACCCCAAGAGGAGCGGTATGGAGCACTGGCCGGCGCTCATCAAGGCTGAGGAGCTGCTGTCATTCAATAATTTGATCGAGGCCTATGTCCTGCGTGCGCTGCGTGTCGACCATGGCCTGAAGATGGCCGCCGTCCGCGAGGCGCTCGACTATGCGCAACGGGAGTTCGGGGTTTCACGGCTGCTCCTGAGCAAAGAGCTCCAGGCGACGCCGGGAAACGTTTTTCTCGAGAGATTCGGGCAGCTGATCAATCTCAATCGCTCCGGGCAGCTCGCTGCGAAGCACCTGCTCGCCGCGGTCCTCCAGAGGGTACAGCGCAATCCTCGGGGCCTGCCTGCGAAAATGTATCCGGTCGCGTCCTATGACATCAATGCTTTGAGGCACTCACCGCAGCTCATTGTCATCGACCCCGAGGTTTCGTTTGGTCGACCGATCGTGGCATCCAAAGGTGTTCGCACTGCGATGATTATTAGCAGAATCGATGCAGGCGAGGATGCAGACGAGGTAGCAAAAGACTACGGACTGGATCCCGAGGAACTTGAAGCCGCGATCTCCTACGAACGAACGGCTGCATGAGCCGACGTTCTTTGTGGATGAAAACCTCTGTGGCCACTTTGCTGCGCGGCTGAGAGTGGCAGGGCTCAGGGTCGAGGAGCTGCACGAACACCTTCCACGAGGGACCAAGGATACGGAATGGCTGCCGTACGTGGGCAGCCAGGGGTGGGTCGCCGTGACTGCGGATCTCCTGAGAGATGATCCGGAGGAGCAGCTCGCTCTAATGATGCATGAAGTGCCGGTGTTTGTGCTCGTGGGCAAGGCAACTCAGGACGCGCGAGCTGACGTTTTCATCCAGAAACGCAAGTGGATTCGACGCATTCTCGCAAGCCGAACCGAGCCGTTCATGGTGCGGATTTCAGTGACGACGGGGCAGCACAGCGTGATTTCCTTTGAGGACCTCCTGAACCGCTACGCCAGGCGTCGTCGCTGAGCGGGCTTCGGTACGAAGCTCATGGCGTCGGGAAGATTTCTTGGATAGGTATCTTCCGGGGGGGGACACCAACGGACCGGATCGTGGGCTGACTCAGCCTCGCTTCTCCCTGATCCTTCTCGCCTGCGGCCGGTTCCTGAGCACCTCTGCGCGCCGCATCGACTGCCAAGTCCTGGCCGAAGAGCTGGCGCCTCTGGAAGTCGCCTGGTCCGCCACGGACCCCCACGCCGTCACCGGGCCGGGGATCGAGACGGCCCGCTGGGGTACAATTAAAGAGGAGGGAAGAGGCCAATGGCAGGAGCGTTGAAGCACGTGAATCCGAGAGAAGCCGGGGAAGCCGAGGATCTCTTTCCAGATCGGCTCGGCCACAGGAATGACGGTGAGCTCGATTCCAGACCTCGCCAATTCGGCTGCAAAGATGTCGTAGAGGTCCAACTCGGTCTGGACCAGATTCGGAATCGCCAGAGGAGAGAACGGTGCAAGTAGAGGAAGGCGGCCGATCTCGTGGAGGTGAAGGATCGGACCGGTGTCCGAGACGGTCTCAGGCACCCCGAAGGCCCCACGCCACATCGCGCTGCAGCGCCTCACGCTGCAGCTCGATCTCGGTGAGCGCCTCGAGGCCGACCTCGAGGAGTACCTTCTCCCGTGGAATACGGCCGAGCAAGAATCCTTCGACCAGCGCCTCGCGATAAAGAGCTTCGACTCCTGTCCGCAGAGCCTCGGCGAGGACCGTGGCCTCGTCTTCGCCACGTTCCGCGACCAGGAAGTCCAGATGCTCCGCGAGAGTCCAGTCTTTCATGATATCCAGTCTACCACCAGCCGGCCAGTCCGATTGTACGGCCGGGTAGGTTGGTTCTTCTGCCGCTACGCCGCTGCCCGGGCGGTCCTGGGGAAGGTCGCCGACGCATCGGCGATCTTCTCGTCGAGCGTCCGGCGGCGAGGGCTCTTCGGCAGGCGCGGCTTGGCGCCGAGCTCCGATCATCATCAGCCGTCAGTGCTGTCCATTGGAGTCCGCGGGTTTCCGCTGAAGTCCGCTGGAGCCCACCCGGAGCTCATCGGTGTTCACCGGTGATCGGGGGTGGCCAGTTCACCGTGATCTGGCGCGCGATCACGGGAAACCCGGGGCCAGGGGGTCAGGCTCTCACGAAAGGCCCGCCTCACCTCGCCAACTGCTGCCACGCCAGCACCGCCGTCACCAGGAGGCCGATGACGATGACCGCGGTCCGCGCCTTTTCCTGGCCGATGCGCTTGGAGAAGCGGGCGCCGGCGTAGCCGCCGAGGGCGGCGCCCACCGCGAGCACCAGCGCCTGCGGCCAGAAGACCGCTCCCTTCCAGATGAAGTACCCGGCCGCGAGGACGTTGATGCACAGGTTGAAAAAGTTCTTGATCCCATTCATCGCATGGATGTTGGTCAGGCCCAGGAAACCGAGAAGGGCCAGCATGAGGATGCCGATCCCGGCGCCGAAGTAGCCGCCATAGACCGCCACCCCAAACTGGAGGAGCCAGGCCGCCGCCCAATGACCGGTCGAGAGGTCCTCCGGCTCGACCGGACCCTCGGCGCGCCCAGGGAACAGCCGGCGGGCCAACACTCCACGGACCATGAAGAGGATGGTCGCGAAGAGGACGAGAAGAGGCGCCAGGTTCGCGAAGACCTTTTCTGGTGTGCGCAGGAGGAGGACCGAGCCGATGATGCCACCTGCCAGGCTGGGCAGGAAAAGCGTCCTCAGCCAGCGCCGGTTCGCAGCCACCTCGCGGCGGAATCCGAACATGCTGGTCACCCCTCCGGGAAGGAGCGCCACCGTCGAGGTCGCGTTGGCCGCGATCGCCGGGATACCGAGGAAGACCAGGGTCGGGTAGGTGAGGATCGTCCCGCCGCCGGCCATGGCATTCATCGCGCCCGCGCCCAGAGCCGACGCAACGAGAGCGAGGATCTGGAGCGGCGTCACTGCCGTCGCACCTGTCCTGGACGCTCAAAGTCCTCGGGCATGCCCTCGAATGCCTTCCAAAAGTCCTCCGGCCAGTCTTCGCGCAGGATCGGCTCCAGCACAATCTTCTCCCCTTCCCGATAGGCCTCAACCTCCTTGATATCCGGCGGGAAGCGGAGCTCTTTCGGAAGCTTCACAGCTCGACCTCTCCAGAAGACCTTTGTGATAGTCACGCCTCTCTCCACAAGCCGGTGGAGAGTGTATGCGATCGGAGAGCCACTGAGCCTTGCTCTCCGATAGCATACGAGGGTCTCGCCCCTCTCGGCGAGACAAGGCACCCTTCCCATCCAGGAGGAGAGCATGTCCGACACCCGGATCGAAAAAGACAGCCTCGGCGAGATCGAAGTGCCCGCCGGGGCGTATTACGGCGCCCAGACCGAGCGGGCGCGGCGGAACTTCCCGGTCTCCGGAATCCGTCTTCCAAAGCGGTTCATCGCCGCGGTGGCGATGATCAAGGGCGAGGCCGCGGCGGTCAACCAGGAGCTCGGCATTGTCTCGGCCGAGGCTTCCCGCGCCATCCGCCAGGCCGCCGACGAGGTGGTGGCCGGCCGGCACGACGGCGAGTTTCCGCTCGACATCTTCCAGACCGGCTCGGCGACCTCGACCAACATGAACGCCAACGAGGTCCTCTCGAACCGCGCCATCGAGATCCTCGGCGGGCAGATCGGCAGCAAGAAGCCGGTCCACCCGAATGACCACGTCAACGCCGGCCAGTCGAGCAACGACGTGATCCCCACCGCGATCCACGTCTCCACCTACCTGGCGATCCAGGAAGAGCTCGAGCCGTCGCTCCAGCGGCTCGCCGAGGCGCTCCAGCGCAAGGCCGAGGAGCTCGACAGCGTCGTCAAGATCGGGCGCACCCACCTCCAGGACGCGGTGCCGGTCCGCCTCGGCCAGGAGTTCTCCGGCTATGCCCAGCAGGCCCGCAACGCCCTCGACCGGCTGGCTGCGGTCAAGCCCCGCCTCGCCGAGCTCCCCCTGGGCGGTACAGCCGTGGGCACGGGCCTGAACGCCCCGCCGGACTTTGCGCCGCGGGTCATCTCCCGCCTGGCCGGGCGCACCGGCTGCCCCTTCGTGCCTGCTCCGAACCGTTTCGAGGCCATGGCGGGCAAGGACGCCGCGGTCGAGACCTCCGGTGCGCTCAAGACGATCGCCGCCTCGCTGACCAAGATCGCCAACGACATCCGCTGGCTGGCCTCCGGGCCGCGCTGCGGCATCGGCGAGATCTCGATCCCCAGCCTGCAGCCCGGCAGCTCGATCATGCCCGGCAAGGTCAACCCGGTGATCCCCGAGTCGGTCCTCATGGTCTGCGCCCAGGTGGTGGGCAACGACGCGACGATCACCCTCGCCGGCATGTCGGGCGTCTTCGAGCTGAACGTCATGATGCCGCTGATCGCCTACAATCTGCTGCAGTCGGTCGAGATCCTCGGCAACGTCTCGCGTCTCCTGGCGGAGAAGTGCGTCGAGGGGATCGAGGCGAACCGCGAGCGCTGCGAGGAGCTGGTCGAGCGCTCGTTGGCCATGGTGACCGCGCTGGTGCCGAAGATCGGCTACGACGCCGCCGCGGAGATCGCCAAGGAGTCGATGAAGACCGGCAAGACCGTCCGCGAGCTCTGCCGTGAGAAGAAGGTCCTGCCCGAGGACGAGCTCAAGGAGGCCCTCGATCCCTGGGGCCAGACCGAGGGGGGCATCCACGCAGGGGGTGGCGGAGGCGGCTGAAGCTCGATTCCGGCCCGCCGAGCCACCGGGCCCGAGAGCCGAGCCATCGGGCCCGTGAGGAGATGGCCTGCGCTCGGGAGCCGAGTCACTGCGCCCGCGAGGAGATGGACCGGGCCCGGGAGCTGAGGGACCTGGCTCGCGAGGAGATGGACCGGGCTCGGGAGACAGGTCATCGCGCTCGCGGGGAGATGTCCTGCGCTCGGGAGCCAGGTCATCCGTCTCGCGAGCCCAACCGCCCGGCTGTCGAGCCCTCCTCCTGAAAAAAGGGGCGGGTCAGCGGAGGGGGCGCCTCAGCCCGCCGAGGACCAGCATCGTCCCGCCGCTCAGCAGGACGACGCCGCTCAACAGCAGGTCCGCCGTATCGAGGTCCGGCGCCGGCTGGCCGAACCAGGCGGCGAGCAGCACCCCCAGATGGAGGGCCAGAGCGGCCAGCAGCAGGCTGCGGGAGCTGCGCTCTTCCGAGACCGCAGGCGCTGTGTAGGGCTCGTCGGGGGGAGCGAGGGCTCCCAGAGACCGGGGAGCAGGCGGCGGTGTGGGCCGGGCCGCGGGCTCCGGAACGGGAACGAGCGTTGGACGGATCGGAACCGTCCGCGGAAGGATCGCGTCGATCTCCGGCTCCGCGTCCAGCAACCGGCTGCGGACGAGGACCGCGTGCGGCCGCTTCTGCGTGTGCGGATGGGGCGGCCGGGGACGGTGGACAGGCTTCCGGATCGGTTCGGCCATGGCGCAGGCTCCTTCATCTCTTTAGTGACGGACCGCGCCGAAATGTTTCATCCGATTTTGAAATCGGTGCGGGAGAGAGGAGGGGGGCGAGCCCGCCGGACGGATTCGCCCCTGAGAAGAGAGCAGGCTTACCCGCTCGCCCGCCGGCAGACCCAGGTGACGGGAGTACCCTGCCCGTTCTGCGCCACGGCGATCAGGATCTCGGGCTGGAGCTTGTAGGACCCCGTCTCCGGCTTGACGGCCCCACCTTCATCCGCGGCGGACGACTCGGCGGTCGCGTCCTCGGGCACATCGCATACACAAAACTGCCTGGTGCCGCGGAGGAACTGCACCTTGCGAGGCCTGCCGGTGAGCTTGACGGTGACGTACGTGTTGGGCTTGAGAGCTCCCTGGCACAGCACGTCGAATATCTGCCCGTCGATCCTGACGTGTGTGCTCGTGGTTTTGTCCGGATACTTCGGCGCTGTTCCTCCGGAGCCTACGACACGATATCCGGTGTCTTGGTCGGTCGTGTTGGAGACATCCATTTTCTTTCTCCTCTCATCGCTGGAGTCCGTCGCCGCTCGCGCGGGACGGGAAGTTAGTCGACCTCAAACAGCGGTTTACCCAGGAGCTCATCCTCTTCACCACGGACCTCGACTTCATAGGTGCCCGGTGGCAGCCTGGCAGCGGGCACGGAGAGAACGACCATCTTCTTGCCACCCACCTTCCTTGCAGCGAGCCGCCCTTCGCGCCAGATCTCTTCTTCGGTCGACGCCTTGCGCAAGATCGTCACAAAGGAGGTGGAGGGCTCATCCCGATCCAGCAGGAGCTGGATATCGACGCGCTGGGTTCCGGCCGGCACTCGGTGTGGGCGCTCTCCTACGGCCGAGCGCAGCGTCGAGATCGCGAGCTGGAACGTCATGACGGACGGATGGCAGATGGCGTTCAGCACGGGAGGTATTCTGGGAAACTGCGTCGCCACCCAGAGACCGCCAGTCACAAAGAACAGGCTCGCAGCGACCGCCGCGGCCCGCACCTCCGGCCGGGACAGGAGCTGGAACACCACAACCTCGGCGGAAACCGGCTCGCGTCCGGCCTCGACCAGCCCGCGGACGAGGGCCAGGCGGGCCCGTCCTCCCGGCGAAGCTCTCAGCCGCCTCAGTAAGCGACCACGCTCCGCCCGAGGGAGCTCTCCGCGCACGGCGGCCGCCATGAGATCGCCTTCCATCGCTTCGGACAGCTCGAACAGCGCGTCGTCCTCGAAGAGGCGCCGCTCGATGTTTTCGGCCTGCTCTTCGTCCAGTCCGCCGAGCAGGTAGCGTTTCAACAGGATCTCGTCATCGGTCATTTCGTCGTTTGTCAATTCATTGGATCGCATCCGGGTATCCTCCCCACCGGTTCACTGTCTGATGAGGGATGTCGAAAACGAGAGTTTCGTTTCACCGGTGATCCCGGCCGGAGCCCTCACGGAGACAATCCCGGACGCAATCCTCCAGCTTTTTCCGGATGCGGTGCACACGGATGCGGAGCGCGTTCATGGGGAGACCCAGCTCCTTGGCCAGCGACTGACGGCTGCGGATGTGGTCGTTTGCCTGATGGTACCGCAGGACGAGGAGGCGCTGATCTTCCGGCAACTCCGCGAGGCAGTTGTGCAGACAGGTGAGCCGTTCGTCGGTCTCCGAGTCGTCGACCGGGAAGTCAGGCAGCCATCGCTCGATAGCCGTCCGTTCCCGGGCGGCACGCCGTCCCATTTCTTTGCAGAGCAGCTGGGCCACCCCGCAGAAGTAGCCATAGGGATTCTCTGAACCGACCTTGACACCTTCCAGGAGGCGTCGGGCGACCCGGTTGAAGGTCTCGTCCGTCAGATCCTCGGGATTGCTGAAGCCGCGCCACTCGAAGAGGCGGACCAGCCGGCGGCGGATCGCCTCGTACAGGATGCCGGCGCGCTCGGGATCGGGATCCAGAAAGCCGAGGAGAGCCGCGAGGCTCTCGGGGGTCAGCCCCTGGCTCACTTCCACTCGCCTTGCAGAGAAAAGCCTGCCCAATCGTAGAGCGAGCGGAACCTCGGCATCGCTGCGATGTCGAGCTGCGCGCGGCGCAGGGCTTCCGCGGGCGGACGCTTGTCGACCAGCAGATAACGGTAGAAGTGTTTCATCAGCTCGGCCGTGGCGAAGTCGTCGACGCTCCAGAGGCTGGCGAGCACGCGAGGGGAGCCGGCGTACATGAAGCCGCGGGTCAGCCCGACCAGCCCCTCGCCCTTCACCTCCTTGCCGAGAGCCGTCTGGCAGGCCGAGAGGACCACGAGGTCGGCGTTCAGGCTCAGCTTGTAGATGTCGGCGAGGCGCAGAAAGCTCTCGTCCTGCCGCTGGCCATCCTCGCGGAATTGCGAGAGCGCCAGCTTGGACAGGTACGGTTGCTGGCTGTTGAGCAGGCCATGTGTAGCGAAGTGGATGTAGCGGAACTCGGCCAGCTTTCCCGAGGTGGCCAGCCGGTAGGAGGCCGCGAAGCCCCGGGCGTCGAGCACCTGGCCGGGGTCGTCGGGCTTGAGGGCGACGATGCTCTTCGCCTCTTCATCCGCAAAGGGGAGACGACGAAGGACGAGCTGATCCTCCTCACCGTTCGGTCCGCGGTGTGCCGCCAGTTGAACCGGAGACGGTTGCATGCCCTCGATCTTGTGCAGGCGGGAGTCGCCCAGCTGGAAGACGGGATCAGCCAGGACGGCCAGGGTTTTGGGGGCCGGCGGACGTCCCTCGACCTGGCGCCGCAGCGCGGCCAAGGTGGAGGCGGAGGGAAGGCTCACCACCTCGTTGCGCGCGAGGACACGCTGGCCGGGTGACGACGGCAACGGCAGGGCCGTGAACGGAACATATTGGAGGACGCCGTCGCCGACCACCAGCAGGAGGTGATCGCCCAGAAGCGGCTCGACCGGCCCCAGGATCATCCGGCTGAGCGTGAGGCCGGCGCGGTCGGCTCGGGCATCGTCTTTTGAGGTGATCGCCTGGTAGAAGTCGCGGGCAGCAGCTTCGATCTCCCGTCGTGGAGGGAGAGCGAAGCTCTGGACCGTGCCCGGAGTGACGGCCCAGACGTAGCTCCGCTCCTCGCCGAGCGCATACTCCAGGAGGAGAGTCTGGTCGCCCAGAACCTGGTTCTGAATCTCATGGACATCCAGAGGTTGAGGTGTCAGGGCTGCGTAGCTCACGCTGCTCGCGCGCAGCTCGGCTTCCACCTCGGCGAACTCGGCGACCGCCTGGTTCAGACGCGCAGCCGCCTCGGTGACCTGTTGCCGGCTCGCGCCTCGATGAATCAGCTCCATATGCTGGAGGTCGAGGTCTCGCAACCTGGCGCGTTTCGTTCGCTCGTCGTCCAGGACCCTCTGCGGCACACCTCGGTGCAGATCGGAGTCCGCCACTCCGAGCAGATCGAGGAGGCTGCGAGCGCGCTCCTGCTCACTGACCTTCAGGGCGCGGGTGTCGTAACCCTCGGTGGGGTGCTTCTCATGGAGCTCCATCAAGAGTTGCAGATAGAGCTCGTAGAACGTCTGGTTGGAGGCCAGGAAGAGCGCCCTCTGGTCCAGCGACACGACGCGGTTGCGCAGGGACTCGATACTGGCGACCGCGATTTGCGCATGCCCCGCGGCAGCGTCGAGATCACCGAGCTCCTGCTCGACGCGGGCAAGCCGCAGGGTCAGCTCGGCGGCGAAACGGAGGTCTGCCCGCTTCCGGGATCGGGCGATCGCCTCCTGGAGCGTCCCCCGGGCCGCGCTGAGCTTCTTTTCGCCGCGCTCGACCGCCGCCCGGGCGGCCAGGCCGACATAATCGAGAACCGGACGTGACGCCGCGAGGCGGTCGACCTCCCGCCACTGCGCCAGCGCTTCCTCGGTCCTCCCCAGCTTCTGGTCCAGGAGGAGGCCGAAATTGTTGGATGCCTGGATCTGGACGTCGAGGTTTTTCGTCTCGCGGGCGCGGACGAGCGCCTCCTGATAGGAGCGCTGCGCTGCCTCGAGGTCCCCGGAGTAGTGCTGGGCCTCCCCGAGGTTGTTGAGAGTGGATGTCAGATGGTAGAGATCGTTCTCATGCCGGTTGATGGCGATCGCCTGGTCGTAGTTCTCTACGGCGTCCACCCAATCGCCGAGGGAGGCGTAGACCGTGCCCAGGTTGTTGTAGGCCGCGGCTTTTTCGAGCGCGTTCGCTCCTGGGAACGCGAGGGCCTTTCTACCGAGCTTGATCGCCCTTTGCGGATCCCCGAGATCTGCGTAGATCAGTCCCAGGTTGTTCATGATGTTGGCTGGACGGCCGACATCGCTCCCGAGCTTCAGCGCCAGATCCAATGCCTCGATGAGATGGCGGCGTGCCTCCTGGCGCTGGCCCAGGCTGTTCAAGAAGAGGCCCAGGTTGTTGAGGATGTTTCCCAGCTGCCGGCAATCGCCCGCCTGCCGTGCCTTGGCGAGAGCGCGCCGGAAGTCCCCCAGCGCGTCGTCGAGGTGACCGAGGTCCCGGCAGGTCCGTCCCGCCTGGTTGAGAGCCTTCGCCTCGCGGAAAGGGTCTCCGAGGGAGGCCCAGATGCCTGCCGCCCGGTGAAACCGTCGAGCGGCAGCGTCGGACTGGTGCAGACGCCCGTGCAGGAGGCTTCCCAGCTGAAAGAGCTCTTCGGCTTCGCGCCCGCGGTCCCCGAGACCGGTCCAGAGCGCCAGCGCCCGCTCGCGGATCGCGAGTTGGTGCTTCCAGGACTCCTCTGTATTGGTCAGCATGGCATCGGCCGCCTGCTGGCTGACCCGCACGGCTTCCGCACGGCGGCGGTCCGCGCCGGTTGCGGGCCGTGGCCGGTCGAGCCGGAGGGTGTAGCAATCGTCACGAGCCACTCTTCGCGGGCAGGAGAGCACCTTCAACCTGTAGGTGCCCGGCCGCTCGGCGACGGCAGCGATCTCTTCGTCATCCCGCGTCGAGTTCGGGCCGTCCACGTGGAGGACCTCCCGATCGTCCGGGTCGAGCAGGTCGACGCGGACATCGACCTTCTGCTTCACAACGGCCCGCACGAATTCACCCGCCTTGAGATCGATCGGGTATCTATACACAACGGTCTCGGACGGCTTGTGAGGACGGCAGGCGGCTCCCCCGAGCCCGACCGCGGCCAGGAGCGCGGGCACGAGGAGGCGGCGCACCCCAAACAGCCGGGGTGGGAGAGGGATGAGGCAGCTACAGGTCATGATCCTCGATTCGGCCGGTTTCCGAGCTTCCCACGCTCCCCCGACCCAGGCTGGCTTTCCATGCTCTGGACGACCGGCGGTGACAGAGTCGGGGTGCATTCTACAGTTTCCCCCCCGGTGCATTCCAGCAAGCGCCGGTGTCGCGTTAAGCTCAAGGCGTGACAGGTTCGGACCAGGAATTGTCGCCGGGTGCAACCCGCCGCGTCCTCCACTGCGATATGGACTGCTTTTACGCAGCTGTGCACATGCGCGACGATCCATCGCTTCGCGGCAAGCCGGTCGTCATCGGCGGCCGGCCCGAAGGGCGGGGCGTGGTGGCCGCAGCCAGCTACGAGGCACGCAAGTTTGGCGTCCATTCGGCCATGCCCTCGTCCCGCGCCATCCGCCTCTGTCCGGAGGTCGTCTTCATCCCTCCCGACTTCCGCCGCTACAGCCGCGAGTCGGAGAAGATCTTCGCCATCTACCGGGAGATCACGCCGCTCGTCCAGGCGGTCTCGATCGACGAGGCCTATCTGGATGTCACCGAGCATCTGGGGGAGTGGGGGACCGCGACCGCCGTGGCGACGGAGATCCGCCGGCGGGTGCGCGAGGAGCGGGGGCTCACGGTGAGCGTCGGAGCGGGACCGAACCGCCTGATCGCCAAGATCGCCTCGGACTTCCGCAAGCCGGACGGCCTGACGGTGGTGCCGCCGAAGAAGGTCCAGGCCTTTCTCGATCCGCTGCCCGTGCGGCGCCTGCACGGGGTCGGTCCGGCCACCGAGCGCGCCCTGGCCGAGCTCGGCATCCAGACCGTGGCCGACCTGCGCGAGCGCCCGGTCGAGATCCTCTTCGACCGCTTCGGCCTGAAGCACGGACGCATGCTCTGGGAGTTCGCCCGCGGGATCGACGAGCGGCCGGTGGAGACACATCAGGAGCGCAAGAGCCTGGGCACGGAGAACACCTACGCGGTGGACCTGCGCGATCTGGCCGCAATGGACGAGGAGCTCGACCGCATGGCCGGCGAGGTGGCCGCGGGGCTGGCCCGCCGCGAGCTCGCCGCCTGCACCGTCACCCTCAAGGTACGCTACGACGACTTCACGACGCTGACGCGCTCGCGGACCTTCACCTTCCCGGTCTGCTCCGCCGGCCCGATCGCCCTCGCCGCCCGCGACCTCCTGCGCAAGACCGAGGCGCCGTCGCGCCCGGTGCGCCTCCTCGGAGTCTCCGCCTCGAACCTGGTCCGCGGCCAGGTGGAGCAGCTCTGGCTGTTCACGGAGGCCCCGGGGGAGACACGGACGAGCACGGACTGACACGGACGAGCACGGACGGCCGAGCTCGCGAGATCCGCATCCGTGCTCGTCCCAGGCTTCCTGGCACGGCGCTTGCTTTGATTTCTACTCGAGCCGGAGGCGCAGCTCCCAGGAATGCGATTCGTGGTAGCGCTTCCGGCTCTCTTCCGGTTCGCTTTGCGTGGAGGAACTTCCGATGCTCAGATGGGCCCTGATCTTTCTGGTCGTCGCCCTGATCGCCGCGCTGTTCGGCTTCGGCGGCATCGCGTCGGGCGCGGCCGGGATCGCCAAGCTCCTGTTCGTGCTGTTCCTGGTCGTGTTCGTCGTCTCGCTCGTCCTGGGACTGGTGCGGCGAGCATGAGCCGGTAGAATGGATTGACCGCGGACCGGTCCGTCCTTGAAGCGGGCACGGCGGCGGCCCGTTGAGGGACTGTGATGATCCAGCCGCTCCCGGAAGAGCCTTCCCAGGAAGAGCGCCCGCGCCCCAATCTCGAAAAGCTCCGCGACGTCCTGCAGCGACCGTTCGGGGTGCGGTCCCTGTCGCTCACCGGCCTGTTCATCCTGGCCGCCTTTTACACGCTCTACTTCGCCAGAGCGTTCTTCCTGCCCATCGTGCTCGCTCTGCTCCTGAGCTTCCTGCTGAGCCCGGTGGTGCGCGCCTTGAAGAAGCTCCACATCCCCCATGGTCTCGGCGCCGGCCTGGTGATCTTCGCTCTCCTCGGCTCTCTGGGGCTGGGGATCTACGAGCTCGCCGAGCCGGCCTACGAGTGGGCCGAGCAGGCGCCCCGGCAGCTGCGCCGGCTGGAGCGCAAGCTCGCCGAATTCAAGAAGCCGGTCCAGACCATGAGCAAGGCCACCCAGCAGGTGGAGAAGATCACCCAGGTGGGAGGCGGCCAGGAGTCTCCCAAGGTCGAGGTGAAGACCGAGAGTCTCGGCGAACGCATGTTCAGCCAGGCCACCGAGCTCACGGTCGACGCCACGGTCACCTTCATCCTTCTCTTCTTTCTCCTCGCCTCAGGGGACCTCTTCCTGGGCAAGCTGATCCGCGTGCTGCCCAGCCTGGAGAACAAGAAGCGCGCGGTCGAGATCGCCCGCCAGATCGAGCGCGACATCTCCGCCTACCTGGTCACCATCACGGCGGTCAACATCGGGATCGGCCTCGCGGTCTGGGGGATCATGGCCTGGATCGGCCTCCCCAATCCGCTCCTCTGGGGGGCGCTGGCCTGCGTGGCGAACTACATCCCCTATCTGGGAGCCATCACCATGATGGCCGTGCTGGCGATGGTCGGCTTCCTGACCTTCAACGACATGACGCATGCGGTGATGGCACCCGGCGCCTTCATAAGTCTCCACCTCCTGGAGAGCTATCTGTTCACGCCCATGGTGCTGGGCCATCGGCTGACCCTGAACCCGCTGGTCATCTTTCTGGGCCTCACCTTCTGGGGTTGGATCTGGGGGATCACCGGCGCTCTGATCGCGGTACCCATCATGGTGGTCTTCAAGATCGTCTGCGACCAAAGCGAGCCGCTGCGTCCGATCGGCGAGCTCCTGGGGGATTAGAGGTCGAAGTCCGGCTCCTCGCCCCCTTCTTCCTCCCACTTCTCCATCTCACGCCGCTCCTTCTTGGTCGGCCGGCCGGCGCCGGGGTCCCTCTGGACAGGAGACCGGCGCAGCAGCCGGGCGAGCGGATCGGGCGCCGGCTTCGGCGGGCTCTGGTCCTCATAGAGCGAAGGCGCCTCGGCCTTGGCCACCGGCTTGTCGCGCAGCTCCTTGACGATCAGGATGCGGTCCCAGTCGCCCTGGGTCAGCTCGACGCGGTCCCCCGGCGCGAGATGGCGGTGCGGCTTGGCCGCCTGGCCGTTGACCTGGACGCGGCCGAGATCGCAGGCATGGGTCGCCTGGGTGCGCGTCTTGAACATGCGGGCCACATGGAGCCATTTGTCGAGCCGGACAGACATGCCTGAAGTCTACCGCTAGACTTTCCACTCATGCGCATCCCTGCCGAAGAGTTCGAGTCGCTCGTCGAGAAAGCTCTGGAAGACCTGCCGGAGGAGTTCGCCGAGCTCCTGGACAACGTGGTGGTGCTGGTGGAGGAGGAGCCGGACCCCGAGGATCTGGAGGCTCTGGACATGGAGCCCGGCGAAGAGCTCTTCGGGCTCTACCAGGGGACCAACCTCCTGGAGCGCGACATCTTCTACAACGCCGCCCTGCCCGACCGCATCCTGATCTACCGCGGTCCCATCCTGCGCCACTGCGAAACCCGCCGCGAGGTGATCCGCGAGGTCCGCGACACCGTGATCCACGAGCTCGGCCACTATTTCGGGATGGACGAGGACCAGATGCCGTACTGAGCAAGGCTCCCTCCCCCCTGCCCGCCGGCGCTCCGCGGCCCGCCCCCGCGGGTGAGCCGCTCTCTACAGCGTGGGGAGGAAGATCGAGCCGAAGGAGGCCTGCCATGAACGATTCGAAACATCTCGTCGGACATGCCAACCTCGTCGTGAAGAAGGCCGCCGTCCTGCCCGTGTGGGACGACCAGACGGATTCCGCGGGAAAGCAGGGCAAGAGGTTCCGGACCGGGGAGGTGGTGGTCCGGGTGACCGTCGCAAACATCGGCAAGAAGATCGCGGGTCCGAGCCGGACCTCGATCTCCCTCATCAAGGCACAGAACGCCGACTTCCTCGACAGCATCGAGACGCCGGAGATCGCCGAGGGGCGGGAGTTCGACGTGGAGAGCCGGAGGCTGACCTTGAAGGAGCCCGGAGCGATCGTCATCCTCGCCGATGCGCCGGTCGCCGCCGAAGCCAAGGGGATGGTCCGGGAGTACGGGGTCATGACCTCGATGAAGGGAGAGATGGACAACGCCTTCGCGTTCCCGTTCGACGGCGGTGAGGTCGAGGATCCTCACGAGTACGACAACCCCGTCGTGCACTGACAGGAGGTCGGGCGACTACGCGCCGAGGTAGCAGCCCAGCCGGTGGAGCATCTGCTGCACCGCGACCCAGACCACCAGCTCGACCTGGGCTTCGGGCGAGAGGGTCCGGGAGACGCGCTCGACGAGCGGCTCGGGGACCAGGGCCGGGCTCGGGGAGATGGCCTTGGCCAGCTGCAGCGCGAGCGCCGGCTCGCCGTCGAGACCGGGGAGCGACTCCAGCCGGGCGGGATCGTCCTCGGGTGCCGCGGCGAATGCGGCGACCGCCTCCAGCGTCTCGGCGTCGACGGGCGGGCTCATCCTGGACGCGAGGACCCGGGCCTCGCGGGCGAGTGGCTCGTCGCCCACCACCGTGGCGTAGACCAGACCGGCGAGGGCCTTCGTGCGCAGGCCGAGCCGGCTGTCGGCGGCGGAGAGGTTGTCGCGCAGGACCGTAGCGATGGCGCGGACGGCCCTGCGGCTCCGGAGCTTCGCGAGCAGCGGGAAATCGTAGCCGGTGTGGGCCGCGAGCCAGGTTCCCACCGCGGGCCAGCTGGACGGCACTCCCCGGATCCAAGAGCTCTCGAGCCGCACCGCGGCCGGCAGGTAGCGCAGGATCGAGAGCTTGGTGAGCAGCGTGTCCCGGCCGGGCGGCCGCGCCTGGAGCGACGGGTCCTCGGTCCGGACGGTACAGACCTCATGCTTCCCCGGGCTCCAGCCGGTCGAGGAGAGGACCGTCGAGACCTCCGCGACGGCGGCCTCTTCGAGATCGATCCCCACCGCATCCATGAACTTGTTGAGGAAGCCCATCATGGCGACCCCGAGGACGATCCGCTCGGCGTCGGAGGCGGAGAAGTGGCGGAGGAGCTCACGCCGCTGGTCTTCCGAGAGGTCGCAGGGGATGCGCGCGAGCGCCTCCGCGACCGCGACCGCCGCTGATTCCGCAGGAGCGAGGGTTCCGGACAGCTTCTCGGGCGGCGAGCCGCGGCGCAGGGTGAACGAGCAGGTGTGAGCGGTGCAGTAGGCGCAGCGCGCCGTCCAGCTGGACGCATAGAGGGCCAGCCCGAGCGTCACCGCCGGCGGTCCGAACCCCCAGACCGAAAACGGCAGGTTGAGGAGGTTCGGTACCAGGAGGTTGTAGGTGCGGAACCCCGCGGGCCAGATCGCGAGGATCGGGTCGCAGTTCGGCACGACTCCGATGAGCAGGCGCACGAGCTGGAGAAGCGGTCTGTACTCCCGGTTGAGCTGGTCCAGGTCCACGGCGGCCGGGCGCAGAGAGCGGACGAGGGTGGCGTTCCCCACCTGGGCATCGAGTCGCATCGGTTGAATTCCGCGTGAAGCTGGCCAAATTCTAGAACGGCTCTGGATCGAAAAGCCAGAGCCGGCCCCGGAGGCGGCCGGGTCTTCTGCTACGCTTCCGGTGTCGAGCGAGCCCTCCATGAAAAGGTCGCGCAAGGGCCTCCTGCTGCTCCTGTTGAGCCTGCCGTTCCTGGTGCTGGCCTCGGCCGTCCTCTATATGGTGGGCATGTCGTGGCTCGAGGGGCAGCCGCGGACCTTCTGGCAGTCAGTCGAATGGGCCGCCGAGACGCTGACCACGACCGGGTACGGCTCGGACAGCCGGTGGAGCCACCCGGCCATGGTCCTCCTCGTGATGACCGTCCAGTTCATCGGCGTCTTCCTGGTGATCCTGGTCTTCCCGGTCTTCCTGATCCCCTTCCTGGAGGAGCGCTTCGAGGCCCGTCTGCCGCAGGAGACCCCCAAGCACCTCGATCACCACGCGGTCGTCTTCCGGTACGGCCCGCCGGTGGAGAGCCTCCTGGCCGAGCTCAAGGCGGCGCGGGTGCCGGCGCTGGTCCTGGAGCCGGACGAGGCCACCGCGCGGCGTCTCTTCGAGCGCGGCGAGCTGGTGCTCCATCGCCGGGTTGACGACGGCGGGCTCGAAGCCTCTCATCTGGAGCGGGCGCGGGCGCTCATCGCCAACGGCACGGACGACGAGAACGCGGCGCTCATCCTCACCGCCCGGCAGCTCGGCTTCCGCGGGCCGATCCTCGCCCTGGTGGAGGAGCCTTACCACCGGCGTCCGATGATGCTGGCCGGCGCCAGCGCCACCTTCACGCCGCGCCACATGCTGGGCGCCGCCCTCGCCGCCCGCGCCTCGCACCGCATCAGCCCGCGGGTCTCCGGCCTGCAGCAGATCGGGCGGAACCTCGAGGTGGCCGAGATGCGGGTGGATCCCGGGAGCCCGCTCGCCGGCAAGACCCTGGACGAGGCCGAGATCGGTGCCCACACGGGTGCCACGGTCGTGGGGCAATGGGCGGGCGGCGAGCTGGAGGTGCTCGCCGGAGCCGATGCCCGCCTGAAGCCCGGCGGCATGCTGGTCGCGGTGGGGAGCCACGAGAGCATCGACCGCCTGAGCCGTCTCGCCGAGGGGGCGGTCGCCACGCGCCGCCACGGCCCCTACGTGGTCGGCGGCGGCGGCGAGGTCGGCCGCAAGGTGGCCGAGCTGCTGCGCACCGTCGGCGAGGAGGTGCGGCTGGTCGACCGCAGGCCTGGACCGGAGGTGGACCTGGTGGGCGACGTGCTCGACCTGAAGCTCCTGGAGCAGGCCGGAGTCCGCGACGCCCAAGCGGTGATCCTGGCGCTCGACACCGACGCGGCGACCCTCTTCGCCACCGTGATCTTGAAGGACCTGGCGCCGGACGTGCCGGTCATCGCGCGGGTCAATTCCTCGGAGAACGTGGAGCGCATCCACCGCGCCGGGGCCTACTTCGCCCTGTCGATCAGCCAGGTGTCGGGGCAGATGCTGGCCAGGAAGCTGCTCGGCCAGGAGGCGGTCGCCGTCGATCCCCAGCTCAAGATCCTGAAGGTGTCGCCGGACGGCCTGCGCGGCCGCCATCCGTCCGATTTGAAGATCCGCGAGCGGACCGGCTGCTCGGTGGTGGCGGTGGAGCGGGGGGACGAGGTGCTGGTCGATCTCGGAGCCGATTTCCGCTTCGAGCAGGATGATGCGGTCTACGTCTGCGGCAGCACCGGCGCGGTGCGGCGGTTTACCCAGGAGTTCGGGCGGGGATAGAACGGTTGTGCCTGCCCCGGAACCTCCCCGGTATCTGGGGCCTTCCCCCGCCCGACCTCACCCCCCCGGCCCCCCTCTCCCATCGCCCCCCCTTCCACCGGGAGAGGGGGGAGCTTGTTTGGCCGTATTCGCGAGGGACGGGAGGGGGCGCCCCTCTCCCGGCCGGCGGGGGGGCGATGGGAGAGGGGTCGGGGGTGAGGTCGGGCGGGGGAAGGCCTGCAGGAGAGGGATCTGGGTCTCGAGTGGCAGGGTCAGGGGGTGGGCGCCCGCAGCTTTTCGATCTTGCGGTCCCGGTCGTCCTCGATCCGCCGGCGCTCGCGGACGTAGTTCTCTTCGTCCTCGTGCCGCTTGACCGGATCGGGGTTCCTGCCGAGCTGGTCGCGGTGGAGGATCTCGAGCTCGGCGAGCTTCGCCTCGGCCTGCCGCCGGATCTCCGCGATCTTCTCCAGGCTCTCCGTGGAGAAGGCCTCCTCGCGAGGCCGTTCGATCCCCTGCTTTTCGAGCCGCTCCAGGGCGAGCTCGTACGCCGACTTCATCCCCGCTGCCTTGTCCTTGTCCGCCATGGCGTCAGAGGATAGCATTGCGCCCCCGAGGAGGGATGATCCCCGATGATCGAAGCGCAGAACCTGACCCGCCGCTATGGCGACTTCACGGCGGTCCAAGACGTCTCGTTTTCCCTGGCTGCCGGGGAGATCGTGGGCATGCTCGGGCCGAACGGCGCGGGCAAGACCACCACGCTCCGCATGATCACCGGCTTCCTGCCGCCCACCAGCGGGCGCGTCACGGTGGCCGGCAAGGACCTGCTCGATGCGCCCCACGCAGCCCGCCGTCAGCTCGGCTATCTGCCGGAGAAGGTGGCCCTCTATAACGAGATGCGCGTCGAGGAGTACCTCGCCTATCGCGCCCGCCTCGAAGGTCTCGGCCGCGCCGAGGCCCGCGAAGGGATCGAGAACGCCATCGAGCGCTGCCTGCTCGTGGACGTGCGCCGCCAGATCATCGGCACGCTCTCCAAGGGCTTCCAGCAGCGCGTCGGCCTCGCGACCGCGATCCTCCACCAGCCGAGCGTCCTCGTCCTCGACGAGCCCACGGTCGGCCTCGATCCCAAGCAGATCATCGCCATCCGCGAGCTGATCCGCGAGCTCGGCCGGGAGCGCACGCTCCTCCTCTCCACCCACATCCTCCCGGAGGTCGAGCTGCTCTGCAACCGGGTGATGATCATCGACCGCGGCCGGATCGTCGCAGAAGGGACCCCCGAGAGCCTGCGCGAGACCCAGGTGGGCAACCCGGCGGTGCGCATCCTCCTCAAGGACGCTCCCGCGGGGGCCGGCGAAGCCCTCGGAGCCGTCCCCGGGGTGATCTCCGCGCGGGCCGGAGCTACGGATGGAGCATGGATCGTCGAGCACCAGAAGGGGACCGACCTGCGCGAGGCCATCTTCCACGAAGCCGTCGAGCGCGGCTGGGTGCTCCTCGAGATGATCCGCGAGCGGGCCAGCCTGGAAGACATCTTCGTGCGCCTCACCACGCACGATGCTGCGGCGGGGGCCGCGGGGTCCGGTGCGGAGACGCCGGCCCCCCTGGAGACGCCGGAGACGCCTGCCGGGCCGGCCGAGGAGGAAGCGTCATGAGAGCCGTCTGGGCGACCTATACCCGCGAGCTGCGCGCCTATTTCTTCTCTCCGCTCGCCTATGTCGTGCTGTTCTTTTTTCTGATCGTCAACGGGTTCATCTTCGTCAACCTGATCGGCAACCTGATCAACCCGCAGGTCATGGCGCGCGATCCGGCCTTGAGCTACTTCTTCCACACCTCGTGGATCCTCATGCTTCTCCTGGTGCCCGTGCTCACCATGCGCCTGCTCAGCGAGGAGCTCCGGAGCGGCTCGATCGAGATCCTGATGACCGCGCCGATCAGCGAGGCGCAGGTGGTGGCGGGCAAGTACCTGGCGGCCCTGACCTTCTACGCCTTCCTCTGGCTGCCGACCGTGGTCTATGCCCTCATGATCGCCCGCCACAGCGAGGTCGACTGGGGGCCGGTGGCCGCCGGGTATCTGGGGATCCTGGGAATCGGCGCCCTGTTCCTCGCGGTCGGGACCTTCGCTTCGGCGATGACCCGCAGCCAGCTGGTCGCCGCGATCGTGGCGGTCGCCCTGGTCTTCCTCTTCTTCCTGCTCGGCCTGTTCCAGGAGCAGATCGACAATGAGGGCTTGAAGCAGGCGCTCGGCTACGTCGACCTCTTCGGCCACATCGACGAGTTCTCCCGCGGCATCGTCGACACGCGCCGGCTGGCCTACTACGGCACCGGGGTCTTGTTCTTCCTCTTCCTGGCCACGCGGGCCCTGGAAGACAAGAAGTGGAGGTGAGGACCATGGCAACGAAAGAACCGAGGAACGCACCTCCCGCGAGCCGCCGCCAGCTCGTCCGCACCGGAACCCTGTCGGCCGGCGTCCTCCTGGTCGCCGCCCTCTTCCTCATCTTCAACTATCTCGGCTGGAAGTATCACCACCGCTTCGACTGGACGGCCGGCGGCGTCTACTCCCTCTCGCAGAAGTCGCGCAACGTGATCAAGGAGCTCAAGCGGGACGTCGAGTTCGTGGTCTTCATCGCGCCCGGGCAGGAGCTCTACGATCCGGTCCACGAGATCCTCTCGCAGTACGACGCCGCCTCGCAGCGCATCAAGGTCCGCTACTTCGATCCCGAGCGCCATCCGGTCGAGGCGCAGCAGCTCGTCCAGCAGTACGGCGTTTCGAGCACGGGTCTCGTGGTGGTGGTGAGCGGGACGGACCGACGGGTGATCGACAGCGGCGACCTGGCCGAGCTCGACTACTCGGGCATGCAGATGGGCGAGGCCCCGAAGATGACCGGCTTCAAGGGGGAGCAGCTGTTCACCGGCGCTCTCCTGCAGCTGAGCGAAGGGCACAAGCCCAAGATCGTGTTCACCACCGGCCATGGCGAGCGCTCGCTCGACGACCGCCAGGTCCACGGCCTGTCGAGCGTCCACGACCTCCTCGGCCGCGACAACTTCGAGTTGGAAGAGTGGGCCTCCCGCACCGCAGCCGCCGTGCCGAACGACGCCGATCTCCTGGTGATCGCCGGCCCCACCAGCCCGTTCATCGACTCCGAGCTGAAGGCCCTCACCGACTATCTGAACGGCGGCGGCCGCATGCTGGTCCTGGTCGACCCGACGCTGGGACAGACGCCCGGCGCGGGGCTGATCCCGACCGGCCTGACCCAGTGGCTGGCCGGCTACGGAGTCAAGCTGGGCGACAACATCGTCATCGATCCCAAGGGCGCCTATCCCGGAGCGCCGCCGTACACGCTCTATACGGACAACTACGGCGAGCAGCCGATCACCAAGCCGCTCTCGCAGTCGCGCGTGCCGGTGCTGCTCAACGTGGCCCGCTCGGTCCAGGCCGCGTCGGCGGGCGTGTACCAGCCGCAGGAGCTCCTCCGCACCACGGAGGCAGGTTGGGGCGAGACGAACCTCGGCGACTTGAACGGTGTCGAGAAGGACGCCCAGGACCTGGCCGGCCCGGTGTCTCTGGGAGTGGCGGTGGAGGGGCCGAAGGCGGGGACCAAGCGGCCGTTCCGGCTGGTCGTCCTCGGCGACTCGGATCTGGCCACCAACCAGCTCGTCGAGGGGATGCCGGCCAACGCGGTGCTCCTCGCCAACTCGCTCAACTGGCTGGCGGAGCGCGAGGCGCTGCTGAGCATTCCGCCCAAGAAGACCGAGAACGTGCGGCTCAACCTGACGGCGGATCAGCTGCGCACCCTCTGGCTCACGGTGCTCCTGTTCCTCCCGCTCCTCGCCATCGCGCTCGGCACGGCGGTCTATTTCCGCCGGAGGAGGTGACGGATGCGGCCGCGCACGCTCTTGATCCTCCTCGTGCTGGTCCTCGGGCTCGGCACGTTCATCTGGTTCTACGAGCGCAAGCTGCCGTCGAGCGAGGAGCGCACCACAGAGGCCAAGAAGGTGGTGCCGGTCAAGAAGGACGAGGTCCGCAAGGTGGCGTTGGAGACTCCGGCCGGCAAGGTCGTCTTCGAACGGGTGGTCCAGCCGAAGAAGGACGAAAAGGACAGGAAGGACGATGAGGAGGCGCCGGCCGAGCCCGCGAGCGAGTGGAAGATCACGGCTCCCATGCAGGCCCGCGCCGACGCCTTCGCGGTGGACGGCCTGCTCGACTCGCTCACCGGCCTCGAAAAGACCCGCACGCTCGACAACGCCGACCGCAAGGACGTGGGGCTGGACAAGCCGCGGGCCACGGTGCGCCTGGAGACGGAGGACGGCGCCAAAATCCTCCAGATCGGAGCTGAGGTGCCCCCGGGAGGCTCGCTCATCGCGGGCCTCGAGGGGGAGGACAAGGTCTACGTGGTCAGCGACACGATCTGGTCGCAGATCAACCGCGAGCCGGGGTCCTGGCGCGACCGCCAGCTCTTCCGGGCGGGCCGCGACACCATCGCGCGGATCGCGCTGACCGGCCCCGGCGGGCAGAAGATCGTCCTGGCGCAGCAGGGAGACCGCTTCCGCATCGAGAGCCCGTTCGCCGACCGCGCCGACAAGAACCTGGTCAACGACCTCTACGCCGACCTGAGCGGCCTGACCGCCGAAGAGTTCGTCGACCGGCCGGATCTCGCGCCGGCGGCGATGGGGCTGCAGCCGCCGCAGGGAGTCGTCGAGGTGGGCTTCCGGCAGGGGCAGCCGCTGCGGATCGAGCTGGGAGGGCCGGCCGCCGCCGCGTCTCCGCCTCCGGAAGAGACCGATCCGACGGCGCCGCCGCCGGCCCCGATGCTCTACGCGCGGGTGGGGCCGCAGCTCATCGAGACCCGCACCCGCCTGACGCAGACCGCCGCGCGTCCGCCGGCCGACTGGCGCGCCCGCGGCCTCTCGGGCTTCGAGGTCTACGACGTCGAGGCGGCCACGGTGCGGGATGCGAAGGGCTCCATGCGCCTGACCCGGGCCGGCACGGACTGGAAGCGGGGAGAGGAGACCATCTCCTACGTGCCGGTGAGCGACTTCCTCTTCGCCCTGACCGGAACCGAGGCCGACCGCCTGCTCAGCCCACAGGAAGCCGGAGCCCTCGGCCAGCCGGTCCTCACCGTCGAGCTCGACGGCAAGGATCTCAAGGAGATGTTGACCCTCTATCCCGCGAGGGCCGACGGAGCACCGGCCCGGGTGAGCGGCCGCGACTCGGTCCTCCTCCTGCCGAAGGACAAGCTCCAGGAGATCCTGGCGCGGATGGGGGACGTGCGGGGGGCGAAGCCGGTGACCAAAGAGGAGGGGAAGACTGGGGGGTGAGGGGATCAGCGCTCTCTGCGCAGGCGTTCGAGCTCCGCCCGCAGGCGCGCGTTCTCCTCCTCGGCCGCCCTGCGGGCCTCGGCCTCACGGTTGGCCTTCTTCTTCTGCTCCGGGAGATTCAGCACCCGCCGGCCCGACGGGTGCTCGAAGACGAGGACCCGCTCACCGTCCCGGGAGACCTGGAACCAGACGCTGGCGGTTTCGGAAAGGATGCGCCCTGAAGCGTCGGGCTCGATCGGCTGATAGCGGCCCGAGCCGTCCAGCCGGTACCCGAGGAGGCGGAGAGGATCGTCCTGGAGCGTCGAATCGACGATGACGTACTCTGGGATTCTGGCCTGCTCGTAGATCCCCGGCTTCTTCTCCAGATCGATCTTGCGGATCGTGGAATCGCGAGGAGAGACGACCTCGACGATCAGACTGGGACGCACACGTTCCTTCCGCACGTCAAAGCTCTTGCGGTTTCCCGGGCGGATGCCGCGGACGACCATCACGTCAGGTCCCGGATCCGGAAGGCTGCGATCGCGGAGGAGGAGCTTCAGGTCGAAAAAGACCACGACGTCCGGCACACCCTCGAGACGGCTCTCCAGCAAGCCCGCAATTTCGCGTCCGACCCGGCTGTGCCGCTCCCCGTACATGATCTGGTCCCCGAACTGCGGATTGAGGAAGATCTCGGGAGTCAGCCGCATCTCCACCTGCTCCATCGTTCCGCCAGGACCCTCGACCCAGCGCAGCAGGGTGATACCGGGCTCCTCGTCGTCGAGCAGCATCTCCTGCCGCGGTGGCGCGATCTTGCGGACCGGCTCAGCCATGTTCCCCAGTATAGGGAGTCTCCCGAGATCCGTCAAAGATATCGTGCGGATAGGATCGAGCCAAGGGAAGGGAGCGGGAAGCGATTAAAAAAGCAGCGTTGCTGATCTACTCCCGACAACGCAAGCGGCCCGACGGCCAGGAGCAGGCTTGTCCGGTACAATCGAGAAGGAGGAGGGAAGAGCCAATGGGCAAGGGCGGCGCTGCAACACATTGACCTGATGCTCAGACGTTCTTCATCAGCTGAGCAAGGCGCCGGCCGAGGGAAAAATGGGGAACGAGTGCGTGCTTCGCTCTTGGGGCAAGGCTGGAAGGGGACTGGACGAAGGCTCCTTCCACCCCCTGATCTTCCACAACCTGGACGTCGCCGCTTGCGGCCGGCTTCTCCTGGAACGGGACCGCCTGTTGTGCCGCCGCCTCGCCGACGTTTCCGGCCTTCCTGACGAGGCTCTGCCGGATTGGATCACGTTCCTCCTCGCCATCCACGACACGGGGAAGTACGCCGACGGGTTTCAGAATCTCCGGCCCGCACTGATGGAGCGCCTGCAGGGGCGGACCGCGACGGTCGGCTACCCAGAGCGCCACGACCTCCTCGGCTACCGGCTGTGGACCGAGCTCCTCGCCGTCCAGCTCCGCCATCCCGCCGGCCCCATCCCGGCCGAGGGCTCTTGGGAAGACTGGCGGGACCTCCTCACTCCCTGGATCGCCGCGGCCATGGGCCACCACGGCCGCCCGCCGCTGATGAAGACACCTCGAGAGCCGCTCCGCCGCCAGTTCCCTGCGGATGCCGAACGGGATGCGCTGGGCTGGCTTCGCTTCGCTGCCGCGGCGTGGCTGCCCGCGGGCCTGCCCTTCCCGCTCGAGCCCTTGGAGGAATGGGACGATCGCTTCCGCCGCGCTTCCTGGCTCTTCGCCGGCCTGGCCGTGGCCGCCGACTGGATCGGCTCGAACGCCACCTGGTTCCCGTTCCGGCCCGAGGCGCTCGATCCGGCCGTCTACTGGCGGGACGTCGCCCTGCCGCAAGCGGAGCAGGCCGTCGCGGCAGCCGGTTTCCTGCCCGTGGCACCGTCGCGGACGACCGGTCTCGCGGCCCTCTGGCCGGCTCTCTCGACGCCCACCCCCCTCCAGGCGCTGGCCGAGACGCTCCCGCTCGCTCCCGGGCCACAATTGATCGTGATCGAAGAGGTGACCGGCGGCGGCAAAACCGAGGCGGCGCTCACCCTCGCGCATCGCCTGCTGGCCGCCGGAGAAGCGACGGGTCTCTACCTCGGCCTCCCGACGATGGCGACCGCCAATGCCATGGTGCAACGGGTCGCCGCGGTCAGCGGCCGCCTGTTCGCCGCCGGCGCGGAGCCGTCCCTGGTGCTTGCCCATGCCCGCCGGCATCTCTTCCTGCCGCTCGAAACGACGGCGACGGACTCCCCCTACGCCACCGACGACCGCACGGCCTCCCTGCACTGCGCGGCCTGGCTCGCCGACAGCCGCAAGAAGGCGCTCCTGGCCCAGCTCGGTGTGGGGACCATCGATCAGGCGCTCCTCGCGGTCCTGCCGCACCGGCATCAGTCGCTGCGGCTCTGGGGTCTCGCCGGCAAGGTGCTCATCGTCGACGAGGTCCACGCCTGCGACAGCTACATGCGCGGCCTGCTCTGTGAGCTGCTGCGTTTCCACGCCGCGTTCGGCGGCAGCGCCCTCCTGCTCTCAGCCACCCTGCCGCGCGCGCAGCGTCAGGAGCTGCTGCGCGCCTTCGCCTCCGGCGCCGGCCTGCCGCCGCCCGAGCCGGCGAGCGGGGAGTATCCGCTGTTGACCCATCTCTCCGCCGCCGGTTGCGCCGAGCTGCCCGTGGCCGCCCGGTCCGAGGCGTCGCGGCGGACAGCCGTGCGGCCCCTGCGCAGCCCTGAAGAGGCCGAGGCGGCTCTGGTTCAAACCGCCGAGGCCGGCGGCTGCGCCGCCTGGGTGCGCAACACGGTCGCCGACGCCCTGGCGGCGTATCTCTCGTTGACCGCCAGGCTCGGCCCGGAGCGGGTCTCCCTGTTCCACAGCCGCTTCACCGCCGGGGACCGGGCGGAGATCGAGGCCGCGGTCCTCCGTCGCTTCGGCCCGCAAAGCGGCGCCGCTGCGCGTCGCGGCCACGTCCTGATCGCCACACAGGTGATCGAGCAGTCGTTGGATATCGACTTCGACGTCCTGGTGTCCGACCTCGCGCCCATCGACCTCCTGATCCAACGAGCCGGGCGCCTGCGCCGCCATCGCCGGACGCGCGAAGGCGACCGCACCGAGGGTCCGGACGGGCGGGGGGACGCGGTCCTCTGGGTGCTCGGTCCCGAGCCCGGCCCGGAAGCGGCCCGGGAGTGGTTCGCCGCCATGTTCCCGGAAGCCGCGTTCGTCTATCCCGATCACGGCCGGCTGTGGCTCTCCGCCAACTGGCTGGAGGAACACGGCGGGTTCCGTAGCCCCGAGGACGCCCGCGAGCTGATCGAGTGGGTCTATGGGGAGGAGTCGGAAGAGCGGATTCCGACCGGCCTTCAGGGGCGATCCGAGCGGGCGGAAGGGAAGAGCCGCGCCGACCGGGGCCTCGCCCGCCATAGTGCGCTCAAGCTCGACCAGGGGTACGTGGCCACATCGCTCGACTGGCCGGAAGACGTCTTCGTGCCCACCCGCCTGGGCGAGGCGTCGGTCACCGTCCGCCTCGTGCGGCGGGTCGGGGAGCAGCTCGAGCCGTGGTACCCGGACGACCTCCATGCCTGGGACCTCTCCGGCGTGCCGGTGCGCCGCTCTCGAGTGAGCATCGAAGATCCCGCCTTCGATCCCGCTGTGCTGGAGAGCCTTCGCGCGCGGATGCGGGACGAGGGACGCTACGCGGTGATCGTGGTCCTCGAAGAGCAGGAGGGGCGCTGGATGGGAGGTGCCGTGGACGCAGAAGGCCGGCCGGTGACCTTGGCGTACGACCCGGAGACCGGGCTTACATGGGGCAGGTAGAGCAAAATGCCCGGCGCACATCTCCATCGGGCTTCCTGATCCAGAAGATGTTCCTGTCTACACCGAAGCCCGCCTCGCCTCGATCGACCTGACCGAGATCCAGCCCGCCGAATACCGCGCCGATTCTGTCGTGCTCCTTCTCGACGGGGACATCCCCATCCGGGTGATCATCGTCGAGGTTCAACTGTCGATCGTCCCCAGAAAACGCCTCAGTTGGCCCGCCTATGTGACCGTCTCGCGCGCTATTCACGGCTGCCCGGCGTGTCTCCTCGTCGTCGCGCCCGAGCCGAGTGTCGCCGCATGGTGCGCGGAACCGATCGAGACCGGCGTCCCCGGCTTCGTCCTGCGCCCGCCTGTCCTGAGCCGTACCGCCGTTCCGGTGGTCACGGATCCTGGGGAAGCGGCCCGCCGGCCAGAGCTCGGCGTGCTCTCAGCGATGGCGCACGGCGAGACCGAGTATGGAGCGGCGATCGGCGCCGCAGTGCTGTCCGCGATCCAAGAACTCGACGACGACAGGGCCAGGTTGTACTACGATCTCGTGTATAATTCCCTGAATGAGGCGGTGCGCCGATCTCTGGAGGAAAAGAGGATGAAGGGCTACGAGTACCAAAGTGAGTTTGCGAAGAAGTACGTCGCGCAGGGGCGCACCGAGGGACGCACGGAGGGGCTCACGGAGGGGCTCACCAAGGGGATCACCGAGGGACTCACCAAGGGGCGCACCGAGGAAGCGGCGCGCGCCTTGCTGACCGTGCTTCGAGCCCGCAGCCTCGCAGTGCCGGAAGCCGTCCGCCAGCGCATCCTGGCCCAGAACGATCTCGAGCGGCTGGAGCGCTGGTTGGAGAAGGCCGCCGTTGCCGCTTCGGTCGCCGAAGTCATCGACGAGCCGAACTGACCTCTTGGTGGACGGGATGAACCTCGTCCGCGACCCCTGGATCCCCATCCGCCGCCGCAGCGGAGCCGAGGAGCGCATCGCTCCCTGGCAGATCACCGATCGCCTCGATAACGACCCCGTAATCGCCCTGGCCGCGCCGCGGCCGGATTTCGACGGTGCGCTCGCCGAGCTCTGGATCGGCCTCCTGCAGACCGCGCTCACTCCCGCGCGCGGCCGGGAGTGGCGGCGGCGCTTCGACTCGCCACCGTCCCCCGAGGAGCTGCGCGCGGCATTCGAGCCTCTCGCTGCCGCCTTCGAGCTGTTCGGCGACGGGCCGCGGTTCCTCCAGGACCTGACTCTGGAGGAGGGCGAAGCGGTGACGCGCACCGTGGAGTGGCTGTTGATCGAGGTCGCCGGCTTCGCGGAGGAGGAGGGGAAGGGCCATTTCGTGCGGAGCGGCGAGATCAAGGACCTCTGCGCCCCCTGTGCCGCCGCCGCGCTCTTCACACTGCAGACCGACGCGCCGGGCGGAGGCCGCGGCCATCGCACGGGCGTGCGCGGCGGCGGCCCGCTGACCACCCTGGTCGTCACCCCGGGAAGCCTCTGGCAGAGCCTGTGGCTGAACGTCCTGGACGCCGGCAGCTTCCCGGCCGGCAATCCGGACCGCGACCGCCCCGAGGACCGCTTCCCCTGGCTTGCTCCCACCCGCACCAGCGAGGCGGGGGCCGGCCGGGACACCACCTTCGAGGACGTGCATCCCCTCCAGATGTTCTGGGGCATGCCGCGGCGCGTCCGGCTCCTCCCCGAGCCTGGCCAGGGAGCGCGGTGCGACCTCTGCGCCGGTCCGGCCGATCCCGTCGTCCGCCTCTGCCTGGCGCGGCATTCCGGCGTCAACTACTGCGGCCCCTGGAGCCATCCGCTCACTGCGTACTACAAGGACGCGAAAGGACAGACGCTGCCGCGGCACGGGGACCGGACCGGGCTCGGTTACCGCCACTGGCTCGGGCTCGTGGTCGAGGGAGAGCGGACGCGGCCTGCCGCCGTGGTCGAAGCCTTCCTGGCGCAATCCGACCGCCGCGAACGCGCCACCGAATTCCGCCTCTGGGCGTTCGGATTCGCGATGGACAACATGAAGGCCCTGGCCTGGTCGGAAGGGATCATGCCCCTCTTCTCGGTCCCCGAGGAAAAACGAGAAACCTTTGAGGCGGAGAGCCAGCGCTGGGTGCTGGCGGCGCGCGAGGCCGAGAACGCTCTCTCCTATGCGGTCAAGCGGGCCTCGGCGCGGAACCCGAAGGACCTCAAGGGAGACTTCGCCGCCGCCGGCAGCCGCTTCTGGCAGGAGACCGAGCCGCCCTTCTGGGACCGCCTGGCAGTCTTGCAGCGGGAGATCGGCCGTGTCGAAGCGCCGCTGGACCTCCGCGAGCAGTGGTTCAAGGAGCTCGATAGAGCCGCGCGTCGCATCTTTCACGCCCTCGCCGGGGCCGCCGATTTCGACGTTCACGATCCGCAGCGCGTGGCCGCGGCCTACCACGGCCTGCGCAAGGCGCTGTGGAAGATCCATGATCAGACCCTCGGCCTGCCGCGCCCGCCGCGTGAGCGGACTGAAACGGGAGTGACCGCATGAGCCATCGTCTGTCGCCCCAAGCCCGCCAGGCGCTGCTCGACTGGCACCGCGACCTCCTGGAAGAGCCGGGCCCGCGGGCTCGGCTGCGCCGCGCCTCGACCCCGACCGACGTCGTGTTCGAGCCGAAGTACCACGAGCTATACCACCGCCTCGTAGCACTCCATCCTGACTTCGAACGAGCGGAGAAGAGGGAAGCTCTCGCTGCGGTGGCGGGCTTGGCCGCGCGCGTCCGCCAGCACGTCCCCGGCCGCTCGGTCGCCGGCCAGCTCGGCGCGCCCGCGGCGCGCAAAGGGGGCGCCGCGCAGGCGCCGCTCTCCCCGTTGCGCTTCCGGCGTCTGCTGACCCTCGACGGCCTGGAAGAGCGCTACATCGCCCTCGGCCGCGTCCTCCACCTGCTCGACGGCCGGGTCAATTTGGTGAGCCTCGCCGACTCCGTCCTCTCCTGGGACGCCGGCACCCGGCAGCAATGGGCTTACGACTATTACCAGCCGTCCGCCGCGGCGGAATAAACCGGCATGAGAGGAGCGCGTCGCCGATGACCCAGTTCCTGCAGATCCACCTCTTGACCTCGTATCCGCCGTCGAACCTGAACCGCGACGACCTGGGGAGACCGAAGACCGCCGTGATGGGCGGCGTGCCGCGGTTGCGCATCTCCTCCCAGAGCCTCAAACGCGCCTGGCGCACCTCGGACCTCTTCGCCGAGGCCCTGGGCGGGCAGATCGGCACGCGCACCAAGAGCCTCGGCACCCGGATCCTCAAAGACCTCAAAGCCGGCGGCGTGCCGGCCAAGCTGGCCCGCACCGCGGCGGAACGGATCGCCGGCGTGTTCGGTAAACCGAAGACCGCGAAGGAGGAGGAAGGCGAGACGGTCGAGATCGAGCAGCTCGTCCACGTCAGCCCGGCCGAGCTCGCTGCGATCGACGACCTGGTGACCCGGCTCGCCGCCGAGAAGCGCGAGCCCACGGATGACGAGCTCAAGCTCCTGCGCAAGGATCACCGTGCCGCCGACATCGCCCTCTTCGGCCGCATGCTCGCCGCCGCTCCGGACTTCGACGTCGAGGCCGCGGCCCAGGTGGCCCACGCGATCACCGTGCACCGCGCCGACGTCGAAGACGACTTCTTCAGCGCCGTCGACGACTTGAACCGTGACGACCGCGGCGCCGGGCATCTGGGCGAGGCGGAGTTCGCCGCCGGCCTCTTCTACCTCTATCTCTGCATCGACCGCGACCGGCTGGTGGAGAACCTCGGCGGTGACGAAGCGCTGGCGGTCCGCGCCTTGCGCTCCCTGATCGAAGCGGCCGCGACACTGGCTCCCACCGGCAAGCAGAACAGCTTCGCCTCGCGCGCCTACGCGTCCTACGTCCTGGCCGAGAAGGGCCGGCGGCAGCCGCGCTCTCTGTCGGTGGCGTTTCTCAAGCCGGTGGCCGGCGAGGACTACCTCACCGAGAGCGTGAAGCGCCTGGAAACGATGCGAGAGAACCTCGACCGGGTCTACGGCCCCACCGCCGAGGCAGCTTTCACCCTGGACGCGGTGCGCGGCGAAGGAGCGCTCGCCGGCCTCCTCGATTTCGTCGCGCGGCCGCTCGGACCGCTCGGAGAGGCTTGAGGTGGAGTCCTTCCTTCTCTTTCACCTCTACGGGCCGATGGCGTCCTGGGGCGAGGTGGCGGTCGGGGAGCTGCGGCCCTCGGACCTCCATCCCACCCGCTCGGCCTTGCTGGGCCTGCTGGCCGCGGCCCTGGGCCTGCGCCGCACCGATCGCGACGATCTCGCGGCCCTCGGAGCGGGCGTGCGCTTCGCCGTCCGTGTCGACAGCGCCGGCGTGCCGCTGGCCGACTACCACACCGCCCAGGTGGCGCCGCCCGAGCGCAAGCGGCCGGCCTTCACCCGGGCAGACCAGCTCCGGGCGCGCCGCGACGGCCTGCAGACCATCCTGTCGCGCCGGGACTACCGGTGCGATGCGCTTTACACCATCGCCGCCCGGCCGGCGGACCCGGCGCCCCGCTGGCCGCTGACGGCGCTCCAGGAAGCTCTGGAGCGGCCGGTCTTCCCGCTCTACCTGGGCCGGAAGTCCTGCCCGCTCGCTCTGCCTCTCGCTCCGCGCCTCCTCGAGGCGGCAACGCTGATGGACGCCTTCGCCCAGGTCAGCCCTCCTGAGCTCGTGCAGCGCCACTTGGGCCTGCTCCCCCCGGAGCAGGCCGCGCTGTTCTGGGATGGCGAGGCCGCGGGGATGAACGAAGCCGCGCGGCGGAGCGTCCGCCGCCGCGACGATCCCGACCCGCGCCGGGCGCGTGCCTTCCGTGTGCGTTGGGAACACTCGGCGCCGCCCGCGCCGCGTCCTCTGGACGAGGAGGAACCGGATGTACTTGAGCCGGATTCGATTGTCCCCTGAAGCGGCCCACGACCGGCGCTTCTGGACGCTGTTCGAAAGCCCCTACCAGTTGCACCAAGCGATCTGGAACCTGTTCTCCGATCGTCCCGACCGCCGCCGGGACTTCCTCTATCGCCTGGAGTCGGACGGCGGACGTCCCACCCTCTACGCGCTCTCGGATCGCGAGCCGCGCCCGGACTCCTCTCTGGGAGCCCTGTGGCAGGTGGAAAGCCGCCCACTGCGGCCTGCGCTGCGGCCAAGCGACCGGCTGCGGTTTTCCCTGCGCGCCAATCCGGTGGTCACCCGCGACGGGTCGCGGCACGATCTCGTGATGGATCTCAAGAAGGACCTCGCGAAGCGGGGGGTGCCGAAGGCGCAATGGCCGAGCGAGGCGGCGCTCGCCCAGCAAGCCGGGGAAGGCTGGCTGGCACGCCGGGCAACCGAGCACGGCTTTGCGACAGAGTGGGTGTGGATCGCGCGGCACGAGGTGCTCACGTTCCGCAAACCCTCGGGTGCGACGGTCCGGCTGGCGGTCTGCGACTTCGAAGGAGTCCTCTCGGTCACCGATCCCGAACGGTTCCTGGCGATGCTCCGCCAAGGTCTCGGACCGGCCAAAGGTTTCGGCTGCGGCCTCCTGCTCTGCCGGAGAGCGTCATGAACGACGACCGGCCGCTGCCGCCGCTACGCCCGTTGCCGATCCGCGAGCGTCGTTCGATCCTCTTCCTCGACAAGGGGCGGCTCGACGTGCAGGACGGCGCCTTCGTCCTGATCGACAAGAACGGAGTCCGGGTCCACGTCCCCGTCGGAGGCGTCGCCTGCCTGATGCTCGAGCCGGGAATCCGGGTCTCGCACGCGGCCTCGGCTCTCGCGGCGCGGGCCGGGACGCTGCTCGTCTGGGTGGGAGAGGCCGGGGTACGGCTCTATGCGGCCGGCCAGCCGGGCGGCGCGCGCTCGGACCGCCTGCTCTATCAGGCGCGCCTCGCACTCGATGCGGATGCGCGCCTCAAGGTCGTCCGCAAAATGTTCGAGATCCGCTTCGGGGAAGAAGCGCCCCAACGCCGAAGCATCGAGCAGCTCCGGGGCATCGAAGGCGTGCGGGTCCGCACGCTTTACGAGAGGCTGGCGGCCCGCTACAACGTCACCTGGAAAGCGCGGCGCTACGATGCCACCGACTGGGATCGGGGCGACCTGCCGAACCGCTGCCTCTCCGCGGCCACCGCCTGTCTCTATGGCATCACCGAAGCGGCGATCCTCGCGGCGGGGTACGCGCCGGCCATCGGATTCCTCCACTCCGGCAAGCCGCTCTCCTTCGTCTACGACATCGCGGACCTCTTCAAGTTCGAGACGGTGGTGCCGGTCGCCTTCGAGTCGGCGGCGAAGAATCCGTCGCATCCCGAGATGGCGGTCCGCCACCGCTGCCGGGACGCGTTCCGCGAGACGCGCCTCCTGCGTCGCCTGATCCCGGCCATCGAGGACGTGTTGGCCGCCGGCGGGCTCGAGCCGCCCGAGGAACCGAAGGACGCACAACCGCCGGCGCTGCCGGAGCCGGAGCCGCTCGGGGATGCTGGCCATCGTGGTTGAGAACGTGCCGCCGCGCCTGCGCGGGCGGCTGGCGGTGTGGCTCCTGGAGATCCGGGCCGGAGTGTACGTAGGGGACTATTCAGTCAAAGTGCGAGAGATGATCTGGAATCAAGTCGACGAGGGGCTCGGCGAAGGCAACGCGGTGATGGCCTGGACGACGCCGGACGAGGCAGGGTTTGACTTCCTCACGCTCGGAGCGAATCGGCGGATGCCGATCGAGCTGGATGGGGCCAAACTCGTGGCGTTCTCACCCCCCGAAGGAGCCCCGCCGGAGGAGGAATGACCTCGGTTTTCCGATTCAAAATATTGGTACGCTCGGAGCGACCCGGCAAGTCCTTTTCTTTCCGGTAGTTCCAGGAAGTCCGTTCCCCACGGGCGTGGGGATGAACCGGACCCGGAAGGCGCTGCGGAGGTTCGCCCTGCCCGTTCCCCACGGGCGTGGGGATGAACCGTTAAGGGAGTCCGTCGACGTCATTGGTGTCGACCGTTCCCCACGGGCGTGGGGATGAACCGCCGTCGTATCCTCGATCTTCGGCCCCGGGCCCCCGTTCCCCACGGGCGTGGGGATGAACCGGCGGAGCAGGAAGCGGACTACACCCGAAGGGTCCGTTCCCCACGGGCGTGGGGATGAACCGTCGAGGCGGCCCTGCGCAACCAGTTCGCCTGCCCGTTCCCCACGGGCGTGGGGATGAACCGGCGATTCGCGACGCGATCAAGCAGCTCGAAGAGCCGTTCCCCACGGGCGTGGGGATGAACCGCCGGCCATATCCCAGTAGGGAAGCTTCGTTCCCCGTTCCCCACGGGCGTGGGGATGAACCGGCGATGCGCAACCTGGATCCGCGGCAAGTCACCCGTTCCCCACGGGCGTGGGGATGAACCGGCATCCAGCTCGCTGCGGAGGGCATCCACGAGCCGTTCCCCACGGGCGTGGGGATGAACCGGCGAACGGAGCGAGAGGGCGACCGAATCAACAACCGTTCCCCACGGGCGTGGGGATGAACCGCTCTTCCTCTTCGGCGAAATCGATCCGGACAAACCGTTCCCCACGGGCGTGGGGATGAACCGTGAACGCTGGTCCGCCTCTTCCACCCGCTGGGCCGTTCCCCACGGGCGTGGGGATGAACCGGACGCGGGAGTTAGCGCCTCGGTCCTCCGCGGCCGTTCCCCACGGGCGTGGGGATGAACCGTCGATCGTGGCGTCCCGGGCCTCCGCCATGGCCCGTTCCCCACGGGCGTGGGGATGAACCGTATCCCGGGATCTGGACGTGCTGGCCGCGTTCCCGTTCCCCACGGGCGTGGGGATGAACCGACCCCAACCTCCGCGGCTTGCCGTTCGTCATGCCGTTCCCCACGGGCGTGGGGATGAACCGCAGTCGGAATCGCTCTCGCTTCCAGCCTGCTCCCGTTCCCCACGGGCGTGGGGATGAACCGATGGAGGGATACCTCGAACACCTGGAGGGCGACCGTTCCCCACGGGCGTGGGGATGAACCGCCCAGGTCCTTCAGCCGCTTCGAGAAATCATCCCGTTCCCCACGGGCGTGGGGATGAACCGCCCTTGAAAATGCTCCACAGGGCGTCATGCACCCCGTTCCCCACGGGCGTGGGGATGAACCGGCGTAGGAGGTTTCCCGTCGATCGCCGGGGCGCCGTTCCCCACGGGCGTGGGGATGAACCGACTGGAAAGACATCGTTCTTCCTTAACGCGGCCCGTTCCCCACGGGCGTGGGGATGAACCGTCTTGCCCCGTCTGCCTGGGGCTCAAGGGAGCCCGTTCCCCACGGGCGTGGGGATGAACCGTTGAGACCCTCGGGCTTGGGCTTGGCGATCTGACCGTTCCCCACGGGCGTGGGGATGAACCGGTGGCCCGGGCGGTGAGGGACGAGCGCGACCGCCGTTCCCCACGGGCGTGGGGATGAACCGCCGTGGACGATGCAGGTCACGCCACAGCGGTACCGTTCCCCACGGGCGTGGGGATGAACCGATCGACAGCAGCAGAGCCCTCGCGCGTTCCCACCGTTCCCCACGGGCGTGGGGATGAACCGTGGCGCTCGGGAGTCCGGAGCTGCCAGCCAGACCGTTCCCCACGGGCGTGGGGATGAACCGAGCACGCCGAGACGATGAAGAAGCTCGAGACCCCGTTCCCCACGGGCGTGGGGATGAACCGGCAGTTGTTGATCGCGGTCGCGCTCTCCTTGACCGTTCCCCACGGGCGTGGGGATGAACCGCAATGCCTCCCTAAAGAGGGAGCCGACCAGCCCCGTTCCCCACGGGCGTGGGGATGAACCGGCCCGACGGGTTGCTCACGTGTCGTCCTCGTCCCGTTCCCCACGGGCGTGGGGATGAACCGGCTTGCCCCCTGCCCGGAGCTCGCCGCGGAGCCCGTTCCCCACGGGCGTGGGGATGAACCGGTGCGTCACGGCATACTGTGGCGCGTCTGCCCCCGTTCCCCACGGGCGTGGGGATGAACCGTCGACGTCGTCGAGGAGGACGAGGGTGAGCTCCCGTTCCCCACGGGCGTGGGGATGAACCGCTCTGGGAATACGACGGGAGTCAGCCCTCGGCCCGTTCCCCACGGGCGTGGGGATGAACCGTCCTTGACGATCCCCTCGACGGTCGTCACGAGCCGTTCCCCACGGGCGTGGGGATGAACCGTTGTTGCCGACATCGGTGAGGGTGGACCAACGTCCGTTCCCCACGGGCGTGGGGATGAACCGTAGCAGTGTGGTTTGGCGCCTGTTCGTAGCTGCCGTTCCCCACGGGCGTGGGGATGAACCGACTTCACGGTGTCCGGCGACAGAGCGCGAATACCGTTCCCCACGGGCGTGGGGATGAACCGGCATGGGACGATTACACCCAGGCGCTGGACGTCCGTTCCCCACGGGCGTGGGGATGAACCGACTCGGCAGATCTTTATTTCGCCCGACTTCGCCCGTTCCCCACGGGCGTGGGGATGAACCGGGACGCGTATCCGGGAGTACGAGAAACTCGACCCGTTCCCCACGGGCGTGGGGATGAACCGCCCCCCGCCACCGCCACGACGGCGACAGCGGCCCGTTCCCCACGGGCGTGGGGATGAACCGCCCTTCCTGGCCTATGGCAGTGCGCCAACGACCCGTTCCCCACGGGCGTGGGGATGAACCGGCCAAGGATCTCGGCATCCAGGTGCGGGACACCCGTTCCCCACGGGCGTGGGGATGAACCGGCATCGAGGCTGGCTTCGTTCCCGACGACCGGCCGTTCCCCACGGGCGTGGGGATGAACCGCTGTTGGTCTCCAGGACCGCGAGGTTGCCAAGCCGTTCCCCACGGGCGTGGGGATGAACCGGCAGGCCACGCTCAGCGAGGAGGAGCAGGCGACCGTTCCCCACGGGCGTGGGGATGAACCGCCGTCCACAGTCGCGGGAGCCGTGTAGCCTCCCCGTTCCCCACGGGCGTGGGGATGAACCGCGGCGGCTCCGTTGTTCCGTTGGTCGCAAGGACCGTTCCCCACGGGCGTGGGGATGAACCCGCCGCGGCCAGGGCCTGGCGCAACAGCTCGACCCGTTCCCCACGGGCGTGGGGATGAACCGGTGTCCTCGCTCACCGCGAAGAAGTCGGCGATCCCGTTCCCCACGGGCGTGGGGATGAACCGCCACCCGCCGGGAAGACGAGGAGTTCACCGGCCCGTTCCCCACGGGCGTGGGGATGAACCGCAGGCCAGGGAGTAGCCGGTCAAGACGGGCCACCGTTCCCCACGGGCGTGGGGATGAACCGATATTGCGGGAACGACCTACGGTGCGCAGGACCCGTTCCCCACGGGCGTGGGGATGAACCGTCGGCCCGGACGCGCCGGATCGCCTCCTGGATGCCGTTCCCCACGGGCGTGGGGATGAACCGACGGTCGTCCTCCTCGTCTCGCTCTACCCCGGCCCGTTCCCCACGGGCGTGGGGATGAACCGCAGGTCGCCGACAAGATCTTCAACCTGTCGGACCCGTTCCCCACGGGCGTGGGGATGAACCGCCTACCGGCGCTACAGCGACCTGATGACCGAGCCGTTCCCTGCGGTGCCGCGGGTGCCAGGCGAATCTTGAGTCTTGGCGGCAGGGCATCCGGGGCGGCGGGGCCGCCCGTCTCTTCTCCGTCTCGGGGTAAGATGTCTCCATGCGGCCGGTATTCGCGGATCCCAAGACCGACTTCGTCTTCAAACGCATCTTCGGCAGTGAAGTCCACAAGCCGCTCCTCATCGAGCTGCTCAATGCCCTGCTGGAGCTTTCCGGCGACCACCGAATCGTCGAACTCAAGTACCTCTCCTCCGAGCAGCACGTGCCAGTGGAAGAGCTGAAGCTGTCGCTGGTGGACGTCAAGTGCTTCGATGAGCGCGGGCGGCACTACGTGGTCGAGATGCAGGTGCTCAACGTGGAGGGGTTCGAGAAGCGGGTGGTCTACAACACCTCGAAGGCATACGTAACCCAACTGCGCACCGGGGAGGACTACCCTGGCCTCGACGACGTGGTGGGGGTGACGATCTGTGATTTCCTGCTCTGGCCCGGCCCACCGATGCGGTGTGGAGCACCGGTACCGATGCTGAGCCGCTGGCGGATGCAGGAGCAGCACGGCGGCGCCCTGGGTCTTTCGCAGGTACAGTACGTGTTCCTGGAGCTGCCGAAATACGCATCGGGCGACGAGCCGCAAGGGACGATCGACCGCTGGGCCTACTTTTTCCGCGAAGCGGAGAACCTCGCGGTGGTGCCGCCGGCCTTGTCGGTGCCGCCGTACCGCGAGGCGCTGGAGGTGGCCCGCATGGCGGGTTTCAGCGCGGGAGAGCTCGACCTGTACGACCGTGCGAAGATCGCCGAGCAGGATGCCCGCGGTGCCCTCAGCCTGGCCGAACGGCAGGGACGCGCCGAAGAGGCGGCGCGCAACCTGCTGGCCGTGCTTCGGGTCCGCGGCATTGCTGTGCCAGATACTGCCCGCGAACGCATCCTGGCCCAGAAGGATCCGGAGCGGCTGGAGCGCTGGCTGGAGAAGGCTGTCGTTGCCTCTTCGGTCGCTGAGGTCATCGACGAGCCGAGCTGAGGCCTGCGGGGCAGGGCCGAAAAGGGCCAAAAGACAAAAATCAAGGCTGGCGGCGGGGGCCGCGGGCATAGCGGAAGCCGACGTACCCGCCCCGGATCTCGGGCAGGAACCAGTCCCGGTACGCGGAGCGCAGGAACCTGGGCGAGTCGAAGAACGCGCCCCCCGCAACACACGCCCCGATCCGTCTCGTGGACCCTCCGGATCCTTCGTCGCTGCCTCGGAATACGAGGCAAACCAGTCCCAGCACCACTCGTACACATTGCCGTGCATGTCGTGGAGCCCCCAGGCGTTGGGCTTCTTGCGGCCGACGGGCTGCGGTTGACTGGAGGAATTGGCCGCGAACCAGGCGTGCTCGCCCAACTCTTCCTCGTCGTCGCCGAACGACCACCGTCTGGTCGAGCCGGCCCGGCAGGCATACTCCCATTCCGCCTCTGTCAGGAGACGGTAGCCGTTGGCAGCGCGTTGCCAAGTGACGTCATCGCCGGCAATTTGATAACACGGCGTGAGCCCCTCCCGGTCGGAGAGCAGGTTGCAGAAGGCCACGGCATCATGCCAGGAGACATTGTTGACCGGTCGCTCATCCGCATCCCCTTCGGGCGAGCCCGGGTTGGTTCCCACGATCTGGCGGTAGAGGCGACGGGTGATCGGAAACCGCATGCACTCGAACGGCGAGAGGCGGACCTCGTGGACGGGTCCTTCTTCCTCCCATCGTCCCTCTTCGCTCTCCGGGCTGCCCATGCGGAAGGTGCCGCCAGGAACAGACACGAGATCGACGAGGGAAGGCCGACGCAGGGCGGCGACCGCCACCGGCTCGCCGCTCCAGGCCAAGGCCGCGGCGGCGCCGAGGAGCCCGAGGAAGGCCAGAACGCCGACGACCTTCGGCGCAAACCCGGCGAGGGCGGCGCCGGTGAGGGCACCGAAGCCGAGCCCCATCGCCCAGGCCTGCCAGGCCGGCAGAAGGTCCAACCGGCGGAGCCGGTGGGCCAGGGTGTTCTGAGGAGCCCGGGGGTTGGACATCAGCTGGCAGTGTAACCCCCGGACGAGCGTACGGTAAACGCGGGGAGCCGAGGCTCAACCGCCAGAAATTAGCCGCTAACCACCCGAGTTAGCCGCTATACGGCCGAGTTAACCGTTAACTCGGCCGAGTTAACGGTTATCCGGTCCGGTTAACGGTTATCCGGTCCGGTTAACGGTTATCCGGTCCGGTTAACGGTTATCCGGTCCGGTTAACGGTTAAACCGGCCGAGATAAGCGTTAACCGCGGCAGTTAGCCGTTAACGGGCCGAGTTAACGGCTATTCAGCCCGAGATAACGGCTAACTTCCGGCGATAGCGCCTACCGCTTCGGCTCCGGAGGCTCCGGAGGCCGGTTCGTTCCGTGACGCGGGAGCGTGGCGCCCGGCGAGACGCCGTGCCTGGCGACCTCGGCCATGGTGTTCGTGGCCATCACGCTGTGGTGGCGGCCATAGAAGATGTAGATCACCAGACCGATCACCAGCCAGACCGCCAGCCGCAGCCAGTTGTCCGCCGGCAGCGAGAACATCAGCAGCAGACAGCACAGGACTCCCAGGATCGGCACGACCGGCACCCAGGGGCACCGGAAGGGCCGCTCGGCGTCAGGGTACTTCTTGCGCATGATGAGGACCGCGGCGCACACGATGACGAAGGCGAGCAGGGTGCCGATGTTGGTCAGGTGGAGGAGGAAGCCGAGGGGCAGGAAACCGGTGAGCAGGCAGACGAAGATGCCGACCAGGATCGTCGACCGCCAGGGGGTGCGGAACTTCGGATGGACGTCTCCGAAGAACCCCTTGGGCACCAGACCGTCGCGCGCCATCGCCAGGAACACCCGGGGGCCGGAGAGCATCATCACCAGGAGCACCGAGGTGATGCCGGCCACGCCGGCGATCGCGACGATCACCTCGGCCGCCCCGAGCCCCTGTTGCTTGAACGCGTCGCTGACGCCCGCCGCGGTGTCGATCTGGTTGTACTTGACCATGCCGGTGAGCACGGCGACGACGGCGATGTAGAGGACCGTGCAGAGGAGGAGCGATGTGATGATGCCGATCGGCACGTCGCGCTGCGGGTTTTTCGCCTCCTCGGTGTGGGTGGAGACCGAGTCGAAGCCGATGTAGGCGAAGAAGATGATCGCCGCGCCGGCGAGCATCCCCAGGGGGTTGCCCCCCGCATCGGTCTGGCCGGCCACGTGCTTGCCGAAGAAGCTGAAGCCGGTCCAGCCGTACGGCGCGAACGGATGCCAGTTCGCCGGGTTGATGTAGAAGGCGCCGACCCCGATGACGAAGAGCACGGCGGCCACCTTGATCCCGACCATCGCGGCGTTGAAGCTGGCGCTCTCCGAGATCCCCTTGACGAGGATCATCGTGACGATCGTGACGATGATGATCGCCGTCAGGTTCACGTAGGAGCCGGTCGATTCGAACACGCCGGTCGTCGCGTTGTAGCGGATCGGCGCCTCCCGCAAGACGGCCGGTAATTGGAGCCCGGTCTTCGCCAGGACGCTCTGGAAATACCCGGACCACCCGTTGGCGACGGTCGCGCTCCCCACCGCGTACTCCAGGACCAGGTCCCAGCCGATGATCCAGGCGAACAGCTCGCCCAAGGTGGCGTAGGCATAGGTATAGGCCGAGCCGGCGACCGGCACCATCGAGGCGAATTCCGCATAGCAGAGCGCCGCGAAGATGCAGGTGATGCCGGCGGCCATGTACGAGACCATGAGCGCCGGGCCGGCGACGTTGTGGGCCGCTTCGCCGGTCGCGACGAAGATGCCCGCGCCGATGATCGCGCCGACGCCCAACGCCGAGAGCTGGACCGGCCCCAGCACCCGCCGCAGCCGGTTCTCGCCTTTCATCTCCTCGAGGAGCAGCTCGAGCGGCTTCCTGGCAAAAAGTGGATTAGCCATGAATCGTGAACCTCCAGGTTAGAACGTTTAGCCCCCCGCAGCCCGGGGATTCCTCCGGCTCCAGGCCCAGTACACCGGAATGCCGGTCAGGACGATCACCAACCCCGGCCAGGACGTCGACGTTTTGTAAAACAGCAGGACCACCAGGATCGCGGACGCGGCCAGGATATAGAGGGCCGGCACCACCGGGTATCCGAAAGCCCGGTAGGGCCGCTCGGCGTCCGGCCGCTTGCTGCGCAGCACGAACACCCCGGCGATGGTCAGGATGTAGAAGATCAGCACGGCGAAGACGACATAGTCCAGAAGAGTACCGTACAGGTTGCCGTACTGCGGATTGCCCGCGGCATCGAGGGTCCGGGTGCGGGGCAGCACCAGGAACGAGGCCCAGGCGCACTGCAGGACGAGACCCCAGGCCGGCACGTGGCGGTCGTTGAGCTTCCCCGTGGAGCGGAAGAACAGGCCGTCGCAGGACATCGCGTAGTAGACGCGCGCGCCGGCCAGGATGAGGCCGTTGTTGCAGCCGAACGTCGAGATGATGATCGCGACCGCCATCATCACCGCGCCGGCCGGGCCGAAGATCACCTGGAGCGCCGCGGTCGCCACCCGGTCGTCCGGCGCCGTCTTGATCGCCTCCCAGGAGAGCGTGCAGAGGTAGGCGACGTTGGCTAGGATGTAGATGCTGATCACCAGCATCGTGCCGGCGGCGAGCGACAGCGGGATGTTCTTGCGCGGCTCCTTGACCTCGCCCGCGGTGAAGGTGATGTTGTTCCAGGCGTCCGCCGAGAAGAGCGATCCCACCTGGGCGACGCAGAAGGCTACGAAGAGACCGAACGCGCCGGCCGTCGCCGCCGTGGCCGGGAGCCCCGGGATGCCGGGCGTGATGGTCACGGTGTCCAGCGGCGTCCAGGGGTTGCTGAAGTTCGCCGCCACCACGTCCGCGTTGCGTCCGATGAAGATGCCGAGGACGATGAGGGCGAGGAGCGACAGGGTCTTCGCCGAGGTGAACGTATTCTGGATCAGCTTGCCGAGATGGATGCCGCGAGTATTCAAGAAGGTGAGGAAGACGATCAGGAGGATGCCGACGAGCTGCTGGACCGAGAGGCTGATCGCATAGCCTGCGGAGAGGTCGATCGGCGCAATGATCCACGCGGTCGGTGAGATCGCCGGGATCATCACGCCCAGATAACGGGCGAAGCCGACGGCGACCGCGGCGATCGTGCCGCTCTGGATGACCAGGAACAGGGTCCAGCCGTAGAGGAAGCCCCAGAGCGGCGAGTACGCCTCCCGAAGATAGACGTACTGGCCGCCGGCCTTCGGCATCATCGCGGCGAGCTCGCCGTAGGAGAGGGCGGCGGCGACGGTGAGGAGGCCGGTGACCACCCAGACCATGAGCAGCCAGCCGGAGGAGCCCACCTGGCGGGCGATCTCGGCGGGCACGATGAAGATGCCGGAGCCGATCATCGACCCGGCGACGATCATGGTGGAGTCGAGGAGACCCAGCTCGCGGACAAAGCCCTGTGCGCCGCCCTCGGCGCGGTCCGGTACGGGTTGCGCTACGGTCTTCAGAGCGTCCTCCTGCGACCCGGGAAACGGGGCACCCCTGATGCGAAGGGGGTGCCGCTGGCTCGGGAGCGCGCCATAGCTTAACCCGGGACGGCCGGATCTCGTCACCTCGCCCGAGCTCTCCCTATTCTCGGAACTGCTGGCTCAGCGACTTCCCGGCCGCACCCCGACAGAGCACACGTCGGTCAGCGGCCGGGGCGGGCTGATCCAGTTCCCCTGGGCGTAGTCGACGCCCAGGACGCGCAGCCTCTCGATGGCGGCGTGGCTGGGCACTCCCTCGGCCACGGTTTGGATGCCCATCACCTCGCTCACCTGGTGGATCGACTCGACCATGGCGCGGTCGAGCGGGTCGGTGACGATGTCTTTGATGAACCGGGCGTCGATCTTCAGATAGTGGACCGGAAGGTCGCGCAGGTAGCCGTAGGAGGCCATGCCGGTGCCGAAGTCGTCGAGGGCGAAGCGGATGCCGCGGGCGGAGAGCCGCTGCAGGAGCTTGCGCGCCTGCGGCAGGTTCTCGATCGCCGCGGTCTCGGTGATCTCGAAGCAGACCTTGGCCGGAGGGATGCCGGAGGCGGAGATCTCCTCCTCCAGAAAGTCGAGGAAGCTCTCGTCCCCGAGCGACACCGGGGAGAGGTTGATCGAGCAGGTGGAGAGCAGGTCGAGGAACGGCGGCGGCTGGGCCACCAGCGTGCGGACGCACTCGCTGACCACCCAGCGGTCGATGCTGCGCATCAGGCCGTACCGCTCGGCGGCGCGCAGGAAGTCGTTGGGCATGTGGATGCGGCCGTCCTCCTCGATGAGACGGAGGAGGACCTCGAAGTAGACCCCGCGGGCGGCCCGCTCCGAGATCGGCTGGATGCTCTGGGTGAACAGGCAGAACCGGTCGTGCTCCAGGGTCTGCTGGATGCGCACCGCCCAGCTCATCTCCCCCTGGCGCTGGAGGACCGCGGCGTCGTCCTCCTGGTAGACCTGGATGCGGTTGCGCCCCTTCTCCTTGGCCAGGTAGCAGGCGTGGTCGGCGGCGGAGAGGAGCTGCGCCACCGAGCCGAGGCTCGCGGTGACCGGGACGAGGCCGATGCTCGCTCCGATCTGCAGGGTCCGGTCGCGCCAGGTGAAGCGGAAGGTCTGGAGAGCGCGATGGAAGGTCTTGATCCGCCGCTCCGCCTCGTCCATGCCGCAACGCAGCAGGAGGACGGCCAGCTCGTCGCCGCCCAAACGGGCGACGACGTCGGTTTCGCGCACCGTCTCCTGAAGCAGGTCGGCGACCTGGACCAGGAGCTCGTCGCCGGCCCGGTGGCCGCAGGTCTCGTTGACCAGCTTGAACTGGTCCAGATCGAGATAGCAGAGCGCATGGTTGTGGCCGTTCTCGCGCGCCGCGTCCAGGGCGTATTCGAGGTGGGAGTCGAAGGCCCGGCGGTTGAGCAGGCCGGTCAGCTCGTCGTGGGTCGCCTGGCGGGCGAGCTGGAGCTCGAGGATGCGCTTTTCCCGGGCGAGCTCGGCGAGCTTGTCCTCGTAGGCGTGCGTCGTCGCGGCGAGCTGCTCGCGCAGCGCGGCGTTCTCGATCTCGAGCGGGCTCTGGCTCGCGGTCGCCTTCAATCCAGTCCCGCCTCCCGGTATTCGCCGTAGATCCCGCGCAGGGTGTCCGCGATCTCGCCCAGGGTCACCTCGGCGCGGACGCAGTCGAGGATCGGCGGCATCAGATTGTGGTCCTCCCCGGCAGCCGCGGCGAGCTGCCGCACGGCTTCCTGGGCCCGGCCCGGGTCGCGCCGCTCGCGCAGCGCCCGCACCCGCTCGGCCTGCTCGCGTTCGGCCGCGGGGTCGATCCGCAGCACTTCGGTCGGCAGCTCTTCCTCGGCAGTGAAGACGTTGACGCCCACGACCTCGGCCCGCTTCTCCTCGATCTCCATCTGGTAGCGGTAGGCGGCCTCGGCGATCTCGTGCTGCTGGAATCCTTGTTCGAGGGCGGCGCGCGCGCCGCCCATCTCCTCGATCCGGCGGATGTAGTCGCGCGCTCTCTGGACGATCTCGTCGGTCCACGTCTCGATCACGTACGAGCCGCCCAGGGGATCGGCCACCTCCGCCACACCGGTCTCGTGCGCGATGACCTGCTGCGTGCGCAGGGCCAGGTGGACCGCCTCCGCGGTCGGCAGCCCCAGCGCCTCGTCCAGCGAGTTGGTGTGGAGCGACTGGGTGCCGCCACAGACCGCGGCCAGGGCCTGGATCGCCACGCGGACCACGTTGTTCATCGGCTGTTGCGCGGTCAGGGTCGAGCCGGCGGTCTGGGTGTGGAAACGGAGCCAGAGCGAGCGCGGGTCGCGCGGCGCGAAGCGCTCCCTGACCAGCTCGGCCCACAGCCGGCGGGCGGCGCGGAACTTCGCCACCTCCTCCAGGAAGTTGTTGTGGGCATTGAAGAAGAAGGAGAGGCGCGGCGCGAAGTCATCGATCGCGAGCCCGCGATCGAGAGCCGCCTGCACGTAGGCGAGGCCGTGGGCGAGGGTGAAAGCCACCTCCTGAACGGCGGTCGAGCCGGCCTCGCGCATGTGGTAGCCGGAGACGGAGATGGTGTTCCACTTCGGCACCCGCTCGGCGCAGAAGGCGATCACGTCGGTGACCAGCTTGAGCGAGGGTCCCGGCGGATAGATATAGGTTCCGCGCGCGGCGTATTCCTTCAGGATGTCGTTCTGCACCGTCCCGCCGAGCCGGGTCCAGGCGACCCCCTGTTCCTCGGCGACCACCAGGTAGAGCGACAAGAGGGTGGCGGCCGTCGCGTTGATCGTCATCGAGGTGGTGACCTGGTCCAGGGGGATGCTCTCGAAGAGCAGGCGCATGTCCTCGATGGAGTCGATGGCGACACCGACCCGTCCGACCTCGCCGCGAGCCATCGGGTGGTCCGAGTCGTAGCCGATCTGGGTCGGCAGGTCGAAGGCGATCGAGAGCCCGGTGGTCCCCTGGGAGAGGAGGTAGCGATAGCGGCGGTTCGATTCCACGGCGCTGGAGAATCCGGCGTACTGGCGCATCGTCCAGTGCCGCTTGCGGTACATGTCGGAATGGAGACCGCGGGTGTAGGGAAATTGTCCGGGGTCGCCGACCTTCTCGGTGTAGGGGAGGCCCGCCGTGTCGGCCGGCCGGTAGAAGGGCCGGACGGGAATCTCGGAGGAGGTCGTGCGGGTCTCCTCGGTCGCCTCGACTCTGGCAGGGGCAGTCGGGGTCTCGATAGCCATGCGCGCATTATATGTGCGCACCGCGCCTCGGTTGACCGGCTGATCAGGTAGGAACCCGGTCTCTCCGGGCGGGGCGGGGTGTCTGCTAGAGTGGGTCCGATGGAGAAGCTGGCCCGGATTCCGGCCGATACCGCCCGTGAGCGAGCCTGCAGGGCGGCTGCGGCTCTGGCGCGCGACCCGCGGGTGCGGCTGGTATTCCTCTTCGGCTCCGCTGCGGACCGGGCGCGGGAAGCGGTGCGGGACGTGGATCTGGCGGTCCTGACCGATCGGAAGCTGGGTTTTTACGAAGAGCTGGATCTGCGGGCGGATGCAGCGCAGGAAGCCGGTGGAGACGTCGACCTCGTCTCGCTGAACCGGGCCTCGGTCGTGCTCGCCCACGAGGTGGCGGAGACCGGGATCTGCCTCTATGAGGATGCGCCGGAGGCCGCGGCGGACTTCATCACCCGCGCCCGGATGCGGTACTTCGATTTCAAGCCTTACCTCGAGGAGCAGTGGAGGCTCCTGGGGGAACGCCTCGAGGAGCGCCGCCGTGGCTCTGCGGGTTGAAACGATTCAGGCCCGCCTCCGGCGTCTCGAAGAGGTGATCTCGGAGCTCGAGGAGCTGGAAAAGCTCGACCCTGCCGTGCTGCGGGGCAGCCGGCGGGATCAGTGGGCGGTCGAGCGCGGGCTCCAACTCGGCGCCGAGATCCTCTTCGACGTGGGGACCCACATCCTGTCGACCTGCTTCGGGATCAGCCCGGAGGATTATGCGGACATCTCCGAGCAGCTGTCCCAGCAGGGGGTGCTCGACGAAGCTTTGCGGGCTCGGTTGCGAGGCCTGGCAGGCTTCCGCAACATCCTGGTTCATGATTACCTGCGTCTCGACCCGGAGAGGGTGATGGAGGCCCTCGGCCGGGCGCCGCGCGATTTCAGTGATTTTGCTTCCGGCATCCGGCGCTGGCTGGGGCGAGAAGCGGGAGACTCCCGATGATCCCGACGAGAAGGCATCGCGGCGCCCTGCTCCTGATCCTGGGCGTGTTCCTGCTGTCCGGTGCCGCCCGGGCTGCCACCCTGATCGTGGCGAACAAAGCGGAGGCCACCGTCTCGCTGGTCGAGCTGCCGGCAGGGAAGGTGGTGGCGACTCTCCCGGTGGGCACCGGCCCGCACGAGGTGGCGGTTGCGCCGTCCGGGAGGCGCGCCCTGGTCGCCAACTACGGCGCTCCGGGCCAGGACGGAGCGGGCTCGACCCTGACCCTGATCGACGTCCCCGCGGCCAAGGTCTTGAAGACGATCGATCTGGGCGAGCACCGCCGCCCGCACGGCATGGTCTTCCTCGACGAGCGCCGGGCCCTGGTCACCAGCGAGGTCAGCAAGGCGCTTCTGGAGGTGGACGTCGAGGCGGGAAAGGTGACCGGCACACTGCCGACGGGGCAGGAGGTCTCGCACATGGTGGTCGTGACTCCGGACCGCTCCCGCGCCTTCGTCGCCAACATCGGCTCCGGCTCGGTGACCGCCATCGACCTGAAAGCGAAGGCGCATCTCAAGGACATCAGCACGGGCGCCGGCTCCGAGGGGATCACCATCACTCCTGACGGCCGGCAGGTCTGGGTGGTCAATCGCGCCGCGGACTCGGTGACGGTGATCGACGCCGCGAGCCTGGAGATCCTGGGCACCCTTCCCTCGGCCGCGTTCCCGATCCGCGCCGAGGCCACGCCGGACGGCAAGCGCATCCTGGTCTCCAATGCCAAGTCGGGGGACCTGTCGGTCTTCTCCACGGCGGACCGCACGCTGGAGCGCCGGGTCCCCCTGGATCTCGGGAGCGACTCGATGCCGGTGGGTATCGAGATCGCGCCGGACGGAAAGCTCGCCTATGTGGCGCACGCCAACGCCGATCAGATCTCCATCGTGGACCTGGAGTCCTGGAAGCGGGTCGGCTCGCTCACCGCCGGCAAGACGCCGGACGGGATGGGGTACTCGAAGCTGGATGTGAAGAGATAGGGGGGCTACTCCTCAGCCCCCGCGTGCTTCCTTCCTCCCCGCCATTCCGGGTCGCGCCGTGCAAAAACGTCCAGATGCGCCGGCACCTCGATGAAGGTGCGGGTCATATTGGCGTCACAGATGCCGTTCTCGCACTCGTACGTGTAGACGTTCCAGTCGTCGCGCCGGGCGAACCCGCTGAGGGTCTGATACGCATTGCAATGTCCGCATTTGACGGATATGTTGCGGATGTTGATCTCGTCGGCCATGCCGTCTCCTCCGGGGCGGCAGGATGGCGCCGCCCTTCGACCGTGCATGATCCCACGGCTCCCGTAGATGGTCCACTCTTTGCAAAAGATCCGCCTCTGATGAATGAGAGACGCCGAGCCCTCCGCTGCCTCTCCTGGCTGGCCCCGCTGCTGGTGGTCCTGCCGGTGGTCGCGCCGCTTCCGGCGGACCAGGGGACGACTCCTCCGGAGCAGGGCCCTTCGGCCGGTTTTACCGAAGAGGTCTCGGTCGGCTACGTGCTGGTGCCGGTCGTCGTCCGCTCCGGGGCGCGCTACATCAAGAACCTCGACAAGGAGGATTTCCGGCTCCTGGTCGATAACCAGACGGTGCCGATCGAGAGCTTCGAGTACCGGTCGGAGGCGCCGGCGAGCGTCATCGTGCTGCAGGACCTGTCGGGGAGCATGGAGGGGAAGAGCCTGGAGCTGAGCCGCGAGGCGGTCCGTTTTTTCCTCGACAAAGCCCTGTCGGGAGACGAGTTTGCCATCGCGACCTTCGCCAGCGGCAGCACGCAGGTGGAGGTGCCGTTCACCCCCGAGCTCGAGACGCTCCGCGAGTCCGTCCGCCTGTGGAAGGGATGGGGCACCACCGCTCTCCATGACGCGGTGACCACGGTGCCGAGCCTCTCGCAGTCGGGAAAGAACCCGAAGCGGTTCGCCATCCTGCTCACCGACGGCGTGGACAACGCCAGCAAGATCCCTCCGGAGCAGGCGCGCGAGATCGTCCGCCAGGCGCAGGTGCCGGTCTATGTCCTCGGCATGGCCACTGGAGACCCCTTCGAGATCACGGAAGAGGGGAAGAAGATCTACCGCTACGCGGACGTGCTCAACCTGCTGGCGACGACGACCGGCGGCCGTTACTACTCGATTTCCGGCTCGGAGGACCTGCAGACAGCTCTCACCGCCATCCTCGACGACCTGAGGCACCAGTACGTGCTGGGCTTCGCGACCGGCGAAGGGCCGGCGCGCCAGCGGGACCTCAAGGTCCAGGTGGATGCGGGGGACCGGACCGTTCTTTTCCGCCGTGGTTACAAAGGACCGCCGCCGGCCTCGCAGGTCCGCGGCGGCTGATCATCGGTGACAGGACCTGTCGCCTGCAGACAGGCCCATACTCTCCAGCGAGGAGGACTGAGATGTCCAGAAAGCTGTTTTCATTCGCTTTGGCTTTCACCATGCTGTTGGCCCTGACCGGTTGTGCCACCAAGAAATACGTGAAGCAGGAGACGGGAACGGTCAATACCAGGGTCGACGAGGTGCAGGGCCAGGTGGAGGAGGCCCAGACGCGCCTGAACACCCACGACCAGCAGATCGGACAGGTCTCGCGGACCGCCCAGGAGGCGCTGCAGCGGGCCCAGGAAGCCGGCAAGCTGGCCGAGGGGAAGTTCCTCTATGAGACGGTGTTGACCGATGAGAAGGTGAAGTTCGGGTTCGACACCTCCGACCTCTCGCCCGAGGCCAAGGCGGCGCTCGACCAGTTCGCCGACCAGCTCGCGACCCAGAACAAGAACGTCTATGTCGAGATCCAGGGCCACACCGACAGCGTCGGCTCGGACAACTACAACGAGGAGCTGGGTCTCCTGCGGGCCGAGTCGGTGCGCCGCTACCTGAGCCAGGCGCACAAGTTCCCGCTGCACCGCATCAACGTCATCTCCTACGGCGAGACCGCACCGATTGCGGACAACACCAACCGCGAGGGGCGGTCGCAGAACCGGCGCGTGGCGCTGGTGGTGTTGGAGTAGGAGGGAGATCCCCAGAAAAGGGCCCAAAGGACACCAGGGACAGCAAGGACAAGGTCACATCCCTGGTGTCCCTGTAGTCCTTGCTGTCCTTGAATCCCCCTAAACCACTCCGGCGTCCTTGAGGATCTTGCGCAGGGTGGGGCCGTCCGTCACGCCGGGCTGCAGGAACGCGATCTTTCCCTGTTTGTCGATCACCATCAGCGTGGGCAGGGCGTAGATGCCGAAGTTGCCCGAAACCGTGCTCTCCGAGTCGAGGAGCACCGGGTAGGGGAACGGCTTCTCCTTGAGGAAGCTGCGGACCGTGGCCTCGTCCTCGCCGACGTTGGTGGCCAGGAACTGCACACCCTTGCCCTGGTAGTCGTGCTGGATGGGCTCGAGGATCCGCGCCTGGATGTGGCAGGGGCCGCACCAGGTGGCCCAGAAGTCGACGACCACGACCTGGCCGGGGAAATCCGCGGGGCCGAGCTTGCGGCCATCGAGGGTCTTGAGCCGGAAATCCGGCTTGGCGCCGACCGCCTTGCTCCCCCCGACGGCGTCCTTGCAGCCGAAGAGCATCAGCGAGAAGAGCGCCGCAAGCATCAGGATGTTGCGCGGGGAGCGCGCGCGGTGGGGAGTGCTGTTCATCGTCATGGCCTCGCAAGCATACGGCAAACCCCGAGGATCGGGAGTCGCCAGGGGCAGGGTTCCGAGCGGAGAAACAGCGGGAGGGGGTGAGGGGATTCCCTCACCCCCGGTGAGGGCTCAGCTGCAGCCCGACGTCGAGCCGCAGTTCCCGCACTTGTAGCAGCTGCCGTTGCGCACCATGATCGCGCCGCACTCGTGGCAGCTCGGCGCGTCCTGCTGGTAGAGATAGGTCGCCCTCGACGCCAGGAGCGTCTCTACCTTCACCGCCTGGGCCACCGGCTCGAGCCGGCCGCCGCCCAGGAGCGGCACCGATTGCATGTCGCCCGGCGGCTCGTCGCGCAGGATCACCCCGGCCGCCTGCTTGTCCTCGCGCGACAGGAACTTCGAGGCCAGCCAGCGGAAGATGTAGTCGGTGATCGACTTGGCGATCGGGATCTCCGGGTTCTTGGTGAAGCCGGAAGGCTCGAACCGGGTGTGGCTGAACTTGTCGACCATCGTCTGCAGCGGCACCCCGTACTGCAGCGCGATCGAGATCGAGGTGGCGAAGGAGTCCATCAGGCCCGAGATCGTCGACCCCTCCTTGGCCATCACCAGGAAGATCTCGCCCGGCTGCCCGTCCTCGTAGAGGCCGACCGTCAGATACCCCTCGTGCTCGTTGATCGAGAACTTGTGGGTGATCGCCCGCCTCTCGTCCGGCAGCTTCTTGCGCAGCGCCCGGCGCTCGATGATCTGAGACGGCTGGACCTGCGGCTGTGCCGGCTCATCCTTCTTCTTGGTCGCCAGCGGCTGGCTCCGCTTGCTGTTGTCGCGGTAGATCGCCACCGCCTTCAAGCCCATCTGCCAGCCCTCGATGTAGGCCTGCATGATCTCGTCCGGCGTCGACTCCTCGGGCATGTTGATCGTCTTGCTGATGGCGCCCGAGATGAACGGCTGGGCGGCGGCCAGCATCTTGAGGTGGCCCATGTAGTGGATCGACCGCGAGCCCTTGGCCGGCTTGAACGCGCAGTCGAAGACCGGCAGGTGCTCCTCCTTGAGATGCGGCGCGCCTTCGATCGTGTCGTTCTCGTCGATGAACTCGACGATCGCCTGGATCTCCGCCTTGTCGTAGCCCAGCCGCTTGAGCGCCTTGGGGACCGTGTTGTTGACGATCTTGATCATGCCGCCGCCGACCAGCTTCTTGTACTTGACGAGAGCGATGTCGGGCTCGACGCCGGTCGTGTCGCAATCCATCATGAAGGCGATCGTGCCGGTGGGGGCGAGCACCGAGATCTGGCTGTTGCGCAGGCCATAGGTCTCGCCGAGCTGGATGACGTCGTCCCAGGAGTGCTTGGCGGCCTGCAGGAGCTCCAGCGGCACGTGGGCCGATTCGATCCGCTTGATGGCGTCGCGGTGCTTGCGCATCACCCGGAGCATCGGCTCGCGGTTCAGGTCGAACTCGGAGAACGGCCCCATGGCTCCCGCGATCCGGGCCGACTGGGCGTACGAGGCGCCAGACATGAGAGCGGTGATCGCGGCGGCGTAGTCGCGGCCCGAGTCGGAGTCGTAGGGAAGGCCGCGCGCCATGAGCAGGGCGCCCAGGTTGGCGTAGCCGATCCCCAGCGGCCGGAACTTGTTGGAGCTCTCGGCGATCCGGGGCGTCGGATAGCTGGCGTTGCCGACGATGATCTCCATGGCCGAGATCACCACCTCGCAGTCGTGCCGGAAGCTCGCCACGTCGAAGCCGCGGTCGGCGTCATAGAACCGCATCAGGTTGAGCGAGGCCAGGTTGCAGGCGGTGTCGTTCAAGAACATGTACTCGCTGCACGGGTTGCTGGCGTAGATGCGGTCGGTGCCGGCGCAGGTGTGCCAGTCGTTGATCGTCGTGTCGTACTGCAGGCCGGGGTCGCCGCAGACCCACGCCGCGTCGGAGATCGTCTTCATCAGCTTGCGGGCCTCGTAGGTGCCCATGGGCTGGCCGGTGATCCGCGCCCGGGTCGACCAGGGCCCGTCGTCGAGCACGGCCTGCATGAAGTCGTCGGTCACCCGCACCGAGTGATTGGCGTTCTGGTAGGCGATCGAGTCGTAGGCGCCGCCGGGGACGTTGAAGCTCCCTTCGTAGCCCGCCTCGATCAGGGCCCAGGCCTTGCGCTCCTCGACCTCCTTGCAGCGGATGAAGTCCTCGATGTCCGGGTGGTCGATGTCGAGGATGACCATCTTGGCCGCGCGACGGGTCTTGCCGCCGCTCTTGATGACGCCGGCGAAGGCGTCGAAGCCCTTCATGAACGACACCGGACCCGAGGCGGTGCCGCCGCCGGCCAGCGGCTCCCTCGCGGAGCGCAGCCGGGAGAGGTTGCTGCCGGTTCCCGAGCCGTACTTGAAGAGCATCCCTTCGGTCTTGGCCAGGGTGAGGATCGAATCCATCGTGTCCTCGACCGAGTTGATGAAGCAGGCCGAGCACTGCGGCTTCTCTTCGATCCCGACGTTGAACCAGACCGGCGAGTTGAAGCAGGCGTGCTGATAGAGGAGGATGTGCTTGAGCTCGGCCTGGAAGGTCTCGGCGTCCGCCTCGGTGGCGAAATAGCCGCCGCGGCGGCCCCACATGGCCAGGGTGTCCACCACCCGGCCGATCAGCTGCCGCACGCTGTGCTCCCGCTCGGGCGAGCCGAGCTGGCCCCGGAAGTACTTGCTCACCACTACGTTGGTGGCGGTCTGCGACCAGAATTTGGGCATCTCCACGCCGCGCTGCTCGAAGATCTTCTCTCCCTTTTCGTTGGTGATCACGGCGTCGCGCAACTCCCATTCGACGGTGTCGTACGGGTCCACCCCCAAGGTCGTGTAGTACCTTTCGAAGTGGAGCCCGCGCGCAGGGCGGGTCTCGGGACGGGTCTCTTTCGCCTTCGCTCGCTGCGCTTTCACCGCGGATTGGGTCGCCATCGTCCTCCTCCTTCGCGTCCGGTTGGGGTAGGTTCCTTGGGGCTCATGCCGCCGGGAGACAACCCCTTGAAGCTACTCCATAGGATGGCCGGAATCAAGCCCCTTACCACTATATCTTGTGGGTCAACTTCGGCCCCGCCCCCACCCGTTGATCAGATCGGAAGAACCGCCGAAAGATTCTTTACAATCTCCTCGGGGGCGGGTATGGCAGCTTTTACAGGGCTTCCGGTCTGCCTTTCTGGCACGTCTTGTGCTACTCTCCCGCCCCGGTCCTTCCCGGACCACCTTTCCACCTGCAGGCGCGACTTCAACCGAACTTTCGAGTGAGGCAACCATGAAGAGGATTGTCCATGTCGTGGGCACGGGCACGATCGGAGAGCCGCTGCTCGGTCTGTTCACCGACTTCCGGGACCGGATGGGGATCGACGAGGTCACGTTCCACAAGCGGACGCCGCTGGCCGCCGACCGCCCGCGGCTGCGCCACCTGATCGAGCGCGGCGCCAAGCTCGCCGTGGACGAGGACGTCCGCAGCGAGTTCGAGAAGCTGGGGCACGAGGTGAGCTTCGAGGGCCGCGAGGCGCTGGAGCGGGCCACCGTGGTCGTCGACTGCACCCCGGCCGGCAACGAGAACAAGGAGAAGTACTACGAGGGTCTCTCCGGGCCCAAGGGCTTCCTCGCCCAGGGGAGCGAGTTCGGCTTCGGCAAGCCATACGCTCGCGGCGTCAACGACGAGACTCTCGTCCCCGGCGAGGACCGCTTCGTCCAGGTGGTCAGCTGCAACACCCACAACATCACGACCCTGATCAAGACGATCTGCAACGAGGGGGATGACAAGGAGTACTCGCTGCACAAGGGGACCTTCGTCTGCATGCGGCGGGCGAACGACGTCTCGCAGTCCGACAGCTACGTGCCGGCTCCCAACGTGGGCAAGCACGACGACCCGGACTTCGGCACCCACCATGCCCGCGACGCCCATCACGTGTTCGAGACGCTCCACAAGGACCTGAACCTCTTCTCGAGCGCGGTCAAGCTCAACACGCAGTATATGCACTCGATCTGGTTCAACCTGGACCTCGACCGGGACATCACGCTCGAGGAGGTCCGGCAGCGGTTGCGCGACAATCCGCTGGTGGCCACCACCGACAAGCGCTACGCGAACCTGATCTTCAGCTTCGGCCGCGACCACGGCTACTACGGCCGGATCCTGTCGCAGACCGTGGTGGTGAGCCCGACGCTCGCGGTGCGCCACAAACGGGAGGTCTACGGCTTCTGCTACACGCCGCAGGACGGCAATTCCCTGCTCTCGTCGGTGGCGGCTGCCCTCTGGCTGATCGACCCCGACTGGGAGAGCGTCGCCACCCGGCTGAGCCCGCTCAGGCGCTGGCTGTACCGGGAGATCTGAGTCTTTGAGGGGATGCGACCCGTCGAGCTGCGTTTCGGAGATCTCCGCCTCGAGGGCTGGTCGCGCGCCGGCGACGAGACCTGGGTGCGGGTCTATCCCCCTGGCCTCGCGTTCGACGCCGGCCGCGGCGCCCTGCAGCTCGGCGGCGCGCAGGACGTCTTCCTGACCCACGGCCATCTCGATCACGCGCTGGGGCTGCCGTATGTCCTGTCCCAGCGCTCGCTCCACCGATTGGTGCACACACGGGTCTTCTGCCCGGCCGCGATCGCCGAGCCGCTGGCGGCCCTGATCGCCGCGGCCGAGCGGCTGGAGCGGGCGCGCTACAACTATGACCTGATGCCGCTGCTGCCGGGCAACCGCGTGCCGGTGGGCCGGGGCCTGGTGATCGAGGCGTTTGCGACGGACCACGTCGTGCCGAGCCTCGGCTATCACATGTGGCGGCTGCGCAGACGCCTGGCGCCGGAGCACGCGGGCCTCCCGCCGTCCGAGCTGATCGCGCTGCGCGCGCGAGGGGTCGAGACCGCGCAGGTGATCGAGGACCTCTGGCTCTCCTATTGCGGCGACACGGGTGCCGGGGTCTTCGAGCTCGAGCCGCGGGTCTTCGACAGCCGGGTGCTGGTCGTGGAGTGCACGTTTCTGGGCGAGAAGCACCGCGACAAGGGCGCGCGGTTCAAGCACCTGCATCTGGAAGACCTGGTGGAGCGGGAGGCGAGCTTCCGCAATCAGGCTCTGGTCTTGCAGCACCTGTCGCGCCGGTACAAAGTCGCCGAGCTGCGCGCGGAGATCGACCGGCTGATGCCGTCGCTGGCCCCGCGGGTCCATCTTCTGGTCGAGGAGGAAACGGAGCGGTGAGAGGGAACGGACAACGCGGGCGGAAAGGCCCGAAAAAGAGGTCCGGTGGGGAGAAGCCGAAGAGACCTCACCCCCTGGCCCCCTCTCCCATCGCCCCCCCCTCCCCCGGGAGAGGGGGAAAAAGAAAAACTGGGAAAGCTGGCGGAACGGCCCCGCGGCAACGGGAGCGTGCGGTGGAAGAGGCGGCGGAGGAGAGGCCGCGCCCCAACTGGTGGGAGCTGCCGGTCGCCGCCGAGATCGAGCACGCCGAGCCGGCCGCCCCGAGGCGGGAACCTCGGCGTCCGGGCATCCTCGACAAACCTCTTCCCCGGCCCCGCGCGAGAAAGCCTCTCCCGCGGGCGCAGCGTCCGCGGCCTCGGGAGGAGCGGGTCCGGGTGCCGGGGAAGGCGTCGTCCGTTCCCCCGCTGGGGGCGCGCCTCGCGCGCGTCGACGAAGCCGTGCTGCGGATCGAGAAGCTGGTGGCCGGCGGCGATGGGATCGGGCGCATCGAGGGCGTGCCTCTCTTCGTCGTGCGCTCGGCGCCCGGCGACCTGCTGCGGGTGCGCGTGACCGAGCGCCATCCCGATTACGGCCGGGCCGAGATCGTGGAGATCCTGGAGCCCGGGCCGGGCCGGCGGCCCGATCCGCTCCCGGAGCTCAGCCGCGCCGGAATCTGCGACCTCCAGCACCTCGACGACCGCCTGCAGACCCGCCTCAAGGCCGAGGCTGTGCGCGAGACCCTGGAGCGGCTCGGGAACATCCGGCTCCCGCAGGATCTCGAGGTCGTCGCGGGCGAGCCCTGGCACTACCGGCTGCGCACCCAGCTCCACACCGCGGTCGATCCGGTGACCGGCGGCATCCAGGTCGGGTACCACGCGCGCGGCAGCCACGAGGTGCTCCCGATCTCGCGCTGTCCGCTCCTGGTCCCCGAGCTCGAGGCGCTCCTCTCCGAGCTGCCCGCTCTGCTGGGGAGCCCTCCTCCCAAGCGCCTCGACCTGGCCGCGGGCGAGCCCGGCGGCGGGGTCTCCGTGGTGCCCACCATCGCCGGCCTGCCGTCAGGCGACGTGACGCTGACCGTGGGCGACGTCACCTACGGCTACGACGCCCGCAACTTCTTCCAGGGGCACCGCGGGCTCCTGCCGCGGCTGGTCGAGGTGGTGGTCGGCCCGTGGACGGGGGAGGAAGCCTACGACCTCTACGCCGGGGTCGGTCTGTTCACGCTGCCGCTGGCTCGGCGGTACAGCCGGGTCGTGGCCGTGGAGGCGGACACCAGCGCCGCCCGCCACGCCCGCAACAACGCGCGGCGCAACCGGGCTCCCCACGTGGAGGTGATCGCCAAGGTCGTCGAGAGCTGGCTGCCGGCCCTTCCCGAAGGCGCCGACCGGGTGGTGGTCGATCCGCCCCGCGCGGGTCTGGTGACCAAGGTCCGCGAGGTGCTGCTGAAGAGGCGGCCGAAGCGGCTGACCTACGTCTCCTGCCATCCGGCCGCCCTGGCCCGGGATCTCCGGTTCCTGACCCAGGCGTACGATATCGGGACGATCACCCTCTTCGACCTCTTCCCCCAGACGGGCCACATGGAAACGGTGGTCCAGATGACTCTCAAGGCGTGAGGGGGCTGGTTTCGTCCCGCCCTGGTGTCGTGTCTAACCGGATACCATGGACACGACACGAGCAGCGACCGTGACCCACTGGTGGGGAGGCGAGGTGGACCGATCCGACGGGGAGGAGGGACGGCTGCTCGCCGCTCTCGCGGCCGGTGACCGCGATGCGGCCGAGCGCCTGGTCGAACGGACGTACCGCGGAGTCTTCGCCCTGTTGCGGCGGCTCTGCGGCGATCCCGACCTGGCGGCCGACCTGACCCAGGAGACCTACCGCAAAGCCTGGGACGCCCTGTCCGGGTTCGACAGCCGGGCAAAGTTCTCGACCTGGCTCTGCCGCATCGCCTACAACACCTTCCTCAATCATCTGCGGCGTCCCCGTCGCCTGGTCCCCCTCGAGGAGAAGCTCGCGGCGACGGTGGCCGACCCCGCGCCCGCGGCCGACGAGACGCTCGGCCAGACGGTCGCCGGCGACCGGCTCCGGCGCGCCGTCCTGGCTCTGCCCGATGAGCTGCGCTTCCTCGTGACGGCTCTCTTCTGGGGGGATCTTCCGGTCAAGGAGGTCGCCCGCCAGGAGGGGGTGACGACCGTCGCCATCCGCAAACGTCTCAAGAAGGCGCTCCAGATCCTGGCGCGCGCCCTCGAGGAGGAGGTCCGATGAGCACCTGGACCGACCGCAAGATCGCCCGCCAGCTCGCCGAGCGGGACCCGATCGAGCCGCCCGAGGGGCTGCTCGAAAAGATCAAGAGCGAGATCCCCCCGGACCTGGGCTCCCGGCTGCCCGTCGCGGCCCTCCGCGAGGGCGTGGCCTTTCCGGACCGCGGGATGCCCCGCCGCCAGCGCTGGCTGATCGCCGCGTCCCTCATCGTGATGGTGACCGGAGGCCTGTTCGCCACGCTCGTCGTGATGCGCCAGACCCCGCCGGCCGCAGAGATGGCGGCGGAAGAGGCGAGGCCAGTGCCGAAGGCGAGCGCCGCCGCGAGGCCTCCTGCGCCTGCACCCGAGAGAGCCGAGCCCCAGACCGAGCCCGCGCCGGCCAAGCCTCTCGTCGCGGACCAGGAACAGAAGGAGAAAGACCTGAGATCTCTGGGATATACCGCAGG
>WNGB01000208.1_pt1 | contig 146829 bp, 132 predicted proteins | sample 5400681 | NCBI WGS metagenome assembly WNGB01 (sample SAMN13153367, study PRJNA577476) | soil metagenome | isolation source: 115 cm soil or saprolite under grassland replicate 2 | place: USA:California | collected 2016-06-15
TCAGCTGCTGCCGGGCTGCTGTCCCGGGATTGTTGGAAGAGCTTCGTGGTGGGCCCGGACACCCTCGTCCGGTGGCATCGAGAGCAGCTGAGCGGCCGGCGTCGACGCTGGCCCCGCCGGCCAGGTCGCCCTCCGCTCGATCCCTCGATCAAGCACCTGATCCTTCGACTCGGTCGGGAGAACCCCAGGTGGGGCTACCTCAGGATCAAAGGTGAGCTCCTGAAGCTCGGCGTGGACGTCTCGGCCACCACCATCGCCACGGTGCTTCGCCGAGGCCGCCTCGGCCCAGCGCCCCGCCGGATCGGTCCGACCTGGACGCAGTTCCTCAGGCTGCAGGCATACGGCCTGCTCTCCCCCGGTGCCCCGTCCGAGGAGGACGATGGCCTCGAGTCGCTCGTGGCGGTCCCGCAACGGAAGCGGCCGCTCCCGATCAGCGACGTGCCCGCCATCGCCGGCGACCCTTCACATGCCCCGTCGGTACCAACCGAACAGCTCCGCCCGTCGGTGGGCGCCTTCCCGTACGCATCCGAAACGCCGGTTCCGCCGCGCGCTGGAACTCGCGCTCGCGACGGGCCCGCGATGGCGGCCTGAATCGCTTTGCGAGCGTGAGGGCAGCAATCTCCAGTCGGTCTCGCGCACCCATGTTCCTGCCGTGTCGACCAGGGCGGGTTTCGACGATCAGATGACGAGCAGACCCGGCGCTCGCCCAGGAGGAACGACCAGGGATCCGAGCCAACCGCTCCAGATCCCGGACCCGATCGAGTTTCTTTACCCCACACCTGTCCAGGCGATGTCCTGGTCGCGCAATCGCGTGCATGGTGCGATCAACGGTTCGACGCATGCCGCTCGGTGTCGCTCGGTGACGCCATTCCTTCGGACGTGCACGAACTCGCGCACCTCGCTCAGCCTGAAACGGACGAGGCGGCCCAGCCTGACCGACGGCAACGCGCCCCTGGAAGACCAGGCGTACACCGCTTTCGTCGAGCAAAGGCTAGAAGCTCGGCCACCACTACGGCGTCAGCAGCCAATCGTCATCGCGAAGCGCCGCTTTTCCACCGGTGTGCCACGCTGCCCTCTGCGACTTCCGAGACCGAAAGCGCCTCTCGAAGCTGTTGAGCGCGTATGTCAGTCGCTATGTGCGACGTTTATACGCGCAGGTATCTCTAGAAGGGAAGCTCTGCTAAGATAAGTCGCATGAAGACGAGGACCGACCCCAAGGACATCATCGCCCGCCTGGCCGCCAAGGGGGTGGAGGCCTTCACGCTTGCCGACCTCCAGGAGCGCTTCGACCTCAACCCCAAGCAGGCTAGCGGACTTGCCTATCGCCTCGCTCGACAGAATCTGGTTCGGCGGGTCAAGCGTGGCGTCTACGCGATCCTCGAGCCGGCCGATTGGCACGGTGGGCCCGGGGTCGGCGTCGACCGCTACTGGGCGGCAGCGAACGCCGTCCGAGGCGAGCCCTACTTCCTCGCCTACTACACGGCGATGGAACTCCACGACATGCTCCAGCACCCATTGCGCACCGTCTTCGTCGCGGTCACGAAACAGCACAGACCTCTTACGTTCGGGACCGCTCAGGTGCGCTTTGTCACACTCGCGGCCAGCAAGTTCTTCGGCGAGGAAGACCAACGTACGGCCCAGGGCCACGTGGTCAAGGTCGCCGAGCTCGAGCGGACGTTTCTCGACTGCGCCGACCGGCCCGAGCTCTGCGGAGGAATCGAGGAAGTGTTCCGGGGGTTCGCCCGTCGTCGAGGGGACCTGGACGCGGATCGCCTGCTGCGGTTCGTGCATCGACTCGACAAGCCAGTCGTCACGAAGCGCCTCGGATTGCTCCTGGAGCTTGCAGGTGGCGACCCTGAGCTGCTCATAGAGCTGGAGCGGGCAGCTGGTCGCTTGAAGCGCTTCGTCCCCTTGGACAAGACGGCTCCGATCGAGGGCGCCGAACGGAACCGGCGGTGGGAGTTGATCGTCAACACCGACCTTCGCCGCTTGTTCGTCGCGGCCCGGACATGATCGACGCGCGAGAAGTATCGAGACGCGCCCGAGAGCTCGGAGTCGATCCCGGACACATCGAGACGGACCACATCATGAACTGCGTACTCGCCGCGATCGCCGACGCCGACCCGGGGCTGATGTTCCGGGGAGGCACAGCTCTTGCCCGAGCCTACTGGTCCGACTTCCGACTCTCCGAGGACCTCGACTTCCTGAGTGACGCACGTGCGGCAGATGTGGAAGGGGTACTCCGCCGAGCGGCAGAATCGGCGTCGCGCTTGGCATCGGTCAACCTCGATCTCGACTTTGGCCCGCCGAAGAGCGGTTGGTCGCGTTCCCGCGTTCGGTCCACGGCCGGAGAGCTCCTGATCGACGTGAACTTCGGCGAACGCGCCTACCTTCCACTCGAGGACCATCTTCTGGTTCTTCCGTACTCGGACCTTCGCGATCAGCCCCGAACGATCCGCTGCGTCGCGCTCGCTGAGATCCTCGGCAACAAGTGGTTCATGCTCGCCGACGATGAACGTAAGGAGCCGCGCGACCTGTACGACGTGTGGGCCGGGACCTGCCGGTTCGATGTTCCGTTCCAGGAACTCGCGCGCGGACACAAGGCGAAGTACGGCTTCTTTCCGAACGAGGGCCAACTCAGGCAAGCGCAGCGGCTCAAGGATCTCTGGGAGACACGGCTCGCTCACCAGCTGGGCGAGCTTCCTCCATTCGACGAGATGTATTCGGCCGTGCGTGACCGATACGCGGAATGGCGCACGGCCTCTGATTCTGGCTAGTGATCCGACTCGCTGACGTCTGACCGCGTCCCCTGGGCATTGGATTACACCATGGTGATTAGACACTCACGCCTTCCAACCGTGGGGCTCGATCGACTCGACTGGAGCCCGAGGAGCCGGACGGAGTCCCCGACGAGCCCGTCGGCGAACGTCGGTGGCCGGCGTGAGTTGGGCCCCACCCCCGGCCGATCCTGTCGTCAGCGGGCGCCTCCCTTCAGCGCTCTACTGCCTCCACTCCTGACTCCCCAGGAGCTCGCGGACTTCCTGCAGGTCCCGGTGAAGACGCTGTACCAGTGGCACTACCTCCGCACGGGACCGACCCCCTTGCGGGTCGGCCGTCACCTCCGCTACCGGCGCTCCGCAGTCGCCGGGTGGCTCGCGTCTCGAGAAACGCGGCCACACTTCTAGCAACTCCCATCGCTCCGCGCTAGACTGCTTCGTCAGGAGTCCCTGACGGAGCGCTGATCTCTGCCAGCCAACCGAAGGCAAGCCCGAAGCCTCTCTTGGAACGTCCAGGAGCGCGAGCCCCTAGACGACGCTCGGACGCTCACTCGAGTGTCAGACGAGGTCGAGCGGGCTCTCCGGGAGGCAGTCCACCGGGCTCGCGACGCTGGTTACAGTTGGGCCGAGGTCGGCGAAGCGCTCGGGATGACCAAGCAGTCGGCGTGGGAGCGATTCGCAGACAAGGAGAGGTAAGTGGCGAATCGTAAAGGGTACGTCCGGAAGCGAACGGCGAAGCCGGCCGAGGGCCGCAGGGCGAAGTGGCAGGCCCGCTACCAGGATCCCCTCGGCAACTGGCGAACGAAGCAGTTCACGAGGAAGTCCGACGCGGAACGGTGGCTCCAGAGTCAGGAGACCGACATCCTGCGCGGCGACTGGCGCGATCCCAAACACTCGCAGGTCCGGTTCGAGGAGTGGGCCGGATCATGGCTCAACTCGACCGTCCACCTGAAGCCGAAGACGAGGCTCGGGTACGAGTCGCTTCTCAGAACCCACGTGCTCCCGAAGTTCGGGGGCCTCCGCCTCGATGAGATCGAGCGGCTTGACGTCCAACGCTGGATCGCCGTCCTCCACGAGGAGCGGAAGCTCTCCCCGGCCCGGATCCGCCAGGCCTACCAGGTCCTCGCTGCTGCCCTGAAGGCGGCCGTCCAGTCACGTCTCCTCCTCCACTCCCCCTGCATCGGCATCAAGCTCCCCCGGTCCGTGCCGCGGGAGATGAAGTTCCTGTCGGCGGAGGAGGTGGCCCGACTGGCGGGGGCCATCCGGGAGCCCTACGAGGGGCTCGTATACCTCCTCGCGTACGGGGGCCTGCGGTGGGGAGAGGCCATGGCGCTTCGGTGGCGTCGCATCGATCTGGACAAGCGACGGATCGAGGTGGCCGAGTCCGTGGCCGAGGTCGGGGCGGGCTTCTACCCGGGGGCCCCGAAGAACTGGCAGCGGCGAACCGTGGCCATCCCGGCGTTCCTCGCGGACATCCTGGCGGCATACCACAGGGAGACGAAGGCCGATCCCGACGGCCTCGTCTTCGCCGACGAACGCGGGAAGTACCTCCGGCACTCGAACTTCCGCCAGCGCGTGTGGATTCCGGCGGTCGCCGCCGCCGGGCTACCGGCGGGGCTTCGGATCCACGACATGCGCCACACCTGCGCCGCGCTGCTCATCGCCCAGAGCGCCCATCCCAAGGCGATCCAGGTGCATTTGGGCCACTCCTCGATCCAGGTGACCATGGATCGCTACGGACACCTGTTCCCGAGCGAGTGGGACCGCCTCGCGGCGGGGCTCGACGAGGCCGCCCGCTTCGCGCTGGAGGGGTACCAGTTTGGGTACCAGTCGGACGACGAGAACGTCGTCTCGCTCGACGAGGCCCGTCTGACCAGGGCAAACAGGAGTGGGGCGGGGAGGACTCGAACCTCCGACCGGCGGATTATGAGTCCGCTGCTCTGACCCACTGAGCTACCGCCCCGAGAGCGTTAGGGTAGACCACCGTCTCCCCAGGGCAAGGGGACCAATCTGCTCACGCGCCGCGGAGGAGCGCGCCGGGGCCTGGCTGCGCGCGCATGTCCCGTGCTCCGACCGGCTCGCCGCACTCCGGACACACGAGCTGGGGTGACGAGATCGTGCCGCACCCGCGGTGCTCGAGCACGACCGGTGGGCCGGACTCTCCCGGAGCGTGCTTGTCGCCCCACTGCATGAGGGCGATGAGGATCGGATAGAGGTCCACGCCCTTCTCTGTCAGGCGGTATTCGAACCGCGGTGGGCGGTCCTGGTACTGGCGGCGCTCCAGGATGCCGTGTTCGACGAGCGTCCGGAGCCGGTCCGACAGGATATTCCGGGCCGCGCCAGTGTTCCGCTGGAACTGGTCGAACCGGCGGACCCGGAAGAACGTCTCCCGGAGCACGAGCATCGTCCACCGCTCCCCGATGACCTCGAGGGTCCGCGCGACGGAGCAATTCTCGTTCGTGAACCATGTCCGGTCCTGAGGCATGCCCCGATGCTACCAGGGTGAGTTGCGACATGAAACCCACTGTTGGTACAGTCGGTTGCGAACTGCAACCCACTCGAAAGGGGCGGCGCGATGGCCATGGCGGTTCGGTGGAGGGACCGGCCCGCGGATCGGGCGGAATGGCGGGGCGGCACGAAGCCACGGCTCGGCCGACGCTCGGCCCGCTGGGGGAGGGCCACCGGTCTTCCCGCGTTCGAGCCCCTCCCCGACTGGCTCCTCGTGGCCGGCGGCTCGGTGCTCCAGCTCAGGGGGATGACGGCGTTGGACGGCGAGGCGCTCCGCCACTTCTATCTCGGACTCTCCCGGCAGACCCTGTACCGGCGGTTCATGACGCCGACCCCCCGGCTCCCCGAGAGCATGCTCGCCTCTCTCTGCGAGACCGGTCGTCTGGACCGGGAGGTCGTTGTCGCCACGTTAGGAGACCAGATCGTGGCCGAGGCCCGGTACCATCGCGTGCCGGGAGCCGACGAGGCGGAGATCGCCCTCGTGGTGGCCGACCTCTGGCAGGGCCGGGGCATCGGAGCCGCCCTCACGGACCGGCTGGCACGGTTGGGCCGGCGCCGCGGCATCGTCGCGTTCACCGGCGCCATGCTCGCGGACAACGCCGCCGCCCGGGGCCTGCTGGGCTCGGCCGCCCCTTCCTCGGCCCGCAGCATCAGGAGCGGCGAGCTGGAGTTCCGCGCATCGCTCGCCGCGGCGCCATGACTCTGACCATCTGAGCGCAGCACCCACGGGCTGGAGCGACCTCGTCCCGAACCCAGGCGCCGCACCCGACCGGCTGCGCGAACGACGACGCGGGCAGAAGATCCTGCCACCAGCCTTCCCACGAGGAAGAATGGCGCGGAACCACTGGACGGGCTGGGAGAGGTGATGGCCGGCACGAGTCTTCCGACGGGGACGGTCACGTTCCTGTTCACGGACATCGAGGGGAGCACCCGGCTGCTGGGGCAGCTCGGTGACCGCTACCCGGGGATCCTCGCGGAGCACCATGACCTGCTCCGGTCGGCTGTCGAGGCCGCCGGGGGGGTCGAGGTGAACACCGAGGGCGACAGCTTCTTCGTCGTGTTCGCGCTGGCCTCCCAGGCGGTCGCCGGCGCCGTGGCGGCGCAGCGTGCGCTGGCCTCTCACGACTGGCCGCCCGACGGGGTCGTGCGGGTGCGGATGGGCCTGCACACGGGCGAGGGGGCGATCGGGCCCGGCGGCTACGTGGGAATCGACGTGCACCGGGCGGCGCGCATCGCCGCCGCTGGCCACGGGGGGCAGGTGCTGGTGTCCGAGGCGACGCGGGCCCTGGCGGCTCCGTCGGTCGCCGAGGGCGTCTCCTTCCTGGACCTGGGTGAGCACCGGCTGAAGGACCTCCCCCAGCCCGAGCACCTCTACCAGCTCGCCGCGGACGGCCTCGTCCGCGAGTTCCAGCCGCTTCGAACGCTGGACGCCCGGCGGGGGAATCTCCCCACTCCCCTGACCACCTTCGTGGGCCGCCGAAAGGTGGTCGACGAGATCGTCGGAGCGCTCCACGACAGCCGCCTGGTCACGCTGACCGGACCGGGAGGAACCGGCAAGACGCGGCTGGCGCTGCGGGTGGCCGGCGAGGTGCAGGGAACCTACGCCGACGGCGTGTTCTTCGTCGCCCTGGCCCCGATCACCGAGCCGGGGCTGGTGGTTCCGACGATCGGACTGGCCCTGGGCATCGGCGAGGACCCCGCCCGGTCCCCCGTCGAGACCCTCGCCGAGCATCTCCGGGACCGGGAGATCCTGCTGGTCCTCGACAATTTCGAGCAGGTCCTGGACGCCGCGCCCGACGTCGGGGACATCCTGGCGGCGTCACCGGGGGTCAACGTGCTGGCCACCAGCCGGGAGGCGCTCCACCTCCACGGCGAGCGGGAGTACCCCATCCCGCCGCTGGAGCTCCCGGACCCGGCCCACCTGCCGCCGTTCGAGGCCCTTTCGCAGTACGAGGCCGTCGTCCTGTTCGTCGAACGAGCCCGCGCCGTGCGGCCCGACTTCTCGGTGACGAACGAGAACGCGCCGGCCGTTGCCGAGATCTGCGCCAGGCTCGACGGCCTCCCGCTGGCCATCGAGCTCGCGGCGGCACGGGTCAAGCTCCTGCCCCCCGAGGCCATCCTGAAGCGCCTCGAGCACCGGCTGGCGCTGCTGGCCGGCGGCGCCCGGGACCTCCCCGCCCGGCAGCAGACCCTGCGCGGCGCGATCGTCTGGAGCTACGACCTCCTCGACCCCCAGGAGCAGCGCTTCTTCGCCCGGCTCTCGACGTTCATGGGCGGCGCCACCCTCGAAGCCATCGAGGCGGTCTGCGCCCCCGGCCTGGAGCTGGACGGCCTCGACGGGGCGGCCTCGCTCGTGAACAAGAGCCTGCTGCGTCAGGTGGAGGGACCGGGTGGCGAAGCGCGGTTCGTCATGCTCGAGACCATCCGCGAGTTCGCGGGGGAGCGCCTGGCCGATTCGGCCGACGCCCGGGAGGTCCATGCCCTCCACGCCGGGTACTTCCTCGGATTGGCCGAGCAGGCTGCTCCCGAGCTGTTCGGACCGAAGCAGGCGGACCTCCTCGACCAGCTGGCCCGCGAGCACAACAACCTCCGGGCCGCCCTGGCCGGGGCCATGGCGTCGGGCGACGTGCGGACGGGGCTTCGGCTGGGTGCGGCCCTGTGGCGCTTCTGGCAGATGCGCGGCCACCTCGTGGAGGCGTCCGATCGCCTCCAGGCCCTCGTGGCTCACCGCGAGGCAGAGGGTCATCCCGCGGAGCTGGCCGGAGCCCTGGAAGGGGCCGGCGGCGTGGCCTACTGGATGGGCGATTGGGACGCCGCCACGTCCGCGTACTCCCGGTGCCTCGAGATCCGCCGGACCCTCGACGATCCCAGCGCGCTGGCCGAGGCCCTCTACAACCTGTCGTTCGTGTACACCGTGCCCGAACCACCGAGGCGGGACCCGGAGCGAGCGCGGGCGCTCCTCGACGAGGCGCTGACCCTGTTCCGGCGGGTCGACGATCGGCGGGGCCTGGCCAAGGTGTACTGGGCGCGCGCGACGCAGGCCCAGGTGGACCAGCGATGGGCCGAGGCGCGCGAGAACGCCGAAGCGGCTCTGGTCCTGTTCCGCGAGCTCGACGACCGGTTCGGCGCCGGCTGGGCAGAGCACTCGATCGGGCTGGCTGCCACGGCGCTGGGCGACCTGGCCGGGGCCGAGGAGGCCTTCGCCCGCGGGATGGAGATCTTCGTAACTGCTGGTGACGTGACCGGGATCGGTCTCCTGGTCGGGGACCACGCGGTGCTCGAGGGTGCCCGCGGGGATCATCTGCGAGCGATCCGCCTCCGGGGTGCCGCGCTGGCGGCTGAGGAGGTCACCGGGCAGGCCCTCATCAGCCAGACCGGCACCTACTACCCCGATCTCGACAAGCTCGTCCGCGGGGACTTCTCAGAGGACGAATACCAGCGCCTCCTGGCCGATGGAGGTCGAATGGATCTCGACGAGGCCGTGAATTACGCCCGGCGCCGGCCGGACGAGCCCCAGGCACAGGGCTGACGTGTGAACGCCGAGGGCGCCCACCCGCTGTTTCGGAGGGCGCCCTCACGAGATGGCGCGGTGTTCCGACGCGTTCCCGCTATCCGGGGACCGCGATGTAGGGGCATCGCGCCGCCGGACGGCTCGAACACCGAGCTCCGCTTGGTCTTGGCCTCGATGTAGTGGTCGACGCCTCCGGCGGTCCGGAACCCGCCCTTGTCCGCCGCGCCGGTCAGCGACGCCCCCACCAGCGCCCCGTCGATGGACGGGCGTCCATGGGCCGGACGAGGGGGGGTCGTGCTTCTCAGCCCCGCTCGGCAGGCGGTGTCAGGCTGTACAGGTAGGCGCGCTTCTCCAGCTCAAGAGCCTCCGCCCGAACCGCGGCCAGGGCCTTCGGGCCGAGATGCTCGAGCTCGGCCAGCACCAGGGACTCTTTCTCCGGTTCGTCGGCGCCGAGCCACCCCACTCGCACGACGCCAACGCCCGGCGCGTAGAACTTGAGCTGGTCGCCCTCTTCGCCCTTGGCGAACTCGTCCGTCACCAGGACCCCGTCGTAACACCGCGTCGGGACGCAAGTGGTCTGATCCACCTTGAACACCCTCGCCCTGTCCGCCCAGAACCACGGGGGAGGCGCGAAGCCCTCGGAGTAGCCGGGCGTTCCCGATCGCGGGTCGGCTTGCATCATGATGCCCGCCCTCGCTCCTTCCGTGCCCTGGAAGAAGACCCGCCCCCCCAGCCACTCCCTGCCCTCCCACAGCTCCGAGTACTGGCCGAGGTGCCAGACGTTCCCGTCGTCATCCTGCGCGAAGAACGTGAGCTCCGCTTCCTCGAGCTCACCCTGCGTGTAGTCCAGGTCGTACACCACGACGGCGCGAACGCCGTCGATCTCCTTGGTCAGGTCGGTGACGGTGAACTCGACGCGGTGGGGCAGGCGGCGCTTCCCGTCCAGGGAGGATCCCCGGTAGACGTACCTCGTCCCCGGCCGGAGCGGCAGAAATCCGTTGTCGATGCTGGTCGAATGGCCGAATCTCCCTGGGTCGAACTCCGCCGCGGTGGCCGGCCCGGACGGGGTCGGATCCGGTGCTCCGGTCGGGGACGGGTCACCGCTCGTGACCGAGCCCGAGGGTGTTCGGCCGCCGGCGGACGCTCCATCGGACGGCCCTCCGTCACACGCCGACGCCGTCACCAGCAGCAGCGAGACCGCCGCCACCCTGCCGAACCCGCGAGCTCCCATCTCACTCCTCCTCTCGCCCGCGGCCGGAGAGCAGGGCGCTCTTGCCGAAGCGCAGGTACAGGCTCGGAACGACGAACAGGTTAAGCAGCGTGGCGGTGACCAGGCCGCCCACGATGACCACGGCCATGGGGTGCTCGATCTCGTGGCCGGGGAGGTTTCCGGCGATCACCAGTGGAATCAGGGCCAGCCCGGTGGCCAGCGCGGTCATCAGGATCGGCGAGAGGCGCTCGCGCGCGCCGCGGACCACCAAGGCCAGCCCGAACGCCTCGCCCTCGTGCCGCTCCAGGTACTGGAAGTGGCTGATCATCATGATGCCGTTCCGCGCCGCGATCCCCAGCACGGTGAAGAACCCCACCAGTGACCCCAGCGAGATGACGCCCCCGCCGAAGGTCGTCGCCAGCACCCCTCCCGCCAGGGCCATCGGCAACGCGAGGAACGCGAACGTCGCCAGCCGCCAGCTCCCGAAGGCCCTGCGCAGGAGGAGGAACACGCCGAAGAGCGCCCCGATCGCCAGCAGGAACAGGCGCTTCTGGGCGGCCTGGCGCTCGGTGAACTCCCCCAGCAGCTCGGCGTGGTATCCCAGCGGGAACGCGACGCCTTTGAGGCCCACCCCGAGGTCCTCCACCACGGAGCCCAGATCCCGTCCGCTCACGTTCGCGCCCACCTCGATGCTCCGGGACCCGCCCTCGCGGTGGATCGCGTTCGGCGCCGGCTCGATCGCGACCTCCGCCACGTCGCTCAACCGCACGTGGCCGCCACCGGGCGTGTCCAGCAGGAGGTTCCGGACGCCGTTCAGGCTGGTTCGCGTCTCGGGGGTGCTCCAGACCTGCACGTCGTACGCTTTCCCGTCCCGGAAGACGTCGGCGACCTCCTCCCCCGACATCAGGACGGCGGCGGCGCGACGGACGTCTCCCGGCTTGATGCCGACGCCCCGGGCCGCGGCCAGATCGACCTTCACGTTCACGTGGGGGACGTCCTCGATGAACTCGACGTGCTCCTCGATGACGCCGTCGATGTGCGAGAGGATCGATTCCACCTCGTCGGCCTTGCTCCGGAGGACGTCCAGATCGTCGCCGAAGATGCGCACGACGATGGCATCGCTCGAGCCGGCGAGCACCTCGTCGACGCGCTCGTTGAAGTACGTCAGCAGGTCGTGGTACATGCCCGGATAGCCGTCGACCACCTGCTGGATCGCGGCGACCGTCTCGTCGTAGTCGGCTTCAGGGTCCAGGCTGATCCAGTTCTCGCCGAAGTTGACGCCCACCACCTCCTCGGCGAGGAAGGCCTGGCCGATGTGGGAACCGAAGCTGCGGACCCCCGGGATGGCCCGCAGCTCCTTGCTGGCCCGCGTCACGATCCGCCGCTCCTCGGGGAGGGAGGTGCCGGGCCTGGTGATCCAGTGCATCAGGAAGTCCCGTTCCTTGAACTCCGGGAGCAGGGACTGGCCGAGCCCCGGCAGGGCCACCGCGCCGACCACCACGACGACCGCACCGCCGACCGCCACCCGGAGTGGGACTCGGAGGAGACGGGTCAGAACCCGTTCGTAGCCCCGCTGGAGCCACCGAACCAGGGGCGATTCGCGACGCTCGAGGGGCGCCTTCCGCAGCAGGATCACGGCGAGCGCCGGCGTGACGGTCAGGGCGACCAGCATCGAAGCCAGCACGGCCAGGCCGTACGCGATCGCGAGGGGCCGGAAGAGCGCACCCGTCAGTCCCGTCACGAACAGGATCGGGAGGAGCGTCGCGACGTCGATGAGGGTGGCGAAGATGATGGCGCCGCGCACCTCGAGGGAGGCCTCCAGGATGACCCGCGTCATCGACGTCTGGCGCCCTTCCCGGCGGTGCTGGCGGAGTCGCCGGAAGATGTTCTCGATGTCGATGATGGCGTCGTCCACCACCACGCCCACGGCGATGACGAACCCCGCCAGGACCATCGTGTTGATCGTCGCCCCCAGCCTGTCGAGGACCAGGGCGGCCGTCAGCAGCGAGAGCGGGATCGCCACCAGGCTGATCAGCGCCGTGCGCCATTCGAACAGGAACGCGCCGAGGACCAGCAGCACCAGCAGCGAGCCGATGATCAGCGCCAGGGTCAGGTTGTGGATGGACAGGTGGATGTAGTCCGCCGACTGGAAGATCTGCGGGTCGATCTCGATGCCGGGGAGGCCCGGCTGCAGCTCGTCGAGGGCCTGCTCCACCCCCCGGGTCGCCTCCAGCGTGTTCGCCCAGGGGGCCTTCTCCACGACCAGCATCAGGCCGGGACCGTCGTTGATGACGGCGTCGCCGGAGAGCGCCTGGTGATCGTGGACGACGTTCGCCACCTCGCCGAGGGTCAGCTCCCGGCCGTCCCGCCGGGCCACGGGCACCTGGGCCAGGTCCTCCGGCGTGACGATCGGGAGGATGTGCCGAACCCCCAGCCGCTGGTTCGGCGTGTCGATGAACCCCCCGGTCCCGATCCGGGCTCCGTTCGAGAACCGCAGGATGCCGGCGTCCATCGTGTCGGCGGTGACCTGCATGATCCGGTCGAGCGAGACGCGCTCGGACCGGAGGCGGTCCGGGTCGACCTGGACCTGGAGCATCTTCAGCCGCTCGCCCCAGATCGCCACGTTGGTCACGCCGGGCACGCGCAGCAACCGGGCCCTGATCGTCCAGTAGGCGATCATCGACATGTCCATCAGGTCGACGGAGTCGGACGAGAGCCCGATCTCCATGAACCGGCCGGTCGTGGACACCGGCGGGTACATGACCGGGGGAGCCGCCCAGGTCGGGAGCGAGCGCGACACCAGCGCCATCCGTTCGTGGACCAGCTGCCGGGCCGCCAGCACGTCGGTCCCCGGCCTGAACAGCAGCTCGATCGACGACAGTTGCGGGACGGATCTCGACCGGAGCACGTCCAGCCCGGGGGTCCCCGCGAGGGACTGCTCCAGCGGGACGCTGACGAGCTGCTCCACCTCCTCCGCGGTCAGCCCGAGGCACACGGTCTGGATCTCCACGCGGGGCGGGGCGAACTCGGGGAACACCTCCACCGGCATGTCCCGGAGTTGCCACAGGCCGAAGAACATCATCGCGCCGGCGGACCCCACGATGACGAACCGAACCCGGAGGCTCGAGCCGACGATCCAGCGCATCATGGCCGGACCCGTGCCCTCGAGGTCACTCCTCTTCGACCCCGTACTCGGTGCCGTACAGCTCCGCGGCCCCGACGGTCACGACGAGAGTGCCGGGCGCCGGGCCGGCGGACAGCAACGCTAGTTCGCTCTCGATGCGGTCGACGCGGATCGAGGCCCGGACGAACACCAGCGGCTCGGGATTCGTGTACGTCCAGGTCCGGCCGACCTGGTCGTAGACCACCGCGGAGTACGGGACGACCTCCTGGACGCCTCCCCCGTCGGGCGACTCCTGCTCGCGAACCGTGACGGTCTCGATGCCCAGCCGCCGGGCGGCATCCTCCGTCAGGGTCACCCGGCTGAGGCTCGTGCCCTCCACGTGTTCGACGGAGGCGGGATCGTCGCCCTCCGCATCCTCGGGCGGGGTCCCCGCGCACCCCCCGAGGAGCACCAGGCCGCCGGCCATCACCAGCGCAACCAGACGTTCACGATGCCGCTTCATCAGACCCCCCAACGCATTCAGCCTCCGGGTACCGGTTCGACCTCCGGCAGCGGGACGAGCCCGTGCTCGGCCGGCGCCTCGGACGACGGGACGGTTCCGAACCGCAGATACAGCGCGGGCACCACGAACAGGTGCGCCAGCGCCGACGTGACGAGGCCCCCGAGGACGACGACCGACATCGGGTGCACGATCTCCTGACCGGCGGCCGATCCGGTCACGGCGAACGGCAGGAGCGCCAGGGCCGTCGCGGCCGTGGTCAGCAGGATCGGGACGAGATGTTCGCGCGAGCCGCGCAGCACCAGGTCGGGCCCGACGGTCCCCCCTTCCTCCACCCCCAGGCGCTGATAGTGCCGGACCTGGGCGACGCTGGTGCGCACCGCGATCCCGAACACCGCGAGGAACCCTGCAATCGAGCCCATCGAGACCACCCGGCCCGCGGCGAAGGCCGCCAGCACCGCCCCCGCCATGGCCACCGGGACCACCGGGGCGAGGACGAAGGCCATCCGCCAGCTGCCGACCGCCGCCTGGAGCAGGAGGAAGATCCCGATCGCGACGGCCACCACGACCGCCAGGAACCGGCCGTGCGCGGCCTGCCGTTCGGTGAAGTTGCCGACCAGCTCGGCGTGGTGCTCCAGCGGGAACGAGATGCCCTGGAGCCGCTGCTCGACGTCCGCGGCGACGGCGCCCGCATCGCGGCCGCTCACCTCCGCCCGGACGTCGACGTATCTCGAGATGTCCTCGTGCCGGATGACGGACGGGTACGAGCCCACCTGGACATCGGCCACGTCGCCCAGGCGCACGTGGCCGCCGTCCGGCGTGTCGATGAGGAGGTCGCGGATGCCCGTCACGCTGCTGCGCGATTCTGGGGTCCCCCACACCACGACGTCGAACACCTTCTGCTCCTCGTACAGGCTGCCGACGCCGGTCCCGGACACCAGCGTGGACGCGGCCCGGCGCACGTCGCCCGGCTTGATCCCGTGGAGCTTGGCTGCGGCCAGATCCACCTCCACGCCGACGGTGGGCTCCAGGACCGGGAGCCGGACCGTGGGATCGACCAGCCCGTCGATCCCCGAGATGGCCTGCCTGACGGCCTCCGCCTGGCTCCGCAGGACGCCGAGGTTGGGCCCGTAGACGCGGACCACGATGGGCGGGTCCTCGCTGGACAGAACGTCGCCGAGCCTCTGGAGCGGGTACGTCACCACCTGATGCCCGATCCCCGGGTAGCCCTCCACGACCTCGCGGATGGACGCGAGCGTCGCGTCGTAGTGGGCCGAGGGATCGAGACGGATCCACAGCTGCCCCGAGTCCACCCCCGTCGCCTGGTCGGACAGCAGGGCGCGTCCCACGTGCGCCCCCACGTCCTGGACCCCCGTGAGTGAACGCAGCTCCGTCCCCACGCGGGCCGTGATCCTGTCCATCTCCGGGAGCGACCGATGACCACGCCCGCGCCGACCGTGGCGAACGGAGCTCGCATCGCTCCACCGAGGGCCCGTTCGTAGCGGCCCTGAAGCCACCGGGCGATGAGTGGCTCACGGCGTTCGAGCGGCGCCCCGGCCAGCAGGACCAGGCACAGCGCCGGCGCGAGGACCAGGGTCACCACGAGGGACGCCACCACGGCCAGCGCATAGGACTGGACGAGTGGCGGGAACAGGGCGCCGGACTCCCCCCTCAGCAGGAGGACCGGCACGAGGCCCACCAGGATGATCAGCGTCGAGTACACGGCGGCGCTTCGCATCTCGAGGGCGGCATCGAGGACGACCCGCGAGGGGGGCTGCGTCCGGCCGTTCATGCGCTGCTGTCGGAGCCGGCGGGCCACGCTCGCCACGTCGCCGACGGCGTCGTCCACCACGGCGCCGATCGCCATCACGAGGCCGGCCAGCACGATCGCGTTCATCGTCGCCCCCCGCAGCGACAGCACGGACACGGCTGCCGAGAGCGACGCCAGGACCGTGACGACGACGATGAGCGCCGTCCGCCACTCCATCAGCAGCAGCACGAGCGCCAATGCCAGGAGGAGGAACCCGATGAGCAACGCCGTGCCGAGGTGGCCCATGGACCGCTGGATGGTGCTCGCCGGGCGGTAGATGCTCGTGTCGATCTCCATGCCCGGGAGGCCCGGCTGCATGGCGTCGAGCGCCTCCTCCACCTCGTGGGTCACGTCCACCGTGTTCGCGTTGGGGAACTCCTCGATGACCAGGAGGAGCCCGGGGCCGTCGGCGAACACGGCGTCGCCGATCAGCGGCTGGTGGTCCTCCACCACGTCGGCAACGTCGGCCAGGCGCAGCGCCTGGCCGGTGCCGTCCTCGATGGGGACCCCGGCCAGATCGGCCGCCGTCACGATCGGCTGGAGATGCTGGATCCCCAGCCGCTGGTTCCGCGTGTCGATGAACCCTCCGGTGCCGGGCGTCGAGGCCTCCAGGAAGGTGAGGGGGGATGCCCACAGCGCGTTCCCGGTGGTCTCGATGACCTGCTGGAGCGAGACACCCCGGTCCCGCAGGCGAGCCGGGTCGACCTGCACCTGGAGCTGCCGGTCCCGGAGTCCCCAGATGGAGACGTTCGCCACCCCCGAAGCACCCAGGAGGCGGGGCCTGATCGTCCACCGGGCCAGCACGGACATCTGGATCGGGGTCAGCCGGTCCGACGAGAGCCTGACCATCATGACCCGGCCGGTGGAGGAGATCGGAGGCAGCATCTGGGGTGGCGAGGACACGTTTGGCAGCCCGGCCGCCTGCGAGATGCGTTCCTGCACCAGCTGCCGGGCATGCAACGGGTTCGTGCTCCACTCGAAGATCATCTGGATCCACGAGAGGCCGGTGATCGACCTGGACCGGATCGTCTCGAGCCACGGCACGCCGGCGAGCAGGTCCTGTTCGATCGGGACCGTGATGAGCTGCTCCACCTCGGCCGCGGAGAGACCGAGGGCTTCCACCTGGACCTCGACTGTGGGGGGAGAGAACTCCGGAAGGAGGTCCACGGGCATGCTCCGGAGCTGGCCGACCCCGATCCCCATCATGGCCGCGCCCAGGGCGACCACCAGGAGACGAGCGCGCATGCTCGAGGCGATGATCGAGCGCATCATCGTCGCGTGATTCCTCCCCCCGACGTGGAACGACCGCCCGAGCGTACGAGCGGGCGAGTGGGGCGTCGTCATCGCCCGCGACGAGTTCTCATCGTCGTGCAGGACGATTCCCCGGGCGTGCCGACCCGGGGCGACGCGTTCGAGCGCGGTGGACGCCTAGCGGGGCGTGGGTCGGATCAGCCCGGTGTCGTAGGCGAACACCACCGCCTGGACACGGTCCCGAAGGCCCAGTTTGTCCAGGATGTGACGGATGTGGGTGCGCACCGTCGTGTCGGCCAGGTAGAGCTCCGCGGAGATCTCCTGGTTCGAGAGCCCCGCTCCCACCAGCTTCAGGACGTCGATCTCGCGTTCCGTGAGCGCCTCCAGGGCGTCCAGCTTCCTCGGGGCCGCGGGGGGGAGCACGTGGGCGACGCTCTCCAGCAGCAGCCGGGTGACGCCGGGCGAAAGCAGGGCATCGCCCCCTGCGACCACCCTGATGCCGTTGACCAACTCGTCCGGGCGGACGTCCTTCAGGATGAACCCGCTCGCTCCCGCCCGGATCGCCTCGATCACGTACTCGTCGGCGTCGAACGTGGTGAGGATGAGGATCCTGGTCGACGCGTCGTCGGCCGCCAGGATCCGCGTGGCCTCGATGCCGTCGAGGACGGGCATCCGGATGTCCATGAGCACCACGTCGGGCCGGAAGCGCCGGGCCTGCTCGACCGCGTCCCGTCCGTCGGCGGCCTCTCCCACCAGCTCGATGTCCTCCTCGGCCCGGAGCGTCATCCGGTAGGCGGCCCGCATGAGCGGCTGGTCGTCCACGACGAGGACTCGAATCGCCATCAGGACTCCCCGTCGAGCGGGAGCGACGCCTCGACCCGGTAGCCACCCTCGGGCCTCCGCCCGGCCACGAGCTGGCCGCCGAACAGCGCGACCCGCTCCCGCATCCCGAGCAGGCCGAATCCGGCCCGGCGGCGGGCCAGAGGGTCGTCGGTGCCAGCACCGTCGTCGGTCACGGAGAGGTCGAGGCGACCGGGTCGGTAGTGGACGACCACCTCGGCCCTGGCGGGGCCGGCGTGCTTGAGGACGTTGGTCAACGCCTCCTGGACGATCCGGAAGGCCGAGAGGTCGAGGCCGGGCGGAACCGGCCGGGGCGAGCCCAGGATGGCGAGGGTCACCGGGAGGCCCGCGTCCCGAACCTGGTCGACCAGCACGTGGAGGTTCGCCAGACCGGGCTGCGGCGACCGATTGGCGGCACGATCGGTGTCCGCCCGCAGGAATCCCGTGAGGCGTCGCATCTCCACGAGCGCTTCGCGGCCGGTGGACTCGATAACCGCCAGCGCGTCGAGCGACTCCCTCGGGTACGTGTCGAAGACCCGCTGGGCCGCACCCGCCTGGGCAACGATGACGCTCACGTGGTGGGCGACCACGTCGTGGAGCTCCCGGGCGATCACCCTGCGCTCCACCGCCACCGCCTGCTGGGCACGCTCCTCGCGCTCCCGCTCCAGCCGGGTGGCCCGGTCCTCGAGCTGGACCACCTGGCCTCGCCGGATGCGGAGCGCGTCACCGAGGACCCAGGCAGAGCCGAGGACCAGACACCCGGCGATGAGCTCGTCCGGTTCGGCCGCGTGGTTGCTGAACCGGAGAATCAGCAGGACCTGGAGCGCGATCCCGATGCCGAACGGGACCGAGATGCGGCGCTCCCTGTATGCGGAGACCGAGTAGAGCGCCATCAGGAACCCGAACGCGGCGAGCGAGGGCCGATAGTCGAGGAGGGAGTAGGCCAGGAACGCGCCGGCGACCACCGTCAGGATCGATACCGGCGTGCGCCGTCGAAGCGCGAGCGGCACCGTCTGCAGCAGGATCAGCGTGACCCCCAGCGCGTCCACGGGGCGGGGGGTGATGAGCTCCGCGCCTTCGGGCAGCTCAACGCGGAGATGGGCGACCACCCCGACCAGGGCCGTGGCCGTCAGCACGACCGCGATCAGGGTGTCCTGCACCGACGGGGTCGTGAACCGGCGCTTCCGCCCGCCCGGCCGTCGGATCGGGCGACGCTCAGGCCGGGGGACGGGCGGCCGGACCTCGGGCGGAGGCCGGGTGACTGGCGCCAGGCCGTGCTCTGCTTGCTTCACCGGGCCGACGGTACCGGTCGCGGACGACGGACTCAACGGCCAAACGGACTAGATCGGATGGCGTCCGGCGAGACCGTCCGCGGGCTGGCGGGCGGGCCGGCGAGGCGCTCAGGCGGGGGGAGGTCGCCGGCGGAGGGCTCGGGCCAGCAGTCCGGGATGCTTCGGTTTCGGCGGACCTTCGGGGGGGAGCGTCGTGAGGTGGGACTCCACCACCGTATAACGCTCCATGTACGTGGACAGCACGGCCTGGACGATGGCGGCGGCGGGCAGCGCCAGGAACGCGCCGATCGGTCCGAGGATGCTGCCCCCGACGATCGCGCTGGCGAACGCGACGGCCGGGTGCAGCTGCATGGTCCGGGCGGTGATCTTCGGTGCGAACAGGTAGTTCTCGAGCTGCTGGTACAGGGCGAAGAAGATCAGCACGGCGACGGCGCTGCCCACGCCCTCACCCAGGGCCACCAGGATCGGCAGGAACATCGCGATGTACGTCCCCACCACCGGCACGAACTGCGACACCAGCCCCATCCACAGCGCGAGCGCGGCCGCGAACGGCACGCCCAGGATCGTCAGGAAGATGAACGTGGCGACGCCCGACAGAACCGCCAGCAGCAGCCGCGAGTACAGGTAGCCACCGGTCTTGTCGATGGCCACCTCCCAGGTGTCCAGCACTCGAACCTGTCGCTCGGGCGACAGGAACGAACACACCGTCCGGCGGAACCGCGGCCCGTCGGCCACCAGATAGAACGTGAACAGGGCGATGGTGAGCAGCTGGAAGATCAGCCCGAGCACCGACGCCACCACGCCCAGCAGGTTCCCGGCGAGGTCGGCGGCGTACTTGCCCAGGTTCCCCTTGATCTTGTCGATGTTCTTGAGCAGGTTGTCGGTGGAGATCCTCACGCCGAACCACTTGTCCGTGTACTTGCCGAGCTCGTCCAGCCACCCGGGGATCTTCCCGATGAGGTCCTGGATCTGGCCGATGACCAGCGGGATCATCGACGCCACCAGCCCGACGCCCAGCAGGAACAGCGCGAACAGCACCAGAGCCGTGGCCGGGCCCCGCTTCCAGCCGTGCTTGTGGAACCAGTTGACGGCGGGCTCCAGCGCGAACGACAGGAACAGCGCGATGAGGAGCCAGATCAGGAGCTGGCGGACCTGGCCCAGGAACGAGTAGACGCCCAGGAACGCGAGGACCGCGACCCCCGCCAGGGCGAAACCCCTGGGGAGCCACGCCGGCATCCGGTCCCGGGGCCCCTCGACCGTGCCGACGAGAGCCGCCTCTGTGGAGTCCGGTGGGTCGGGAGGCCCCCGGTCGTCGTCGTCGGCCACCGCTTCCTCCGAACGGGGCCGCGCGATTGAAGCGGGGGAAGCGTACCCGTGCCGGACGGCTGGGTGGTGGAGGTGGGGGCGTGAACCTGGCCGCCCGGAGGCGTTACTCCTCGGAGATCTCGACGCGCTCCAGGACCACTGCCGCGCGGGGACGGTCCCCGGGGGCCGTGGGCACGGTGGAGATGGCGTTCACGACGTCCATGCCGTCCGTGACCTCGCCGAAGATCGTGTGCTTGCCGGTCAGCCACTGGGTGGGGACGACCGTGACGAAGAACTGCGACCCGTTCGTATTCGGGCCGGCGTTCGCCATGGCCATCAGGCCCGGGCGGTCGAACGACGGCCCGCCCGGCGGGCACTCGTCCTCGAAGTTGTAGCCCGGGCCGCTGGTCCCCCGCCCCAGCGGGTCTCCACCCTGAATCATGAAGTCCGGGATCACGCGGTGGAACACGGTTCCGTCGTACAGCTTCTGGGACGTGCGCTGCCCGGAGCGGGGATCGGTCCACTCGCGGACCCCGGTGGCCAGCTCGGTGAAGTTCGCAACGGTCTTGGGGGCGTGCTCCGGCATCAGCCGGACCCGGAACGAGCCCAGCGTGGTGACGAACGTGGCATGTGGCATGAACGGGACCTCCTCGGGGACCGGATGATCTCTCGACGTTCCTTGGGCCGCGCGGAGGTGCCGCGAGGGCCGGGTCCTCAGCTTACCGCGGTGGCCGGGCCCGCCTCGCTCACACGCCGATCCCGTCCGGCCGGTCCGTCGAGCGACGAAACCGACTCGAGCCGCTGCGCGTTGTGGTCATATGGAGAGGGGACGGGTGGTGCAGGTCGAGTCGAACGCGGTCAGGCTCGAAGGGGGGAGACTCGCCGACCTCCATCGGCAGTACGCCGACGATGCCATCCGGCTGGCGTACCTGATCACCGGTGACCGCGCCCTGGCAGAGGATCTGGTTCAGGACGCGTGGGTGGATCGCCTACCGGGACGGGTGGCGGATCATGGCGGTGGATCCCGGGAACCCGACGGAAGCCGTTCCCATCGGTTCCTTCCACGACTGCCCCTACGGAATCCAATGGGCCCACAGGGTGGGAGGGGCGATCCGGTCGGATGGTCACGGGACGGAACCCAGCTGCTGGTCTCGATCATGATCGAAGGGACCGGATCCACATCGACTTCAGGTCCGACGAGTTCCCGGGCTGCTTCGAGGACCACTTCGTCAGCTGGAAGATGCCCGGTGGAGGAATCAGGTGGCAACAGGGCCCCGGCCAGGTGGATGAGCTGTGGATCCTGGACGTCGGGGGGTTCCGGCTGTTGATCGACGCCGGGTATTGGCACGAAACCCCGAGGCAGGACCTCGCCGAGCTCCGCCGGATCGTGGACTCCGTCCGGATCGAACGGGACCGCCCATGATGGGAATGGCGTTGCTCCGGGGGAGAGACTCGAACTCTCAACCTACGGATTAACAGTCCGCCGCTCTGCCAGTTGAGCTACCCCGGATCGGGCGGCACCCACATTACCAGCGGCCTCCTTCGGCCCACCCCTCGTGGGCCCACGCGACAGACCGGCCCCGCCGGACCGTTTAGGCTCGGTCCGGCCCGGAAATCTACGAACGGGGAAGCGGGTCCCCGGAGCTAGGGAGGATCGAGCCATGAGCACCAAGACCGGCCTCATCATCGGGTTCGGCGTGGGCTACGTCCTCGGCGCGAAGGCCGGGAAGGAGCGCTACGAGCAGATCCGTTCGTGGTGGGATGGCTTCATGGGCAACCCCACCGTCCAGAAGGCCACCGAGAACGCGAAGCAGTTCGCCGGCGACGCCGGACGCAAGGGTCTCGACACCGTCCAGGGCGGCGTGTCGAAGGTCTCCGCCTCGGTGAAGAACCGCCTCGGCAACGACGAGGGTGGCGACGTCACCAAGGGATACGCGACCGGCACCTGACCCACCCCTGTTCCAGGCTGATCGCCGCCGCCAGGCGGGCGCGCCCTACTCCAGGTAGTCGCGGAGCTTCTGCGACCGGCTGGGGTGGCGGAGCTTCGACAGCGTCTTCGACTCGATCTGGCGGATCCGCTCGCGCGTGACCCCGAACTCCCGGCCGACCTCCTCGAGGGTCCGGGGGTGGCCGTCCACCAGGCCGAACCGGAGCTGGATGACCTTCTTCTCCCGCTCCGACAGCGTGTGGAGCACGGACTCGAGCTGCTCCTGGAGCAGGATGAACGACGCGGCGTCGATGGGGACGACGGCGTCGGAGTCCTCGATGAAGTCGCCGAGGTGGGAGTCCTCCTCCTCGCCGATGGGGGTCTCCAGCGAGACCGGCTCCTGGGAGACCTTCAGGATCTCCCGGACCTTGTCGGCGCCGATGCCCATGACCTTGCCGATCTCGTCCGGCATGGGCTCGCGGCCGAGGTCCTGGAGCAGCTGGCGCTGCACCCGGACCAGCTTGTTGATGGTCTCCACCATGTGCACGGGGATCCGGATGGTGCGGGCCTGGTCCGCGATGGCCCGGGTGATGGCCTGGCGGATCCACCACGTGGCGTACGTCGAGAACTTGTAGCCCTTCGAGTAGTCGAACTTCTCCACGGCCCGGATGAGGCCGAGGTTCCCCTCCTGGATGAGGTCCAGGAACAGCATCCCCCGGCCCACGTACCGCTTCGCGATGGAGACCACCAGCCGGAGGTTCGCCTCGATGAGCTTCTTCTTGGCCAGCTGGCCGTCGCGCTCCACCCGGTGGAGGAACGCGAACAGGTCGTCCCGGGTCCGGGCCCGGTAGGCCCGTGAGATCCGCTCGCGGCCGATGCCCTCGACCTTGCCGAACCTGTCCTCCTGGTGCTCCCGGATCTCGACCACGGCCTCGACCACCCGGCGGAGGCGCTTCTGGTCCACCTTGGCGCCGTCGTCGGTGACCACGATGAGCTCGGTGGAGAACTCCCCCGCCTCGATCCGCCGGGCCAGGTCGACCTCCTGCGCGGCGTTCAGCAGGGGGACCTTCCCGATCTCCTTCAGGTACATCCGGACCGGGTCGTTCGTGGGGGCCTTCAGGACGTCGTCCTCGCGGACGGCGCTCTTCAGCTCTCCCTCGAGGTCCTCGCCGGGGACCTCGATGACCTCGATCCCCTCGCTCCGGAGGTGCTCCTCGACCTGGGTCAGGAACTCCTCGACCTGCTCGGGCGTGAGGTCGTCGACCGGCAGCCCCTCCAGCAGGTCCTCGGATGTGACGAACCCGCGCTCACGGCCGCGAGCGGCGATCGCTTCCTTGGCTTCCTCGAGACCACCGATGTCCGTGGCGGCTTCACTCATCGACAGCGTGGGCTCCTCAGCACGAGCGGGAGGGTGGAATGACCAGAGTGTACGAGAGGATCAGCAGATCGCCCCGGGAAACTTGACGTCGTTCGGGCCGATCTCCTCGACAGTTCTGGCCGGGCTCCACGGCCCCCGGCCGGCGGCATGGCCGGGCACGGTTCAGGCCAGCTCTCGAACCCGTCTCCAGGCCCCGGTGAGCTCGGCCAGCTCACCGAACAGCCGGTCGTAGTCCTCGGCCTCACGGATGGGGTTGAGCTTCTGCAGCCGGCGCCGGACCTCCTCGATCCGGCGCTTCAGGCGGAAGTCCTCCAGGCGGGCCCACACCCGGCGGGCGCTCTCGGCGGTAGACGGGACGTCGAGGGGCTCGGTGGCCAGCGCCGCCAGGAGCCCGGCCACCTTGGGGTCCTCCTCGGAGGCCACCAGCCCGCGGACGTCACCGCCGGCGTCGCGCAGCAGGTGGAGCAGGCGCCGGTGGCCGGCCCTCTCGAAGTGCTCGTCGGTGAGCTGGCCGGCCGAGGCAGTGAACGCCTCCGCGCTCCGCGCCAGCAGCTTCAGCATGTCCCATTCCACTCGCTGCTGTGGGGTCCGGCCGGGTCCCGCGGACAGGACGCCCTCGCCGCCGTCCACCTCGCTCTCGCCGGATGCTCGGCGGCCGTTCCCTTCCCCGCCGGCTGCCCTTCGGCCCGGCGCGCGGCGGGGTTCGCGCTCGGCCGGCGCTGTGGTCCCGAGCCGCTCCAGCTCCACCAGCACCGACGACGCGGCGACCCCCGCCCGGTCGGCCAGCAGCCCCGCGTACTCCTGCCGGCGGACCTCGTCGGCCAGCCCCGCCACGATGGGGAGCCCGGCCCGCACGGCTCCGGCCCGGCCCTCCACGCTGGACAGGTCGTGACCGGAGATGGCCCGTTCGATCATGTACTCGACGAGGGGCACGGCCCGCTCGGCCAGGGCCCGGAACTCCTCGGCTCCGCGCTGCTTCACGAAGTCGGCCGGGTCCAGTCCCTCCGGGAGGACCAACACACGCGTCCTGACCGGGAAGCGCTCGTGGAAGGCGTGGGCCCGCTCGGCGGCCCGGGCCCCGGCCTCGTCCGCGTCGAACGTCAGGATGACCTCCTGGGCGAACCGCGACAGCAGCGTGTAGTGGTCCTCCCCCAGCGCGGTGCCGCACGTGGCCACGGCCGTGGGGAGCCCGCCCCGGGCCAGCGCGATGACGTCTGTGTACCCCTCCACCACGAAGGCCCGCCCGGACCGGGTGATCCCCACCCGGGCCCGGTGGAGGTTGTACAGGACCCTGCCCTTCCGGTAGACGGGCGACTCCGCGGAGTTCACGTACTTGGCGCCCTCCCCCGCCAGGAGCCGGGCCCCGAACGCCACGGCCTGGCCGGCCAGGTCGTGGATGGGGAACGTGATCCGGCCCCGGAACCGGTCCCGAACCGTCCCGGAACCGTCCTTCGACGCCAGCCCCGCCTCCACCAGGATTTCCGGCGAGAAGTTCGACGACAGCCGCCGCAGCAGGAAGTCGCTGTACATCGGGGCGTAGCCGATCTCGAACTCCTCGGCGGCGGCCCGGTCGATGCCCCGAGACGAGAGGTACTGCCGGGCCTCGGCCCCCTCCCTGCCCTCCATCAGCGTCCGGTGGTACAGCCGTGCGGCCTCGGCATTGGCCCGGTGCAGGGACTGCCGCCTGGACGCGGCCCGGCGGTCCGCCGGCGACTCCGCCTCCAGCCTCAGCTGGACCCCGGCCTCGTGGGCCAGCCGCTCGATGGCCTCCGGGAACGTCAGCGACTCGACGCGCGACAGGAACTTCACGGCGTCGCCCCCCTCGCCGCACCCGAAGCAGTAGTAGACCTGCTTGGACGGCGAGACGCTGAACGACGGCGTCTTCTCAGGATGGAAGGGGCACAGCCCGACCATGGAGTCGTGGCCGGCCCTCTTCAGCGTGAGGTACTGGCCGACCACCTTGACCAGGTCGGTCCGCTCCCGGACCTCCTGGATGTCCTCGTCCCGGAACCGCGCCACGCCTACCTTTCCCGGTATCGCTACAGAAGCCAGCCCCGGGGAAGGAAGAGCCGCTCGTACGTGCGGAGGGCGAACCGGTCCGTCATCCCGGCGATGTAGTCGGCGATGCGGGTGGGCGTGTCCCCCGGAGCCTGATGGTACTCCTCGGGAATCTCGTCCGGACGGTCAAGGTAGTACGCGAACAGGGCCCGGATCACCCCAACCGCCTTTCGCTGCTCGTCCGCGGCCTCGTCCCGGAGGTAGACGCGGTCGAACATGAACGAGCGGAGGTCGTCCAGCGCCCCGGCCACGGGGTAAGACAGCCGGATCTCCGCAGCGTCGTCGCTGGCCTCCACGAGGTCCATGACCAGGCGGTCCACCCGCTCGGCGTGGGTGGCCCCCAGGACGGCCGCCGCCCCCGGAGGGAGCTCGGCGCCCGTGAGGACCCCGGCCCGGATGGCGTCGTCGATGTCGTGGTTCACGTAGGCGATGCGGTCGGCGAACCGGACCACCTGGGCCTCGAGCGTGGCCGGCGTGGGCATGGTCCAGGTGTGGTTCACGATGCCGTCGCGGACCTCCCAGGTGAGGTTCAGGCCGCGCCCGTCGTCCTCCAGGTGGTCCACCACCCGGAGGCTCTGCTCGTTGTGCCGGAACGGCCGGCCCAGGAACGGCGACAGGGCCTCCTCGCCGAGATGGCCGAACGGCGTGTGCCCCAGGTCGTGGCCCAGGGCGATGGCCTCGGTGAGGTCCTCGTTGAGGGCCAGGGCCCGCGCGGCCGTCCGGGCGATCTGGGCCACCTCCAGGGTGTGGGTGAGCCGGACCCGGTAATGGTCCCCCTCCGGTGCCAGGAACACCTGGGTCTTGTGCTTGAGGCGGCGGAAGGACTTCGTGTGCACGATGCGGTCGCGGTCCCCCTGAAAGGCCGTGCGGAGCGGGTGAGGCTCCTCCGGCCGCTCCCGGCCCTTCGAGGCCACGCTGAGCACGGCACGCTCGGAAAGCACGGCGTGCTCGATCTCCTCGATCCGCTCCCTCGGCGAGCTCATCCGCGTTCACCGTAGCACCGGGGTCCGACATCCAGATGGTCTCCGGGAGCCCATGGCTTCGCCGGATCGCAAGCCGACCTGCACTCCGATCCGTACTGCGAGTGGTTGAATCACGCGGACCAGTCGAAAGGACAGGGGCCATGGGGAACGGTTGGAGGCGAGCGGCGGCCGCCGGCGTGCTGGCGCTGGGCCTGGTGTCGGCTGCGTGCGGGGGCGGAGGCGGCGGCAACGACCCCAGCACCCCGCCGGGAACCACGGACGGCCAGGAGACCACCGCCCCGGCGAGCCCGTGTCCCGAGGGCGGGAACTCGGTGGCCACCGTGAAGCAGGTGCACTTCTCCTTCGACCCTGCGCACCTGTCCGTCTCGCGGTGCGACACGATCACCTTGACCAACCAGGACGCCACGACGCACACCTTCACGGTCCCCGATTCGACGATCAACGTCACGAACTCCCGGGAGAGCCAGCAGGACGTCACGATCGACCTGGCCCCCGGCGAGCACATCTTCTACTGCGCCATCCACGGCCACCCCGACGGCACCGGGATGGCCGGGAAGATCACGGTCAGCTGAGGACGGCGGCTGCGGGCGCTCAGGTCAGCGGCCGCCGAACAGCCGGTAGAACAGGTACGCGAAGGTCTCGCGGACGTAGCCGGACAGGCGCGTGCCGCTGGAGCGCGCCGCCGCGTGGGAGGTGGCCGACGCGTACGGCGTGATCCCCAGGTCGCCGGCCATCCGCTTGATCCTGAGGTTGTGCCAGGGGTCCGAGACCAGGAAGGCGGACTGCATGTCGCGGTCCCGCAGGTAGGACGCGGCGGCCTGGAGGGACTCCCACGTGGTGCTCCCCGCCGCCTCCGCCGCGACGGCGTCCGACGGCACGCCCTCCTCCACCAGATAGGCCTTGCCCGCCTCGGCCTCCGTGGTCCGGTCCCCGGGCTCGTTCGATCCCAGAGTGAGGATCACCGGCGCCCGCCCCTGGTCGAACAGCACCTTGGCGTGGTTCAGCCGCTCGGCGAGCACCGGCGACGGCCGCCCGTTGTACTGGGCCGCGCCAAGCACCAGGATCGCGTCCACATGGTCGATGCGCCGGGCATCGTCCGTATGAGCCGCGTTCCACACCGCCACCGCCGACGCGGTGACCAGCCCGAACACCATGGCCAGCACCACGACGGCGGCGGACAGGATCGGATGCCGGCGAACGAACCCCACGACAGGCCGAGGCTAGCACCGCCATCCACACGGCCCGGCCGGGGGCCCGGGACGCCCTATGCTTAGCCGCTCACGGTCCGCCGCTTGGGGCTCGGGCTGGAGGACCCCGACGGGTTCCCGGCCGGCCTTGGCGTGCCGGAGGAGGCGCCGGCGCCTTCGGAGGAACCGGCCGCCGGCGGAACCGGCCGTGCCTCCCGGCTGACCGGAGACGCTACTTCGACGCGACCTCCGCCTGTCCGACCGCGGCCTGGCCGGCCGCCAGGCGGGCCGTCTCCACCCGGAACGGCGAGCACGACACGTAGTCCAGGCCGATCTCGTGGCAGAACACCACGCTGGCCGGATCGCCGCCGTGCTCCCCGCAGATGCCGAGGTGCATCGCGGCGTTCGACGCCCTGCCCTCCTCCACCGAGATCCGCATGAGCCGGCCCACCCCCGGACGGTCGATCGTGACGAACGGGTTCGCCGGGACCAGCTTGCGCTCCTCGTACATGGCCAGGAACTTGCCGATGTCGTCGCGGCTGAACCCGAACGCGGTCTGCGTCAGGTCGTTCGTGCCGAACGAGAAGAAGTCGGCCACCTCGGCGATCTCGCCGGAGGTCACCGCGGCCCGGGGCAGCTCGATCATGGTCCCCCACTCCAGGTGGCCGAGCTCGACGCCCTCGCGGTCCAGGATCTCCTGCGCCACCGGCTCGAGCTCCTCCCGCATCTGGCGGAGCTCCTCCCGGGTGGCCACCAGCGGGATCATGATCTCGACCTTCGGATCCCCGCCCGCCTTCCTCACCTCCACCGCGGCCTCGATGATGGCCCGGACCTGCATCGCGTACAGCCCGGGCTTCACGATCCCCAGCCGGACCCCGCGCAGGCCCAGCATCGGGTTGTCCTCGTGCAGCTCGCCGACCTTCCCCAGCAGGGTCTTCTGCTCCTCGAGCTCCGGCCCGTATTCGCGCCGCTCGTCCATCCGGGCCACCTTTACCGCCAGCTCCACCTGGTTCGGCAGGAACTCGTGCAGGGGTGGGTCCAGCAGGCGGACCGTCACCGGCAGGCCGTCCATGGCCTCGAAGATCCCGACGAAGTCCCCCTTCTGCAGCGGCAGCAGGTCTTCGTAGGCCTCCTGCTCCTCCTCGGCGCTGGACGCGAAGATCATCTTCCGCACCGCGAGCACCCGCTCCTCCCCCAGGAACATGTGCTCGGTCCGGCACAGCCCGATCCCCTCCGCGCCGCGCTCGCGCGCGTTGCGGGACTGGTCGGGGGTGTCCGCGTTCGCCCGGACCCGCAGCCGGCGCCGTTCGTCGGCCTGCCGCATCAGCCGGTCGAACGCCTGCCAGATCTTCTCCTTGCGGGCCTCGGGGTCGCCCGACCGGGCCTTCTCCAGCCTCGACTCCTCGAGCTCCAGCTCGCCCACGTACACGGCGCCGTTGAAGCCGTCGATCGTGATGAGGTCGCCCTCCTCAACCCTCGTGCCGTTCGCCGTGAACGTCCGGGTGGACATGTCGATCCGGATGGCGTCGGCGCCGCACACGGCGGGGATGCCCTCCCCCCGCGCCACCACCGCGGCGTGGGAGTTCGTCCCGCCGGCGCTGGTGAGGATGCCCTGCGACCGGATCATGCCGTGGTAGTCGTCGGGGGTGGTCTCCCGGCGGACCAGGATGACCCTCTGGCCGCCGAGGGCCAGGTCCTCGGCGTCGTCGGCGCTGAACACCACGCGCCCAGAGGCGGCGCCCGGCGACGCGTTCAGCCCGTGGGCGATCGGCCGCGTCGCCTTCGCCGCGCGCTCGCCGATGACCCGCTTGAACAGCTCCTCCAGGCGGTTCGCGTCCACCCGGAGCAGGGCCTCGTCCGCGGTGATGAGGCCCTCTGAGAGCATGTCGTGGGCCATGATCCATTCGGCGAACGCCGTCCGCTTCCCCACCCGGGTCTGCAGGATCCACAGCGTCCCCTTCTCGATCGTGAACTCGATGTCGCACATGTCCCGGTAGTGCCGCTCGAGAGTGTCCATGGTCTGCACCAGGCCGCGGTAGGACTCCGGGTCGAGCTGCTCCAGCTCTTCCAGCCGCAGCGAGTTGCGGATGCCGGCCACCACGTCCTCGCCCTGCGCGTTCGGGAGGTAGTCGCCGTAGGGGCGCTTCTCGCCCGTGGCGGGGTCACGGGTGAACGCCACCCCGGTCCCGGAGTCCATGCCCCGGTTGCCGAACACCATGGCCACGACGTTCACCGCGGTGCCGAGGTCGTCGGAGATCTTGTTCTGCCGCCGGTAGTCCCGGGCCCGCTTGCCGTTCCACGACCTGAACACGGCCTCGATGGCCAGCCGCAGCTGCTCGCGGGGCTCCGTGGGGAAGTCGCTCCCGACGTGCTCGCGGTAGACGCCCTTGAATTTCTCCACCAGGGCCTGGAGGTCGTCGGCGTCGAGGTCGGTGTCCTGCACGTTCGGGCCCTTGCGGTGCTTCGCCTCGTCGAGCTTGTCCTCGAAGGCCTCGCCGGGGATGCCCATCACGATCTTGCCGAACATCTGGATGAACCGCCGGTAGGCGTCCCAGGAGAACCGCCAATCCCCGTCGGACTGCTTGGCCAGGCCCTGCACGGACGCATCGTTGAGCCCGAGGTTGAGGACGGTGTCCATCATCCCGGGCATCGAGAACTTCGCGCCGGACCGAACGGAGACCAGCAGCGGGTCGTCGGGGTCGCCGAGTCGCTTGCCCATGGCCCCCTCGAGCGTCTGCAGATGCTCCTCGACCTCCGGCTCGAGCCCCTCCGGCCACGCGTCCTCGCGGAGATATGCGAGACACGCCTCAGTGCTGATGGTGAACCCGGGCGGGACGTGCAGGCCCATGTTCGTCATCTCGGCGAGGTTCGCTCCTTTCCCGCCGAGCAGGTCCTTCATCTCCTTGTTGCCCTCGGAGAAGTCGTAGACATATTTGGTCATGGCAGGCCTCCAGCCCCGGACGTGTGCGGCGAATGGTCTTCGGACAGTGTAGAGAGCGGCGGACTCCGCCGGTTCCGCCGGAAGGCCTCACCCTCGGAGACCGGACGGCCTCACCCGGCCCCGCTGCGGATTCTCCCTTGGATACCCTACGCGCATGACCGAGATTGAGGTCGATCGCAGCGGGACGGATCGGCTGTTCGACCGGCTGGCCGACCGGTTCGTGGGGCCGGGAAGACCCTCGGTGACGAACCGAGCGCACGAGGATCCGCGGCGCGGAGGTCGGAGCGGGGGTCAGGCCGGCTCCGGATCGCCGCCGTAGACGAACCGAGCGGGCAGCGGATCGGGGACCCCGTCCGGCGTTCCGAACGTGACCACCACGACCTGCTCGTCCTGGAGGGGGAGCGCCGTGGGATCGCCCGGCACCGGTCCCTCCCCGTTGACGAACACGCGGACGCGGTCATCGCCGGACGCACATTCCGTCCCCAGGCAGTCCGGCGTGGAGCGAACCCCCCACACTGCGAAGACCATCCCCAGCGTGAACCCGCGATCGCGTTTCGCCTCCAGGTGGATGGTCCCGCTGTGGTCGTGGGTGTGGATCTCGGCCAGCCCCCCACGGTCGTCGAACCCGACCGCCGCGGGGACCCGCACCCTCTTCCCGTGCACCACCACCACGAGGTTCACGTGGAGGTGCTCGGCGATGACCTCGACCCCGGGCGGCGGGAGCCCGATGGCCCGCAGCCGTTCGACCAGATGGGCGCTCACCGCCATCCACGGCGGCGGGTTGGTCGACACGCCGGGAAGGACAGGGACCATTGCGGACGACGTGCTCCGGTGGCTGGGGGCGGAGGACGAGTTGGTGGCCGGGGGAGGATGCGCATGCGGCGAGGGCGGTCGCGAGGCAGAGCGCCGCGGCGGCCGCTGCTGAACCCGGGGCTCTCACGCGTCCGGTCCGGTCCGGAGCACCGAGTCCATGATCGCGAGGGTGGCCGGGTCGGAGGCGAACAGGGCGACCGCGGTCTTCGGGTCCCGCGTGGGGCCGGCCTCGGCGTCGTCCCGGTCACCGATCCAGGTGCCGGCCGCCGAGAGGAACTGGTCCGCGTCCTCTGGGGTGTCCCAGGCGGTGACCGTGAGGACGGCCACGTGCGAGCCGTCAGTCCAGGCCCGGTACTGCGCGCCCCCCCAGCCGTCGGTGGCCTGCTGCGCGTCGGCCAGGTCCACCCGGAGGGCCAGCATCTCCTTCAGCCACTCCTCGCCGACGTCCATCACGTCGAGGTCGCGCCACTGGGAGCCGATCGCAGGGCCGAGGTCGGGCACGTCCACGGGCACCGGCCGCTCGTCGGGGAACCTCTCCGGATGGATGACCTGCTCGGTGGAGACCGGGAACTGTCGCAGCGCCGAGTTCACCCGTTCGATCCCTCCTTGAGCCTCCAGGATCGTGACGAACCGCTCCCCTTCGACGTACGGCCAGGTCACCAGGGCCTGCACGAACGGCGGGACGTCGCCGGGGAGGGATCCACCGCCCTCCAGGACCATCTTCACCAGGTCGGCGACGGAGAAGAACCGGTCCTGCACCTGGTGGGAGAAGTACTGGGCGCTCCCCTCCACCGCGCCGAGCGACGCGGCGAGCTCCTCGTCGTCGCACGCGTTCTCCAGGTCGCTCAGGCGGTTCAGGTCGAAGTGCTGGTCGTCGTCGGCGTGGGTCAGCTCGTGGGCCAGGATGACCCGCTCCAGCGGGGAGGGGTTGTCGGAGCCGATGAACACGAGCTGCTTCGAGGCGGGGTCGTAGTACCCGATGACCTGGTTCGAGAAGAACGAGTGGTACGCCTCGCGGAGGCTGGCCCCGTCGGGGATGACCCCGATGGTCGACCACACCTCCGAGCGCCGGGCTATGAGGTCCCGGGGATAGGAGTGGTCGAACGACTGGTCGAGGCCGGCCCCCAGCTCCTCGTGGGTCACCGGATCGACGGCCACGGGGTGGATGTAGGTGAGATGGCGGACCTCCTCGACCTCGTGCTCCACCTCCAGGATCGCCTCAGGCGGCTCCGTGGCCTGGGCCGGGGTGGGCGCGGGGGCCGGCGGCCGGACACACAGCCGGGTCCGCACGGCGGCGGCCGACCGCGCCCCGGTGGAGGGCGGAGGAAGCGCGAACGTCCGACCCCCGGCGGGCGGCGGGGTGACGGGAGCGGTCGTCGGCGGGGAGGTGAGGACTCCGGCAGACGAGGCGCTGGGAGCCGCTTCCGGTGACGGGCCGGTGCAGGCCCCCGCCACCACGAGCACGGCAGCCAGCCCGATCCACGCCCGGACCCGATTCACTCCATCGCGCCCTCGCTCGGCCGGTCGGCGTCCCGCTCCGTTACCGGCGGCTCCGGCTCGGGTTCGGGCTCCGCCGGCTCCTCCGTCGTCTCGATCGTGCCCTCGGTCGACGGTGCCGGCGCGGCCCGGTCCTTCCTCGTCTCGACCGTCCTCGGGCGGTCCCGGCGACTCGGGCCCACGACCGACAGGACGGCCGCGACGAACGCAGCCCCGGACAGCCCGATCGAGGTCCACACCAACGTGAGACGGACGTCCAGGTTCCCGCGGAACTGCAAATAGCCCGATACGAGCAGGAGCGCGAACGCGATCCCGTAGATCCACAGGGGGCCTCGCGGGCCCGGCGCGACGACGGGGCCCGGTTTCGGCGGTTCGCCGTCACCCGCCGCGGTCGCGGTCGTGGACGACGTCACGGCAGGCGTTCCCGCAGGTAGCTGACCAGATTGTCGATGGAGATGCGGTCCTGCCGCATGGAATCCCGGTCGCGGACCGTGACCTGATGGTCCTCCAGCGAGTCGAAGTCGACGGTCACGCAGTACAGCGTCCCCACCTCGTCCTGGCGGCGGTACCGCCGCCCGATCGAACCGGCGTCGTCGTAGTCGGACATCCAGTGCGGCTTCACCACGTCGAACACCCGACGGGCCTCGGGGACCAGCGCCTCGTTTCGGGACAGGGGCAGCACGGCCACCTTCAGCGGAGCCAGATCACGGTGGAGCCGGAGCATCGTCCGCTTCTCGGTCCCGCCCCTCGCGGTGGGAGCCTCCTCCTCCGTGTACGCGTCCACCAGGAACGCCAACAGGGCCCTGTCGACACCGGCCGCCGGCTCGATCACGTACGGGACGTAGCGCTCCTCCTTCTCCTGGTCGAAGTAGGAGAGGTCCTGGCCGGAGAACTTCGCGTGCTGGGTGAGGTCGAAGTTGGTCCGGTTCGCGATGCCCTCCAGCTCCCCCCAGTCAGTGAACGGGAACGCGTACTCGACGTCGACGGTTCGCTTCGAGTAGTGGCTGAGCTCGTCGGCGGCGTGCTCGCGCAGGCGGAGGTTCTCCGGGCGGATCCCGAGGTCCGTGTACCAGGTCATCCGCTGCCCGATCCAGTACTCGAACCACTGCTCGTCGGTCCCGGGCTCGACGAAGAACTCCATCTCCATCTGCTCGAACTCGCGGGTCCGGTAGATGAAGTTCCCGGGCGTGATCTCGTTGCGGAACGACTTCCCGATCTGGGCGATCCCGAACGGGATCTTCTTACGGGCTGCGGCCTGGATCGTCACGAAGTCGACGAACATGGCCTGGGCCGTCTCCGGGCGGAGGTATGCGACCGACCCCTCGTCCTCGATGGGCCCCATGTGGGTCTTGAACATGAGGTTGAACTGGCGAGGATCCATGAGCGACCCGCCGTCGTTCGGACACCGCAGCTCGGCAACCGTCTTGCCCGGCTCCCACCCTGGAAGGTGGTCCAGGCGCCACCGCTCGTGGCACTGGGTGCACTCGGCGAGGGGATCGGAGAACGACTCCAGGTGCCCGGAGGCCTCCCACACCCGAGGTGACATGAGGATCGAGGCGTCCAGCCCGACGATGTCGTCCCGCAGCTGCACCATCGCCCGCCACCAGGCGTTCTTCACATTCCGCTTGAACTCGACCCCCAGCGGCCCGTAGTCCCATGTGGACCGCAGCCCCCCATAGATCTCGCTCGACTGGAACACGATCCCCCGCCGCTTGGCCAGGGACGTGATGGCCTCCATCAGATCGGCCATAAGGGATGTCCTCCTCTCGACCCGGCCGGTGGCTCCGGCCGCTGGCGTGGGTCCCATGGTACCGGGGGTGCCGTCGCCCGGAGACCCTTCGGCTGATTGGAGCTTCCCTGGTACTGCACGTGGCCTCGCATTCCGCGGGAAGGGGCTCGCCTACAGATTCGAGATGTTCGAAGCGGTCAAACCAGCCGAGCTCAGCCCGCAGAACCTCCTCGCTGGGGAACGGCAGGGTTCGGCATCCCGCCGGCAGGGTCTACATCGTGACCTTTCGCACGAGGGGGGCTGTACTCGGGCCCGTTCACCGTGCACATCGAGGTCGTGAGCGGAAAGGTCGAGATCGACGCCGTCGGCATCTCGTGGGCACACGCGCCGCCACCACCACCGCCGTAGGCCCCCTCGCGTCGAGCGCGAACGAGGCCAGCTACTCGACGGCGCCGAACTTTCTGGTGCGCTTCTGGAAGTCTCTGATGGCTTCGAAGAGGTGTTCGCGGTTGAAGTCGGGCCACAGGACCGGGGTGAACCACAGCTCAGCGTACGCGGCCTGCCACAGGAGGAAGTTGCTCAACCGCTGCTCGCCGGCGCTTCGGATGATGAGGTCGGGGTCGGGCATGTCGGAGCGGTACAGCCTCGACGTGATGGAGTCGGGCGTGATGCGTTCGCCCTTCAGCCGGCCGGCGTCGTGGTCCTCGAGGATGCGCTTCACGGCGTCGGCGATCTCGGTCCGGCCGCCGTAGTTGAACGCGATCGTGAACGTCATCCCGGTGTTGTGCCTCGTGAGCTCCTCGGCGGCATCCATATCGCGCAGGACGTTCTTGGGGATCCGCCAGTCGACCCTCCCCAGGAACCGGATGCGCACGCTCCTCGAGTGGAGGTCGTCACGTCTCCGCCGGAGCAGGACCCGGTTGTAGTTCAGCAGGAACCGCACCTCCGAAGGAGGCCGGCGCCAGTTCTCGGTGGAGAACGCATACACCGTCAGCCACCGGACCCCGGCGTCGATGGCCCCCTCCACCACGTCGAACAGGGCCTCCTCGCCGCGCTTGTGGCCCTCCGTCCGGGGAAGCCCGCGCTGCTTGGCCCACCGGCCGTTCCCGTCCATGACGATCCCGACGTGCCGGGGAACCCCGCTCGGGTCGAGGTCGTGGAGGTAGCTGCTCACGCAGGCGCACCTCTGGCCATCATCGGCAACGACCGGATCCGGCGGTCCAGGTGGTACTCGGTGAACCCGTAGAGCATCGCCCGGGCCTCGCGACGAACGGCGCCGTCCATCACCACGTCGCCCACCGTCCCCAGGTCGCCGCGCGCGTATCCGGCCAGCAGCTCGAGCGACTCCGGCGACACCGGCTCGCTCCCGTACTCCGCGCAGCCGGTGCACACCGCGCCGCCCTGGCCGCTCGAGAACAGCCCCGGCGCCAGGACGCCGCCGCACACCGCGCACGCCGTCAACGCGGGGTGGAACCCCGACAGCGACAGCAGCTTCAGCAGGAACGACTCCGCCACGGCCGCGGGATCGGCGGGCCGAAGCTCCAGCGCCCGGAGCCCCTGGAGCAGCAGCAGGAACAGCCGGACGTTGCGCTCGTGCTCCTCCGCCACCTTGTCCACCGACTCCAGCATGGCCTCGCCGGCCGTGATCAGCGCGTAGTCCTCCCGCACGGCCCGGTGGGGCGAGATGATCTCGACCTGGGTCACGGTGTCGAGCGACCCCCGCCCCCGGTACATCAACAGGCTGACGTGCGTGAACGGCTCCAGGCGGGCGCCGAAGCGGCTGAGGGTCTTGCGGGCCCCCTTGGCCACGGCCCGGACCTTCCCGGACCCCTGGGTGAGGATCGTGACGATACGGTCGGCCTCAGCCAACTTGATGCGCCGGAGGACGACCCCCTGCTCGTGATAGAGGGGCATCGAGCCGAATGCTACTCCGGCACCATGTCGGCTCCCCGCATCAGTTCTTGCGATTCGATGGAATCGAGGCCGATCCGCGGGGCCGGGCGTCTGGCCTCCGCCGCGTAGACTGCGGGGATGCCCCTGTGCCCCACATGCGGCGCGGAGAACCCGCCCGGGGCGGCCCGCTGCCGCGCCTGCGCTGGCCTCCTTCCTCTGTCTGACCTGCCCGCGGAACGTGTGACCTTTGCCCCCGCGGAACGTGCGATCTCCGTCCTGGTGGTGGATATCGTCGGGACGGAGCGGGACGGCGATCCGGTCGAAGCCCAGGCGGACGCCACACGGCGGACCGCCGCCGAGGACGCCGTGAACCGGACCCGCCGGGAGATCCGCCTGCTGGGCGGGGCTCTCGACGCCCCGGGGGCGCATGCCGCGGTGGGCGTGTTCGGCGCACCGGTGGCCCGGGTGGACGCCCCGGAACGCGCCGTCCGAGCCGCGCTCCGCGTGGTCGAGGCGGTGGAGGACCTCGAGGAGGAGGCTGCAGCGGGTATCGCCGTGCGGGCCGCCGTGCACACGGGGAGCTACCGGCTGGCCCCGGACCGGGACACGGACCGGGGGGAACGCCTCCTTCCGGTCGAGGCCCTGGAGGCGGCGGCGGCGCTGCATCTGGACAGCGGCCCCGGCGTGGTGGTGGACCACGCCACGCACGACACCACAGGCAGCCTGTTCGAATACGAGGCGATGCCGACCCCCGCCCGCCAGACCCGGGCCTGGGTGGTCCGGGCGGCGCGAGGCCGGTTTGGCGTGGACCTCGAGCTCCGCCCGCCGGCGCCGTTCACCGGACGCGAGCACGAGATCGCCCTCCTCTCGGACATCTACGCCCGGGTCCTGATGGAGGGGGAACCCCACCTGGTGACGATCGTGGGCCAGGCCGGCATCGGGAAGTCCCGGCTGCTCGCGGAGTTCTGGAACCACCTCGACGCGAGGCCCGAGCTCGTGTACTGGCGGCAGGGTCGATGCCTGGGCGGCGGGGGTGGCGCAACGCTGTGGGCGCTCGGCGAGATCGTGAAGGGCCAGAGCTGGATCCTCGAGTCCGACGACGTGGCCGCCGCCGCCGAGAAGCTCGAGGTGACCGTCGGGAACTTCGTGGACGAACCCGATCAGGAAGCCGTCCGGGGGCGGCTGGAACCCCTGGTCGGGCTCCTCCCCGACCACCCCCGGCCCGTGCCCCCCTCGGAGAACCACGCCGCGTGGCGGCGGTTCCTGGAGGCGGTCGCCGCCACCCATCCCCTGGTCCTCGTGTTCGAGGACCTCCACCTCGCGGACCCGGGGACGCTGGCGTTCGTGACGCATCTCGCCGAACGGGTCCGCGGCGCGCCCGTCCTCATCGTTGCCACCGCCCGCCTGGAACTGCTCGAACGGGACCGGGCCTGGGGAGGCGCGATCGGGAACGCCACGACCATCACGCTCACGCCGATGTCCGGGCGCGACGTCCGGATGCTGATGGCCGCCCTGGGCGGGCCGGGCGACGCGACGCCGGGAGGGCTGGCCCTGCTGGTGGCCTGCGGCGGCAACCCGCTGTACGTGGAGTCCTATCTGGGGCTGGTGTCGGACCTCGGCGCGGACCCCGCGGCCCCGGGGATCCGTCCGCCGGAGACCCTGCACGCGCTCATGGCCGCCCGTGTGGCCGCCCTGGAACCCGAGCACCGGGCCCTGCTGGAGGATGCGGCGGTGGTGGGGAAGGTGTTCTGGCCGGAGGCGCTGGTGGCCATGGGGAACCACTCGGCCCGGGACTTGGAGGAGGGGCTCCGGGAGCTCGCCCGGCGAGAGCTGGTGCGTCCCGCGCGGCGGTCCTCGGTGGAGGGCCAGCAAGAGTACGTGTTCTGGCACCTCCTGCTCCGCGACGCAGCCTACGACAGCATCCCGCCGTCGCTTCGTCCGGAGCGGCACGGCGCAGTGGTCGGGTGGGCCGAGCGCCTGGCCGGCGACCGGGTGGCGGACCACGCCGAGCTCCTCGCATACCACTCGTCGCAGGCCATGACCACGGGGTCGGAGGAGGCCCGGGAGCGAGCCCGCCGGTTCCTGGCCATGGCCGGCGACCGGGCCGCCTCGCTCGACCCGGCGCACGCCGCGGCGCTGTACCGGCGAGCGGCGGAGCTGTCCCCGGAGGGTTCGGCCGAACGCCGGGCGCTCGCGGACGCCGCGGCCCGCGCGGCCGCCGCCGGTTCGGGTTCCTGATGCTGCACGGCCTACGAGCAGGATCGCCGATTTCGGGGCATACTGCGCGGCACGCCCCTGCTCGCCAGGGAGGCCCGTGTGAAGCTGGTGCTGGTGAACGACGACGGGGAATCCGTCGCCGAGATCGAGGACCTCGACCAGTACGATCTTTCCACGACGCGCGGCAGAGCCATGCTCGTGGACGACATCTTGGTCGCGCTCGGCCATGCCGACCGGCGGGTGGTCCTCGACATGATCCGAGAGCGTCGCGAGCGGGCCGAGCGGGCGATCGACGCGGCCCGGCTCCGATCCCCCCGCCCGGTCCCGGATCCCCGTCCATAGCCGGACCCGGACGTCCTCGGTCTTGCGGCCCGACCCGTTCTGGTAGAACGGCCCGATGCGTCCGACCCTGGCCGGCGTGCTCGCGCTGTGCGCGCTCGCCGCGGCATGCGGTGGGGCCACCCCCGGTCACGGTCCCCGCTCCCCCACCCGCACCACGCCTCAGGCGGCCGTGTCGTCACCCCCGCCGTGCTCGGACCAGGTCTCCCCGAGCGGCTTCACGCTGTCCATGGTGGACGACCGGTTCCAGCCCGACTGCCTCACGGTGAGCGGCGCATCCCGGTTCCGGCTGTCCAACCAGGGGTCGGTCCGGCACAACTTCTCGATCGCGGGAACCGGGGTGTCGGTGGACGTCGGGCCCGGCCACCGGGTGAGCGAGGCGCCCCTGCAGCGGAGCGGGGTCACTCCGGGGACGTACCGGTTCTTCTGCCGGTTCCACCAGAGCCGGGGGATGACCGGCACGATCCACGTGCTGGCCGCGTAGAGCTCCCGATCACTCGGTGACGGTGATGGGGCCGTGCATCCCGTACTTGTAGTGGCCGAAGATGTGGCAGGCGAACTCCATGTCGCCGTCGTTCCGGGTGGCCTGGGTGAACGTGTAGGTCGTGGTCCGCGTGGTCCCGGGAGGGATCGAGATCTGGCCCGGAACCGAGCCGTCGTGCTTCGGGTGGGCCGTGTGCTCGATGTGGTACTGGAGCGCCGGCCCTCCCACGATGAACTCGTGCGCGATGGGGTCCGTGTTGTGGATCACGAACGTGACCGTGGTGCCCGCATCGAACTCGAACGATCCGGGGTCGAACGCCGAGTGGTGGATGGTCACGTCCACAGTGATATGCGAGCGGCCGTTCGCCTGGGCGTGCCCGCACGCGGCCAGGAGGCCGACGAGCGCGACCGTCGCGAGCGACCGGCGGAGGCCAGGGCGGGGCCGGCGGTCCCCACCACCGGCCCCGCTCCCGACGCGCGCGATCATCAGATCGCGATCCGCCCGCTGCCGCGGCGCTCGCGGGCCGCGACGACCACCATGGTTCCCAGCAGCGCCACCGCGGCGACGATGGCCCACAGCCCGGCGCGGGAGCCCGAGGACGGCGGTGAGGCCGTCTGGGAGGACGACAGCCCGGCGTCCACCGGCGAGGGGGCGCCGTGGTGGACGTTCAGGGCCAGGTCGTAGGTGAGGTCGCCCGCCCTGGCGTCGAGGGTCAGGAACGTCAGCCACATCCCCTTGTTCGGGAGCCAGCCCATGCCCTTGTCCTTACGCAGGTCACGGAGCAGGAGCCTGGACGCCTCCTCGCTGCGCTGCTGCCGGAGGCCCGGCGCCCTCTGCCCCACGCCCGCGGCGTGGACCGGAACGGGCAGCATGTTCGGGACCTGGTCCGTGAGGAGGAACACGTCGGCCTCGATGGTGGAGGTGGCCGGGGCTCCCAGGCCCAGGATGCGAAGGGGAACCCAGGGCTCCTTCGTCGGCATCACCAGGTGGATGGGGATGGCGTCGCCCTGGTTCTCCCCGCGGCGGGCCGCCTTCTTCGCGTCGAACTGCACGGCCATGAAGATCGGGCTCCGGTCGGCGTAGAAGTCGAGGACGGTGGGGGCGTCGGGCGGAAGCACGAACCCGTGCTCGGTGGCCCACTTGCCCACGGCGAACCCGCCGCCCTTCAGCACCGTGAGGTGCAGGGCGTCGATGTCCTTCTCCTGGAGGACCACCGCATTGCCGGCGGCTCCGGCCGTGTGGAGGGAGACGGCCCGGAACGCGAAGAGCGGCGGCCGGACCTCGCGCACGAGGCGCTGCAGGGTCCAGTCGCCGCCACGGACGATCTTCGACGGGATGGCCGGGAGCGGCACGATCGATCCGAACTTCGCGCCGTCGCCCACGAACTTGAACCCGGTGACGTAGTGCTCGACGCCGTCGTGATAGGCCGCGAGCGTCGTGGTCCGCACCAGCTGGATGGTCCCGTTCGGGGACACCAGCGCACCGCAGGCCAGCGCGGGACCGGCACCGAGCGCGAGCACGAGCGCGGCGGTGAAACCGACGAGCAGCCCCCTTCGCATTCGGGTACCCCCTTTCCCTTGTCTGTGCCGTCTACGACGGGCCCCGCCTGTGCTCGGTTCCCTCGGAATCCCAAATCCGGCGGCCGGTCAGACCGCGATCCGCCCACCGCCCCGCCGCTCCCGGGCTGCCACGACGACCATGGTTCCCAGCAGCGCTACGGCCGCGGCGAGGGCCCACACGAGGCCGGCGGAGCCCGATGTGGCGACCGGGACCTCCCGGGAGCTCAGCCCCGCGTCGACCGGCGACGGGGCCCCGCCCCGGACGTTCAGGGCCAGGTCGTACGTCAGGTCCCGGGCGGCGGTGTCCAGGGTGAGGAACGACAGCCACATCCCCCTGGAGGGCAGCCACTGCATGCCGCGGTCGGACCGGAGGTCGGCCAGCAGGCCGGACGATGCCGACTGGCTCCTGGCCAGCTTCAACCCGGCCTCCCTAGGCCCCAGCCCGGTGCCGCCCACGGGGACCGGCAGGATGTTCGGCCGCTCGTCAGTGAGCAGGAACACGTCCGCCTCGATCTGCTGGCTCCCCCCCGCGCCCAGCCCCAGGATCCGCAGGGGAACCCACGGGCGGTTCGTCGGGATCACCAGGTGGATCGGGATGGCGTCGCCGATGCTCTCGCCCCGCTGGGCCGCCTTCTTCGCGTCGAACTGGACCGCCATGAAGATCGGGCTGCGGTTCGCGTAGAAGTCCAGCACCTCGGGCGCGTCGGGCGGCAGCACGAACCCGTGGTCCGCCGCCCACTTGCCGACGGAGAACCCCCCGCCCTTCAGCACCGTGAGGTGCAGCGAGTCGATGTCCTTCTCCAGGATGACCTGCGCGCTCGGTGACGCCGACGGCGCCGCCGTATCCGCCGAACCGGCCTCCCTCACCGGGGGCTGGACCTCGATCTCGAGGCGCTGCAGCGTCCAGTCACCGCCGCGGATGAGCTTCGAGGGGATGGCCGGGAGGGGAACGATCGATCCGAACTCCGCACCGCCGCCCACGAACTTGAACCCGGTGACGTAGTGCTCGAGGCCGTTGTGATAGGCCGCGAGGGTGGTGGTCCGCACCAGCTGGATGGACCCGTTCGGGGACACCAGCCCGCCGCAGGCGAGCGCGGGACCGGCACCGAGCGCGAGCACGAACGCGGCGGTGAAGGCGACGAGAAGAGCCCGTCTCCGCATGGAGAACCCCTTCCGCTGTCTGATCGGCACGGGAAATCCGTACCGCTGCTCGTTATTCCGGGTTCGACGGCTCCCCGCACGGGCCGCGTTCCCATCCGGCCCGGAAACCTCGGGAAATCTGTCTCTTGCGGCCGGGGGCACGGAGGTTCAATCTTCGCTCACACACCCGAGGAGGCCGAGGACGATGCGGATTCGAAGCGTGGTCGCCGCGCTGGCGGTGAGTCTGTTCGTGGTGGGGATGGCCGCGCTGCCGGCGGCCGCGGCCGACCCCTCGGTGACCCTGGGCGCAACGCCGTCGGTCGTGCCGGTCGGGGGGACCGTGGCGCTGGGCGGCCACATCGCCCCGTGGCGGCAGGGCGAGACCATCCGCATCGTGACCTCGGGAGGCAAGGTCCTGGCCGAGACCACGACAAAGGCCCAGGGGAAGTTCGGGGTCTCGCTCCAGCCCCGCAAGAACGTGACCGTCCACGCGGTGTGGCGCCACGGCAGCGAGAAGGTTGCCACCAGCGCGCCGGTGAGGATCGGTGTGCGGTCGGTGGTGGAGACGACGCTCTCGTCGGTCCGCCTGTTCGGTGGAGCCCTGATCCGGGGGCATGTCCGCCCGTGGCACGAGGGCGCGCTCGTGCAGCTGGAGCTGTTGCGGGGTCGGACCGTGGTGTGGAGCTCGACGGCGCGACTCGGCCCTACGGGTGCGTTCCAGCGGAAGGTGGGGCCGATCACCCAGCCCGGGACCTACCGTGCCCGGGGCACGTTCGCCGACGCCGCCCACCTGGCCGGGATCGGCCTCTCGGCGACCAGGGAGACGCCCCTGCCCGCGATGTCACGGGGGGCCAGCGGACCATTCGTGTACCTGCTGGAGCGCCGGCTGGTCCAGCTCGGGTACCACCTCACCGGCATCGACCAGACCTTCGACGAGCGGACCGCCGACGCGGTGCTGGCCTTTCGCAAGGTCCAGCGGATGGACCGGATCTTCTCGGTGAACGCCGACGTGTGGCGGGCCCTGGCCAGCCCCAAGACGCTCACCGTGCACGGCTCGAAGAAGGGCTACCACATCGAGATCAACCAGACCCTCCAGGTGATGTTCCTGGTGGACGACGGCGCGATCAGCGGGATCATCCCCGTGTCCACGGGGAAGCCCAGCACCCCCACCCCGGACGGCGAATGGCACATCTACGAGAAGGAGCATCGGGTCATCGACGGGATGATCTATCCCAGCTGGTACTGCTGGCGGGCCGCCATCCACGGGTACGTCCCGGTCCCGACGTACCCGGCCAGCCACGGCTGCATCCGCGTGCCCCCGTGGACGGCCCAGTGGGCCTACGACGCCGCGCCGATGGACGCCGAGGTGCTCATCTACCACTGAGCGGAGGGCTCAGAACCCCAGGCGGTCCAGGGCGCGGGGATCGCGCTGCCAGTCCTTGAGGACCTTCACCCGCAGGGACAGGAACACGCGCCGCTGCAGGACGACCTCGAGCTCCTCGCGGGCCCGCGTCCCGATGGCCTTCAGCATCTCCCCGCCCCGGCCGATCACGATGCCCTTCTGAGAGTCCCGCTCCACGACGACCAGGGCCTCGATCCGAACCACGCCGTCCTCGGGAGCCGGTGGGACCTCGAGCTCCTCCACCTCCACCGCGATCGAGTGGGGGATCTCCTCCCGGGTGAGGGCCAGGGCCTTCTCCCGGACGATCTCGGCGATCCGGGCCTCCATGGGCTGGTCGGTGGCCTGGTCCACCGGGTACAGGGGAGACCCCTCGGGGAGGCGAGCCACCACCAGGTCCAGCAGCTCCGGGACGCCCCGGCCGGTCGCCGCCGACACCGGGACGATCTCGTCGAACTCCCCCAGGTCGGCGACCCTGGCCAGCTGCGGGACCACGGCGTGATGGGCGAGACGATCGATCTTGTTCACCGCGCACACCTTCGGGCTGGGGACCTCCCGGACCCTCCTGATGTACACCTCGCGGTCGCCCCGTCCGACGCCGGCCGCGGCGTCCACCACCTGGATCACGGCGTCCACTCCCTGGACGGCGTCGGCCACGGCCTGGTTCAGCCGCTTCCCCAGCTGCGTCCGGGGCTTGTGGAACCCGGGGGTGTCGGTGAACACGATCTGGAATCGGTCCGTGGTGAGGATCCCGCGGACCCCCCGGCGGGTGGTCTGGGGCTTGTCGGACACGATGGCCACCTTCTGCCCGACCATGGCGTTCACCAACGTGGACTTCCCGACGTTGGGGCGGCCCACGACCCCGACGATCCCGGACCGGAAGCCCGGCGCGTCCGATCCCGGCCCCGTCACTCCTTCAGATAGTCCGGTCCGAAGGCGTGCGGCAGGATCGCATCCAGCGACCACTCCTCGCGCAGGACGCCGTCGAAGGTCTCCACGACGACCGCCATGGACGGGCCGAACTCGTTCAGGACCTGCCGGCACGCCCCGCAGGGAGGCGTCGGCCGGCCGGAGGAGCCCACCACCGCCACTGCGTCGATCCGCCGCTCCCCCGCCGCCACTGCGGTGGTGGCAGCCACCCGTTCCGCGCAGATCGACAGTCCGTATGACGCGTTCTCCACGTTGCACCCGCTGTAGATGCGCCCCCCCGCCAGCACCGCCGAGCCCACGGTGAAGTCGCTGTACGGGGCATAGGCCCGGGTCCGGGCGTCGTGCGCGGTCCGGAGCAGCTCGTCGATCTGCTCCGCGGTCACGTCGGCGGTCACTGGGTACCTCCCGGCGAGGACTCCCCGGACTGCTGGTCCTCCTCTTCGGGCGGTGCCGGACTGATCAGGACCTTGGCGATCCGGCGCCCCTGGACGCGCTCCGCCTTGAACATGAGGTCGTCGAACCGGACCTCCTCGCCCTCCAGGGGGATCGCGCCGAGCAGGCCCATGATCAGCCCCCCCACCGTGTCCCACCCGTCCTCGGGGAGATCCTTGCCGAGGAGGTCGTTGATCTCGTCGATCGGCATGCGGCCGTCCACGAGGTACGTGCCGTCCTCGACCTTCTGGACCTGGGGCTCCTCCACGTCGTACTCGTCGGCGATCTCCCCGACCAGCTCCTCGAGGAGGTCCTCCAGCGTGACCAGGCCCGAGACCGATCCGTGCTCGTCGGCCACCATCGCGATGTGGAACTTCTTCTGCTGCATCTCGCGCAGCAGCTCCGCGACCTTCTTCACCTCCGGGACGAAGTGGGCCGGCCGCGTGATCCGCTCCAACGGCGTGTCCTGCTTGTCCTGGTACAGGGCCTTCAGCACGTCCTTGGCGTAGGCGAATCCCACGATGTCGTCGAGGTTCTCGCGGTAGACCGGGACGCGGGAGAACCCCCATCGCAGCACGACGTCCTGGACGTCCCGGAGCGTCTTGCCCACCTCGATGGCCACGATGTCGGGCCGCGGGACCATCACCTCGCGCACGATGGTGTCGCCGAACTCGAAGATCGAGTGGATGAGGTCGGCCTCGCCCTCCTCGATCTCGGCTTCCTCCGACGCGACCTCCGCCATCGTGCGGATCTCCTGCTCGGTGACGTAGGGGCCCTGTGGGAGGCCCTTCCCCGGCAGCAGCACGTTCGCCACGGTGACGAGCCCCCTGGCCACGGGTCCGAACACCCCGACCAGGCCCACCAGGAGCGGCGCCAGTCGGAGGGCCACCCGGTCCGTGTGCTGGATGGCGAACGTCTTCGGGGTGACCTCCGCGAACACGAACAGCAGGAGGGTCATCGCCGCGGTGGCCACGAGCTCGCCCCAGCTCTCCAGATGCCGCGACGCGACCACGGTGGCGAGCGTGGTCCCCCCCGTGGTGGCCAGCATGGTGAGCAGCAGCACGACGTTGAGGTACTTCGGCGGGCTCTCCACGATCCGCAGCAGCGAACGGGCTCCCCGCCGCTTCTCCTCGACCAGGTGGTACGCCCGGATCCTGGTGGTCCTGGTGATGGCCGTCTCCGAAGCGGACATCACCCCCACCACCGCGATCAGCAGCAGGACCGCGATGATCTCTGCCCAGTCGGTGCCGGTCACGGGACGGACACCCCACTGTAGCGCTCCTGCCGGGCCCACATCTCGGCCCGCTCGGCGTCCTCCTCGTGGTCGTAGCCGAGCAGGTGGAGGATGCCGTGCACCAGCAACAGCCGGACCTCGGACTCGACGTCCGGGTTGTTGCGCGCCGCGTACCCGGGGCAGATCACGACGTCTCCCAGGAGTCGTACCCCGTCGCCGGTCTCCTCATCGAGGGGGAACGAGAGCACGTCGGTGGGCCCGGCCTCGTCCATGTACCGAGCGTGGAGGTCCGCCATCTCCTCGAGGCCGACGAACGACAGTGACAGCTCGAACGACTCCACGCCCTCGGCTCCCAGGGTCCGCAAGGCGAGCTCGGTGAGCCCGTCCTGGTCCACCGGCCCATCCTGGCGGTTCGACACGAGGACTGCCCGGTCGAAGATGCGTTTACCGCCGTCGTCCATGGGAGGCGGGCTCACTCGCCGATGGAGGCCGGGCGCTCGGCGAACCGCCGGTAGGCCTCCACGATGTCCTGCACGATCTTGTGCCGGACCACGTCCCGGGCCCCGAGGTGGATGAACTCGATCCCGTCGATCCCGGCCAGGATCTCCTCGATCACCGACAGGCCGGACCGCTGCCCCGCCGGGAGGTCCGTCTGGGTCACGTCGCCGTTGATCGCGGCCTTCGACCCGAACCCCAGCCTGGTCAGGAACATCTTCATCTGCTCCGGCGAGGTGTTCTGCCCCTCGTCGAGGATGATGAACGAATCGTTCAGGGTGTTGTGCGTGACCAGGAAGTCCTCGGTGACGTACAGCGAATCCGCGGCAGTGACCTGGATGCACACGGTCTCGTGCTCCCCCGCCGGCTCGATGCTGTGAACGAACCGCTTCGGCCGCCCGCCGCCAGAGAACCGATAGATCTCGCGCTTGCGAGTCAGCCGGAAGGGGTCGATCCCCTCGGGCAGACGAATATCGACGACGTAGGCGTCCCAGCGGTGATGCAAAGACCTCCCGTTCGCCCGACCTGGGCGGCAGCCGGCCGCAACCCGCGTGCGCCAGTACGCCACACCGCCGAGCGACCGAACGAGGAACACAACGTCGTCTCGCAGTCTCGGGGATGTGGTCACGTACTGGACACGGCACGTCCCCCCGGCCTGCGTGACCGGCCCCCCGTCCGTGTCCAGCAATCCCTGAAGGATGCCCAGCCGGACCTCCGGGGAGTTGACGAGGTACTGCTCGGGAACGAACCTCGTGCTGGAACGGGTCCCGGCCAAATCCAGCTCTCTTGGTGCAACTGTCAGCGGGTTCGCCACCCCGATGCCACCTCGCCCAGCCGGCCGGTAGCGAAGCGAGTAGTCAACCCCTCCTCTGTGGCGCGCCTGGATGCCCTCGACGCTCATCTCCAGCGCCAGGGCCAGCTCTGGATGGGCGGTCGCAAACTCCGGCGTATCTGTGGTCGAGCATCCGTCGCCCAAGAGCAGCCCGAGCGCGTAGGGGTCCAGCGGGACCTCACGCGGCGCGAACTCGGCGGGCCGGGAGAGGAGCGGCAACTCGTACCGATGTTGATGCGCCGCAAGAAGGTTTCCAACCATTTGCTGGGTTTCGAGCACCCGGGGCGGCTTCCCGCGGCGGCGGTCGGCGGCCGTCGTGACCGCCCAAAGGTGTTCCGCGCAACAAAGGGTTGATGCGCCATCCTGGGCGGTGACCCGGAACACCTCCTTGCGGCCCTGCTGGTAGACACCCAGCACCGGTGTGGGAAACCCGTCCGACCCCACGACCAGGTCGCCGACCTGGAGCGTGCCGATCGGCCGAAACCCCCACGGAGTCAACACCGGGGTGAACGTGGGGTGGGCCCGGCCCCGCATGAAGGCCAGCGGCGCGACCTCGATGGTGCCGCGTTCCATGAGGCGTTGGAGGGCGTCGGCGTCCATCATCTCGTAGAGGGCGTCGTACAGCGGCTTCATGTACGGGTCGATCTTCTCGTAGAGGGTGCCGGGCAGGAATCCGAGGCGCTCGCCGGCCTCCACGGCAGGCCGGGTCAGGATGATCCGGCGGACCTCGGAGTCCTGGAGGGCCTTCACCGCGGTGGCCACGGCCAGGTAGGTCTTGCCCGTGCCGGCCGGGCCGATGGAGAACGTCACGGTGGACCGGCGAAGCGCGTCCACGTACTGCTTCTGCCCCAGGGTCTTGGGACCGATCGAGCGGCCCCGGCTGGTCAGGACGCGGTCGTCCAGGACCTCCGTGGGGCGCATCTCGTCGAGCTTCACCAGGTCGATGGTCTGGCCCACCGACGACTCGGTGAGCACGTGGCCCCGTTCGAGCAGCATGAGCAGCTCCTCGAACAGCGTGCCGACCTTCTCGGCCTCGCCCTCCCGGCCGGTGATCGTGATCTCGTTGCCCCGAACCACGATCTGGGAGTCGAAGGCGTCCTCGACGAGCTTCAGCAGCTCGTCGGTGCGTCCGAGGAGGGCAACCATCGGCTGGCTGCCGGGGACCAGGATCTTGACCTGCGTGGTGGCTTTCGCCAAGTCGTACGTTCCGGGGACCTCGCCCCGCTCCTTCTCGATGTGCGAAACGGGGTCGCGCCCGCGCGACCCCGGTCTCCCCCGATTATACGTGCGGCGGTGGCCGGGTCCCGTCTCCGGACCCCGGTCATCCAGGGGGCCACCCCATCCGGCGGCCGCCCAGCAGGTGGAAGTGCAGGTGGCGGACGGTCTGGCCGGCAGCGGGACCGGTGTTCGTGACCAGGCGCCATCCGGAGCGGTCGATCCCCTCGGCCCGGGCCACGTGCGCCGCGGACACGAACAGGTCGGCCAGCATCTCCCCGTGGCGCTCGCGGAGCCCCCGCAGCGAGCCGATGTGCTCCCGCGGGATCAGCAGGACGTGGACCGGGGCCCGGGGCGTGGTGTCGCGGAAGGCCACGATGTGGTCGGTGGCATGGACCACGTCCGCCGGCTCTTCCTCCGTCGCGATCCGGCAGAAGGGGCATCCCGGCTCGTAGGTCACGGCTGGGGCCTCCGCACGCGCGCCGGGCCCCTGCGGTCGGCCTCGCCGCGGAGCTCGGCCAGGCGCTCCACCAACGCTCGTTCGTCCTTGCGGAGCTCCTGGGGGACCTCGACCTGCACGGTGAGGAACAGGTCTCCACGGCCCCGCCGCCCGAGGTTCGGGACACCGTGTCCCCGGAGGCGGACCACGGTCCCGGGCTGGGTCCCCGGCGCGACCTTCACCCGTTCGGTGCCGTCGAGGGTGGGGACGTCCACCTCCGCCCCCAGTACCGCGTGCGTGAGCGGCACCTCGAGGATCGACAGCAGGTCCTGCCCCCGGCGATCGAAGTCGGGGTGGGGCTCCACGTTCACCTGCAGGTACAGATCGCCGGTCGGGCCCCCGAACGCGCCGGCGTTGCCGGCGCCGGCGATGCGGAGCTCCATGCCGTCCGCCACGCCCGCCGGCACGTCCACCGTCACCACCTGGCGCCGGGTGGTGCGGCCCTGGCCACGGCACTCCGTGCAGGGCGAGGCGATCTCCTCGCCCGACCCCCGGCAGGTCGGGCAGGGCCGGGCGGTCATGATCGTGCCGAACACGCTGCGCTGGACCTCCTGGAGCTCCCCGCTCCCCCCGCACCCGGAGCATCGCGTGGGACTGGTCCCCGGCTCGCAGCCGTTCCCGCCGCACCGGGGGCACGGCTCCATGGAGTCGATGGGGACCTCCCGCTGGAGGCCGAACGCCGCTTCCGGGAGCGTGAGGGTGAGCTCGGCGAAGAGGTCCTCGCCCCGGTGCGCGCGGGTTCGCGGCCCCCGGCGCCGCCGGCCGAGGCCCCCGCCGAAGAACGCGTCGAAGATGTCGCCGAACGGGAACAGGTCCGGGATCGACTGGTTCCCGAACGTGTCGTACTGGCGTCGCTTCTGGGGGTCGGACAGCACCTCGTAGGCCGCCGCGACCTGCTTGAACCGCGCCTCGGCGGCCGGGTCGGCGTTGACGTCCGGGTGGTGCTCCCGGGCCAGGCGCCGGTAGGCCCGGCGGATGTCCTCCTCGGTGGCGTCGCGGTCCACCCCGAGGACCTCGTAAAGGTCCTGGACCTCAGCCATGGCCGGTCACTGCTGCGCGCCGAGCTCGGTGGCGAGGTCCGACAGGCGCCGGGCCACCGCGCGGACGGCGGTCATGGCGGTCAGGTAGTCCATACGGGTGGGGCCGACGATGCCGATCGAGCCGAGCGAGATCTCGCCGGCCCGGTACGGGGCCGCGACCACGGCGGCGTCCCACTCCCCCGTGGAGGGATGCTCGCCGCCGATGGTCACCGACAGGTCCTCGGCGATGGAGGCCTGCCGGAGCAGGGTGAGCACCTCGGATTCGCGTTCGATGGCTTCCAGCAGGCGGCGGACGGTGTCCATCCGCCACGTGGCCAGCTCGGCGGCGAGGTTCCCCGCCCCCGCCACCAGGACATGCTCCTCCACGGCCCGCTCCCCGATGTCGATGAGGGCCCGGCCCACCAGGGCAAGCAGCGATCGGTCGCCGGGGGCACCCTCCGACGCCATGGCCGCCGCGCGCTCGGCTCCGGCGGAGAGCGTGAGCCCGGAGAGGGCGGACAGGCGGTTCGAGGCCGACCGCACCGCGCCCGGGCCGAGCTCCTCGGGCCGGTCGGCGAAGGCCTTGTACACGCGGCCGTGCTCGCCGACCACGAGCAGCATCAGGGCCGACCCCAGCTCGATGAGCTCGGCCCGCGCGATGCTGTCCTCCGCGGAGGCCCGGGGAACGGCCAGGCCGGCGTACTGGGTCAGCGTGGACACCAGGCGGGTCGCTCCCAGCAGGACCTCCTCCATGTCGAGCGCGGTCTGCCGGAAGAAGTCGGCGATGGCCCGGCGTTGCGTGTCCCGGAGTCGCCCCGGGGGGAGCATGTCCACGTACCGCCGGTACCCGAGATCGGTCGGCGCCCGGCCCGCCGAGGTGTGCGGGTGGGACAGGTACCCGAGCTCCTCCAGGGCGGACATCTCGTTGCGGATCGTGGCCGAGGAGACCCCCAGCGAGTGCCGCTCGGACACGGTCTCGCTGCCCACCGGTTCGCCGGTGCGCACGTACTCCTCCACCACCGCCCGCAGGACCGCCATCTTCCGCGGCCCCAGGTCCCCACGTTGTTCCGAGCCCATCTCCCCCAATGTTGTAGCACGTTCTAGCACTCGACAGCCGAGAGTGCTAGCAGGATCCCTTCGCGGTCATCCGGCCAGGGCCAGGACGACATCGTTGGCCAGGAACAGGCCACGCTCCGTGAGCACGAGCCGTCCGTCCCGCTGGTCGAGCAGGCCGCCCGCCAGAAACGGCTCGGCGCGGTCCAGGTCGACCTCCTCGGCCGTGACACCGTCGGAGGTCCGCAGCCGGAGGAACACCGACTCCAGGCGGAGGGCCTCGGCGTCGAGGCGCTCCTCGCCCCCCACGGGCAGCGCTCCGGATTCGACGACCTCCAGGTACTGCTGGGGCGGCCGGAGGTTCCACCACCGGCGCCCGTCCCGGTACGAATGGGCCCCGGCCCCCAGCCCGAGATAGGGCCGGTGCCGCCAGTACCCCAGGTTGTGGACGCACTCGAAGCCCGGCAGGGCCCAGTTCGACACCTCGTAGTGCCGGTATCCGGCCGAGCCCAGAACCTCGCAGGCCAGCTCGAACATGTCGGCCTGAAGGTCGGGGTCCGGCGCCCGCGTGACGCCCGCCGCGACGGCCCGGCCGAGGGGCGTGGCCGGCTCGATGGTCAGCGCGTAAGCCGAGAGGTGCTCGGGGGCCAGGGCGACGGCCTCCACGAGCGTCCGCCGCCATGACGCGAGGGTCTCGCCGCTCGCGCCGAAGATCAGATCGAGGTTGACGTTGCCGAACCCGGCCCCGCGGGCCTGGGCGAAGGCCCGGTGGACCGAATCGGGGCCGTGCACCCGCTCCAGGGCCGCCAGCACGGCGGGGTCGAAGGACTGCGCGCCCATCGACAGCCGGTTGACCCCACCAGCCAGGAGGCCTTCCAGCGAGGCGTGGTCGACGGTGTCCGGGTTGGCCTCCACGGTGACCTCCGCGCCGGCCTCCAGCGCGAACGTCGAGCTGAGCCGCTCGATCAGGCCGGCGAGGTCACCGGAGGGCAGCGTCGTGGGGGTCCCGCCGCCGAAGAACACCGACGCGAACCGCGGCGCGTCCGGCCACTCGGCGGCGGCCAGTCCGGCCTCCGCGGCCAGCGCGCGGACGTACCGGCCGGCGAGGTGCCCCAGCCCGGCGTACGCGTTGAAGTCGCAGTAGCCGCACCGGGTCAGGCAGAAGGGCACATGGACGTACAGCCCGGCCGCTTCCCGGACACGCGCTTCCCGGCCGGAGGTCACGATTTCCCTCCGCTTCGCTGCTCCACCCGGAGCGCCGCGATGAAGGCCTCCTGGGGCACGTCCACCCGGCCCACCCGGCGCATGCGCTCCTTGCCGCGCTTCTGCTGTTCGAGGAGCTTCCGCTTCCGGGTGATGTCCCCGCCGTAGCACTTCGCCAGGACGTCCTTGCGCTTGGCCTTCACGGTCTCGCGGGCGATGATCCGGCTGCCGATCGCGGCCTGGACGGCCACGTCGAACAGCTGCCGCGGGATCAGCTCCCGGAGGCGTTCGACCATCTGCTTGCCGTACTGATAGGCCTTCTCGCGGTGGACCACGCTGGAGAACGCGTCCACCGGCTCGCCGTGCAGCATGATGTCCACCCGGACCAGGTCGCTCGGCTCGTACCCCCAGTGCTCGTAGTCCAGGCTGGCGTACCCGCGGGTGCGCGACTTCAGCTGGTCGAAGAAGTCGAAGATGATCTCGGCCAGGGGCAGCAGGTAGTGGACCTCGACGCGCTCGGGCGAGAGGTACCGCATGTCGAGCATGGTCCCCCGCCGGGACTGGCACAGGTCCAGGATCTGTCCCAGGTACTCGCTGGGGGTGACCACGGTGGTCAGCACGAAGGGCTCCTCGACGCTGTCGTAGCTCCCCGGCGGCGGCATCTCGCTGGGGTTGTGCACCGTGATGACCTCGTCCCCCCGGATCAGGCGGAACTCGACGTTCGGGGCGGTGGCGATGAGCTCCAGGCCGAACTCCCGCTCCAGGCGCTCCTTCACGATGTCCATGTGCAGCAGGCCCAGGAACCCGCACCGGAAGCCGAACCCCAGGGCCATGCTGGACTCCGGCTCGAACACCAGCGCGGCGTCGGACAGGCGGAGGCGCTCCAGTGACTCCCGGAGGGTCGGGTAGTCGCCGCCCTCGGCCGGGTACAGCCCGCTCCACACCATCGGCTTGGGCTCCCGGTAGCCCGGCAGCGGTTCGGTGGCGCCGCCCTTGCCCGCGGTGGTGATGGTGTCGCCGACCTTGGCCTGGCGGACGTCCTTCATGCCGGTCACCAGGTATCCGACCTCGCCGGCGGTGAGCGCGTCGACGGGGGTGGGACCGGGAGCGAGGATCCCCGCCTCCTCCGCCTCCGACTCGGATCGGGTGACGATCAGGCGGATCTTCGAGCGGGACCGCAGGGACCCGTCGAACACCCGCAGGTACGTGATCACGCCGCGGTAGGGGTCGTAGGCCGAGTCGAAGATCAGCGCGCGGAGGGGCCGGTCGGCCCGGGGCTCCGGCGGAGGGACCCGCTCCACCAGCGCGGCCAGCAGCTCGGGGACGCCCAGGCCGGTCTTCGCGGAGACCCGCAGGACGTCCTCGGGGTCCTGCCCCACCAGCTCGGCCAGGACCTTCGCGGTGCCGTCTGGGTCGGCCGCCGGGAGGTCCACCTTGTTGATCACCGGGACGATGGTCAGGCCGGCGTCCTGGATCAGGTGGAAGTTCGCGAGGGTCTGGGCCTCGATGCCCTGGGCCGCGTCCACCAGGAGGATGGCCCCCTCGCAGGCGGCCAGGCTCCGCGACACCTCGTACGTGAAGTCGACGTGGCCGGGCGTGTCGATGAGGTTGAGGATGTACGGACGGCCGTCCTGCTCGTGGTGGAGCCGCACGGCCGCCGCCTTGATCGTGATGCCCCGCTCGCGTTCGAGGTCCATGCGGTCCAGGAACTGCTCGCGCATCTCCCGGGCGGACACGGCGTGGGTCAGCTCGAGCAGCCGGTCGGCCAGGGTGGATTTCCCGTGGTCGATGTGGGCCACGATGCAGAAGTTCCGGATCAGGGCGGGGTCGGTCACCGGGCCATGGTACGGGCCGGGCGGCGGAAAGCCGCTGGTACACTGGCCCGCCGATGGCGAACATCAAGCAGCAGAAGAAGCGAAACCTCCAGAACGAGCGAGCCCGGCTCCGCAACAAGTCGGTGCGCTCCTCGCTGAAGACCTCCATCAAGAAGGTCCGGGTGGCCGCCGAGGGCGGCGACCTCGACGCGGCCGATGAGCAGGCCCGCGAGGCGTCCCGGGCCCTGGACAAGGCCGCGTCCAGCGGCGTGCTCCACAAGCGGACGGCCGCCCGGCGGAAGTCCCGGCTGGCCCGGACGCTGTCCCGCGCCTCCTCCGAGTAGAACGCCGCCGGCTCCGCCGAGGAGACCGCCACCGGCTCCGCGCCGCAGAACTCGATTCGAGTGGGTCAGTTCGAGTCGTGCCCCCGGCCCGAGCCCGGACCCCCCGCCGATCCCGCGATCTCGGTGACCAGCACCGGCAGGACCACGTCGCCGGTGGCGCCGCTCTTGAGGTCCCGGTCGGCCTGGGCGATGCGCTCGTGGGCCGCGACGAGCTCGCCCATGGTGAACCGCCGGGCCTGCTCGCGGTAGCGGCGGACCTGCCAGTCGAACCGCAGGCCGGCCGCCTTGGCCAGCTCCGCCTGGGGCATGCGGTCGGGCAGGGCCTTCACCCGGATGATGTCCCTGAGGCGCGAGGCCACCCCTCCCAGGATCGCCAGCGGCTCCTCCCGGGTCTCCAGCAGCGACCGGAGCGAGCGCACGGCCCGCGCCGCGTCCCGTTCGAACAGGTGGTCGCACAGGTCCCACACCCGCTGCTCTCCGAGGCCCCGGAACTGGGACTCGACGTGGCGCCGGGTCACGCGCTCGGACCCGAACGCGTCGGCCAGCTGCTCGAGAGCGGCGTCGAGGGAGGCCGGCGACTCGCCGAGGACGTCCACGAGAGCCCTTGCGGCGTCCGGCGAGACCGACACCGACCACCGCTCGGCCCGGTCCCGGACCCACTGCGGCAGGTCGCGCCGGGCCAGCGCCACCTGGCGGACGGTGCCTGCCGCCTGGACCATCTTCACCAGCCCGGCGGGCGGCTTCCCCCTCTCGGCCACCTCGGCCGCCAGGACCAGCCGGGCGTCCGGAGCCGGGGAGGCCAGGTACCCCGCCAGCTCACGGGCGACCTGCTCGGGAAGGGACCGGCACCCGGTGACCAGCAGCGCCCGCTCCTCGCCGAACAGCGACGGAGTGGCCAGGTCGGAGGTCTCGCCCCCCTGCCAGTCCGAGGCGTCCACCTCGGTGGGCCGGACGCCGTGCAGCGCCTCCATGGCCGCCTCCCGCAGCAGGAACGGGTCCTCCCCCCACAGCAGCAGCACGTTCGACGAACGCTCCTTGCCGGCCACGGCGCGGATACTACGTGAACTCGAGGGTGAGGCCGTGTGCGGTGTGGACCACCAGGCCGGGATCGGCGAAGATCACCGTGACGTCGCCGGAGCGGTCGGTTCGGAAGACCCGGGCGCCCGTTCGGCGGAGCTCCTCGATGACCCAGGGGACGGGGTGGCCGTAGTCGTTCGGGCCGACGCTCACCACCGCCACGGCCTCGTGGACGGAGTCGAGGAACGGGGCGATGGAGGTTCCGGCGCCGTGGTGGGGGACGTTCAGGACCTGGGCCGTGATCGGCTGGTGATCGTCCAGCATGACCTGTTGGGCCGACGCCTCCGGCTCATTCGCGAACAGGACCCGGTCCTCGCCGTATGACAGCAGCAGCACCAGGGAGTCGTTGTTCGCGTCCGAGTTCGTGCCCTCCCAGCACCGGTCGGGGCTCAGCACGTCGATCCGCAGGCGGCCCACGAAGAACGGCTCCCCCCGGACCGGGTGACGTTCGGGCACCCCTTCGGAGCGGACCGCGGTGAGGAACGCCCGGTATTGCAGCGACCGGCTCTCCGGCGGATGGCACCCGGAGTCGAGGACGAGGCCCGTGGGGAAGCGCGCCAGCACCGCCGGCAGGCCGGTGAAGTGATCGAGGTGGGGATGGGTGGCCACCACGACGTCGATCCGCTTGACCCCCAAGCCCGCGAGGTCGGTGGCGACCTCCTGGGGATCGGGGCCGCCGTCCACGAGCACCGTGCCCCCCTCGGGAGTGGTGACGAGCGCGGCGTCACCCTGGCCCACGTCGAGGAACCGCACCTGGAGTCCGGCCGGAGGCCCGGCTCGGATGGCCGAGGACCACACGAACAGCGGCAGCAGCGCGCCGAGCGCCACCACGGCGGGGCGCGGGAGACGGTGACCCCGGCGCATCCACCATGTGAGCGCGGCGAGGAGGGCGAACCCGGCAACCACCGGCGCCGCCCCCCGGCCCGATGTGATCGACGGCAGGGGCGCGACGGCCAGCCGATCGGCCACGGCCTGGAGGTAGGCCACGAACAACCCCGCCACGCGGGCCACCGGCCTGGCGAGCGGCTCGACCGGGCCGACCAGCGCCCCCGCGGCCAGGCCGAGCAGCAGCGCCGGCGACACCGCCGGGAACGCCAGGAGGTTGGCCACGATGGTCACCACCGGGACCTGGTGGAAGTACGCGAGCAGCAACGGCGACACCCCCAGCTGGGCCGACATGGTGGTGGCTGCGGCCAGCGCCACCGGCTTCGGCAGCCACCCCAGGCGCGCGGCGATGGGCGCGGCCAGCGCCACCATGCCCACGGTGGCCGCCACCGAGAGCTGGAACCCCACCGACCACACGAGCGTGGGGTTCGCCACGAGCAGCGCCAGGACGGCGGCACCCAGCAGGGTGGCCGTGGTTCGGGGCCGACCGAGCACCATGCCGGCCAGCGCGAAGCCGGCCATGACCCCGGCCCGCAGCACCGACGGCTCGGCGCCGGTGAGCACCACGAAGAACATCACCGTGGCCAGGCCCAGCACGAAGCGCCCCCGGGCCGACAGGCGGAGGAGCACGGCCAGCCCGACCATCGGGGCCAGCACCATGGCCACGTTCTCGCCGGACACCGCGAGCAGGTGGCCGAGCCCCGTGGCCCGGAAGTGCTCCTCGTCCGCCCGATCGAGCCGGGACGTGTCGCCCAGGGCGAGCCCCATCAGCAGGCCCGCCTGGCGAGAGGGGAACAGGTCCGCCAGTCGGTCGACCAGCGCCGTCCGGACGGCCTGGGCGGCGCGGACCAGCGGGTTCGCCGACGGTCCGAGCCGGAAGAGCTCGCGGCTCCTGAGCACCACCGCGATCCCCCGGTGGTCCAGGTACACGGCGAACGGCCCGTTGCGGAGCGGCTCGGCCGGCCCGGACACCTCCACCCGGTCACCGCGCAGGGCCCGGGGCGGGGGCCCGAACCCCTCGAGCCAGACCGCCTCGGATGTGGCGAGGTCCTCGATCCGACCGTCGTCCCACGCGACGCGGACCCTCCCGACGCCGAGCACGGCCGTCCACCCCCGACCGGAGCGACCGGGGTCCTCGGCCAGCGAGCCCCACACCGTCACCTCGCGAGGCACGAGGCTCGCCAGGGCGCCGCGGTGGACTCGCAACTCGTGCAGCCCCGCCCAGCCCGCGCCGAGCAGGCCGAAGGCGAGGACCGCCGCGACGACGACCGCGCCGGGCGGTGCCCGCGCCACCCCCGAGCAAGGCTCCCCGAGGGCCTGCAGCGGAGCGGGCGTGCCGGGAGGCACTGCACCGGCGCGGAGGAGGGCGGCCTCGGAGACGCTCGCCGGAGCGGCCCGCGTCGCCCACCCCAGCGCGAGGAGCCCCGCGGCGAGCAGCGGCCACGGCGGACCGAGCCCCCGTGAGAGCGGCCAGGCCAGGATCCCGGCCCAGAACGCCCCGGCCACCACCGGCACCAGCCACGCCGTCACGACAACCGCCCGGACCCGCGGCCGTCCATGGCCCTCACACCGTGACCAGCGGCCGAAGCTCCTCGAGAGTGGCCGGCCCGATGCCGCTGACGTCGTCGAGGGCGTCCACCGACGGGAAGGGCCCGTGCGCGGTTCGGTACTCGATGATCTTCTGGGCCAGCACCGGACCGATCCCGGGAAGGGCCTCCAGCTCCTCCGCGGTGGCCGTGTTGACGTTCACGAGCGCCCCCGGAGCGCCGGGAGACGAGCCCGTTCCCGGCGGCGACGGACCCGGGACACCGCCCGCCCCCCGCCGGGGGACCAGGATCTGCTCGCCGTCCGTGAGCAGCGCGGCGAGGTTCAGCGCGTCGAGGTCGGCCCGCTTCCGGGGCCCGCCCGCGGCCTGCACGGCGTCGATCACCCGCTGGCCCGGCCGGAACCGGTACACGCCGGGATGCCTGACCTCCCCCGCCACGTGGACGTACAGCTCCGACGGCGACGCCGGAGCCGTCGGCGACACATCTCCGCCCGCGGCCGGAGGCGGGGGTCCGGGAGCGCGCGGCGCCCGCACCTCCACCGGCCTGGGCAGCGATCGCACGTACCACAGCCCTGCGCCGGCCACGACCACCGCCGCGAGCACCGCGAGCACCGCCAGCTCGCGCCGGGACAGCGCGGCCAGACGGTCCCGTACCGAGATCCGCTCCTGCATCTCCCCTGCCCACCGAACGACCCGGGACCGTGAGGGGAAGGGACTCCGAAGCTAGCCCACCCGCCGGCCACGCGCAGTGAGCTCGGTCACACCCCAGCGCGCACGGGCGACCGGTCGCGGAGCGGAACAGAAGGGAGAGCGGGCGGCGAAGGGTTACCCGGCGGCGGTGACCAGGCTGACCAGCTTGGGAGGCCGAACGATGGTCCTGGCCACCTCGCGGCCGTCCAGGGCCTGGCGGACCCGCTCGCTGGCCAGCGCGGACTCGCGGCACGCGACCTCGTCGGCGTCAGACGGCACCTCGACGCGGTCGCGGACCTTCCCGTCCACCATCACCACCATGGTCACGGTCTCCTCGCGGGCCAGAGCCGGGTCGAACGACGGCCACCGGGTGGTGTGCACGCTCTCGCCGTGCCCCAGGACCTCGCGCCACAGCTCCTCGGACAGGAACGGGGCCATCGGGGCCAGCATCAGCACCAGCACCTCGGCGGCGTCCCGGGCCCCCTGCCCGGCGTCGAGGGCCCGGCGCATCTCGTTCGTCAGCACCATGAGCTTCGAGATGGCCGTGTTGAACCGGAACCGGTCGAGGTCCTCGGTGACCCCCTGCACGGTCCGGTGGGCCAGCCGCGTGAGGTCCTGGTGCTCCTCCGGCCCGGCGTCCCCCCGCGAGGCGGCCTCGTTCACCACGCGCCACACCCGACCCAGCCACCCGTAGACGCCGGGGGGCCGCGAGGGGTCCGGCGCGATGAGCTTCCAGTCGATGTCGTCCTCGAACGGGCCGGCGAACAGCATGGTCAGCCGCATGGTGTCGGCTCCCCACCGTTCGATCAACGGCATCGGCAGGATGATGTTCCCCCGGCTCTTGCTCATGGCCGCGCCGCCGAAGATGACCTGCCCCTGGTTCATCAGGCGGGAGAACGGCTCCACGAACGCCACCAGCCCCAGGTCGTGCAGGGCCTTCGTGACGAAGCGCGAGTACAGCAGGTGCAGGATCGCGTGCTCCACGCCGCCCGTGTACTGCTCGACCGGCATCCACCGGGCCACGTCCGCGGGGTCGAAGGCGACGTCGTCCCGCCCCGGCGAGCAGTACCGCAGGAAGTACCACGACGAGTCGACGAACGTATCCATCGTGTCGGTGTCGCGCCGGGCCGGGCCGCCGCACCGGGGACAGGCCACGTTCACGAACTCCGCCTTCCGGGCCAGCGGCGACTCGCCGCCCGGCCGGAAGTCGACGTCCTCGGGGAGCACCACGGGGAGGTCCTGGAGCGGCACGCCGACCTCGCCGCACGTAGGGCAGTGGATCACCGGGATCGGCGCGCCCCAGTACCGCTGGCGCGAGATCAGCCAGTCGCGCAGTCGGTACGTGACCGCCGCCCGGCCCTTGCCCTCCTCCTCCAGCCACTCGATGACCTGCCCGATGCTCTCCGGCGAGCGGATGCCGTTGAACGGACCCGAATTCACCATGACGCCGTCGTGTTCGTACGCCTCGGACATCCGGTCGGGGTCCCGGGTGGCGCCCTCCTCGGGCTGGATGACCACCCGGATCGGCAGGTCGTGCTCGCGGGCGAACTCGAAGTCGCGCTGGTCGTGCGCGGGAACGCCCATGACCGCACCCGTCCCGTACTCCATCAGCACGTACGGCGCCACGAAGCACGGCACCTGCTCGCCGGTCACCGGGTTCACAGCGTGGACGCCGAGGGGCACGCCCTCCCGCGACTCCGCCTGCTCGCGGTTCGTGAGCGGCGTGGCCTGCAGGCGGTCCAGCATCTCCCGGGTGGTGGACTCGACCTCCGGCCCACCCGCCTCCGCCAACTTCATCACCAGCGGGTGTTCCAGAGCGAACACGAAGGACGTGACCCCCCACAGGGTGTCCGGTCGGGTGGTGAACACCTCAACGCGGTCGCCGGTCTCCGCGATCTCGAACACGATCGAGGCCCCCTCGGACCGCCCGATCCAGTTGCGCTGCATCGTCGCGACCCGCTCCGGCCACGTGTCCTTCAGCGGGCCCAGGTCGTCCAGCAGACGCTGCGCGTAGTCCGTGATCCGGAAGAACCACTGCGTGAGGTCCTTGCGGACCACGGGTGTCTCGCACCGCTCGCACAGCCCGTTGATGACCTGCTCGTTGGCCAGGACGGTCTGGTCGTTCGGGCACCAGTTGACCGGAGCCAGCTTCCGGTAGGCCAGTCCGCGGTCGAACAGTCGCAGGAACAGCCACTGCGTCCAGCGATAGTACTCGGGATCGCACGTGTTGAGCTGGCGGGTCCAGTCGAACGACATGCCCATCCGCTTGAACGACGACCGCTGCTGGTCGATGTTCGCGTAGGTCCACTGCTTGGGGTGGATACCCCGCTTGATCGCCGCGTTCTCCGCGGGGAGGCCGAACGCGTCCCAGCCGATGGGGTGCAGGACGTTGTGGCCCTGCATGGCCTGGACCCGGGCGATGGTGTCGCCGCCGGTGAAGGCCTCCGCGTGGCCCATGTGCAGGTCGCCCGAGGGGTACGAGAACATGTCGAGCGCGTAGAACCGGGGCCGCGCGTCGGCGGGGTCGTCCGAGGCCCGGTACAGGGCCTCGTCCTCCCACCGGGCCACCCACTTCGGCTCGATCTCGCTCGGGTCGTATTGCCTGCTCGCCATCGCTCCTGCTCGGGACCGGTCCGCGGGGTGCGCGTCGCCCCGGGACTCCTGCGGTTCGAGGAAGGATACCGGCGCCGGCACACCGGCACGCCATCCGGCCGCGACTTCGTGCGGCCGGAGACACCGCCGGGTTCCGTCCAGCGAGGGCCGGTCCTCCCGTTTTCCCGGACGGCTCCGGTGTGTTTGAATGCCGCCAATGAAGCGATGCCCATACTGCGCGGAAGAGATCCGGGACGAGGCCATCAAGTGCCGCTGGTGTGGGAGCGATCTCACGCTCCCTCCCCAGGAGGTGGTGGCGCACCCGCCGGCGGAACCGGACGAGGGCGCCGGAGCCACTCCGGGGCTCGGAGCCGAGCCCGTGGAAGCGGTGTCGGGTCCGCTGGGCGGACCCACGGAGGAGGAGCCGGCGGCGGCCCCGGAGGCCGGCGAGGCCCAACCCGATCTGGAGGAGGAGCCGGCGGCGGCCGGGGAGCCCGTGCCGAGCGCCGAGGCTCCCCCGCTCGCGGGACCACCGGTCGCGGAGATCCCCGAGCCCGAGCCCGCCGCCCCGTCCACGCCGCCCGCGCAGGAGACGCCCGGGGTCGAGGCCACCCGGATCATGCCGCTGCCGACCAACATCGGCCAGGGCGCGGGCGCCGGCGGCGCCGCTGGGCCCGGAACGGGAGCCGGGCCGGGACCCGGAGCCGGGCCGCCGCCGGGCGCCGGGGCCGGGTACGGGCAGCAGGCCCCTCCCCCCGGCGGGTACGGGCAGCCACAGCCCCAGCCGCAGGCCCAACCCGGCGGGTACGGGCAGGCCCAGCCGGGCGGGTACGGGCAGCGGGCCCCGGGCGGTGGGGGGTACGGACAGCCCCAGCCGCAGGCCCAGCCCGGCGCGTACGGGCAGCCACCCCCGCCGCAGCAGGCCCAGCCCCCGGCGATCGAGCCGGCCCGGACCCAGTCGCCGTCCCCCGCCCTGACGTTCTCGCACGAGGGACCGCGGTACATCCTGGGGTACAGCAACGAGTACTTCGGAGTGTGGGACAAGGCCAACCCCGGCCCGCCGGTGGCGCGGTTCGCCCGGACCGAGCAGGGCTGGCAGGAGGCCTGGAACGCCCTGGTCGGCTACGAGATGCGCGCGGCCGGGGGCTGAGCCAGGGCTCTTCCGGCTACCGTCACGCTCCAGGGCGCGACCTGGCGCGTTCGACCCTCGCGCCGATGACCGATTGGAGCGGGAACCGTTCGCATCCGAGGATCAGGTCGGCCACCGGCGGCGCCCCTGCTTGCCCAGCCATCGGCGTGGGCCGGAGCGGGCCTCAGGACCTGCGCGGCGAGGACCGCGACGGCGAGGAACACTGAGGTGCGGCTGCGAGCAGTGGCGTTCACGGATGCTTTCCCCTTGATGGCGTCCGGCTGACGGTCGGCGGCCCGTCCCTTCCGAATGGGCCCGGGACCCCGCCCACGTCAGGTATCGGCGTCTCCCCAGATGGTGCTTGAGCTGCCGGGGACCGTCTCGGCGGATTGCCCGGCGGGCCGAACTACGGGAGCATTGCCCCCGCCGCGGGCCCGGGTCGATGGCCGCGGGGAGGGAGGCAGGGCGTGCTGGCCGTGGTGGACCTCGGCAACTTCTACTCGACGATGGCCCAGGTCAGCTTCACGCTGCTCGGACTGTGGTGGGTGGTCGTCCAGTTCAAGTACCAGGACTTCATGCGCGACCGTCGGCGCAGGATCCAGGCCTACGACACCTCGCTGTACTTCGTGCTGCCGGGGATCATGAGCCTGATGTCGCTGCTGTCGACCACCGGCCTCCTGTGGCGGATCACGTTCGTCACAGCCGCCGTCCTGGGCGCCGCGGAGGCCGCGTTCCTCCTGGCCACCATCCGCCGGGCCCAGGGCTCACGCCTGTGGCGCTGGGCCCACTACGGGGGGTTCGCCCTCTACGTCCTGGTGGCCCTGTTCGCGGCGATCCCCCCGCTGGTCGAGGACATCGGCCTCCACGTGGCGGCCATCCAGGTCGAAGGGGTGTTCCTGGCCTTCATCGTCTTCCTGGGCGTGCAATCCACGTGGATCCAGTTCGCCCAGGGCGAGCACAAGGACGCCGGCCGCCGAGAATTCCTCCCCTGAGGGGTCAGGCCTGCGGGGCTCCGGCGATGGTCTCGGCCTGGGCCGTGAGGTCGATGGCGCCGAGGGATTCGAACGCTTCGCGGGCCGCGCCGAGCCGCTCCTCGGCCTCCTCGGACCGACCCAGACCGAACAGGGCTCGGGCCGAGCCCAACGCCGCCAGGGCGGACTCCAGGCGGTGGCCGTACGCGGTCCACCGGGTTTCGCAGTCGGCGAACCCGGTCGCGGCGTCCTCCAGGCGGTCCCGGGCCAGGGCCACCACGGCGCGGGCCGTTGCCGATGCCGCCGCCTCCCGGGCGGAGAGGCCCGGCGGGTCGGCGGCCAGCCGTTCGGCCAGATCGAGGTGTCCGGCCGCCACGCAGGCCCTGATGAGCTCCGGTCCGTGGACCTGGCGGTACAGGGTGGAGCGGTCCGTCGTGGCCCGTTGAAACTCCTCCGCCAGACGGCCCACCTCGTCCCCGTCACCGGCCGCCGCCGCCACCTGCGCCGCGGCGGAGAGGGCCGGAGCCAGGACCTGGAGGTCCTCGGCCCGGCGGGCCTCCACCAGCATGTCTTCGACCAGCGCGGCGCCGTCGCCGGCCCGGCCCCGATGGATCAGCACCGGCACCTCCGCCGCCAACACCAGGGCGCTGACCTGGGTCCCGCCGGCCTGCCGGTCCAGTGCGCGCACCTCCCCGGCCACCGTCAGGACCTCGTCCCACCGGCCCAGGTCCGACAGCATGGTCGCCCGCTCCGACCGGATCCACAGCGACAGCCCGACCAGCCCGCGTCGCTCGCACGCGTCCATTGCCTCGTCGAGCTGGGCCAGCCCCCGTTCGGGACCCTCCAGCAGCCACAACCACTCGGCCAGCCACGAGTGGGCCATGACCCCGTCGATCGCCCGGCCGGCGGCGGTGCAGATCTCGAGGGCCCGGCGGAGGTCGTCGAGCCCGTCGAGGTCGCCCATCGTGCACCGGGAATCCCCCCGGACCTCCAGGGCCATGATCGTGGCCTCCTCCCGGTCCGGTCCCTGGGAGATGGCCAGGGCCCGCTCGCTCCACCGCAGGGCGTCGGTGGTGTGCCCGGCGAACGCGGCGTCCTCCCCCAGCTTCGCGTAGGCCAGAGCCAGCTCGGGGCCGGCTCGGGCCTCGTCCTCCAGCAGCCGCATGCCATCCTGCAGGGCGTCGCGGGCCCGGTCGGCATCGCCCAGGACCGCGAGGCCCATGCTCAGCCGGATGCACGCCTCCCCCGCGGCGGCGCGCTCCCCCCGGGCCCGCAGCGCGTTCGCGGCCTCCTCGTACATGGGGATGGTCTGTTCGCCGCCCAGGCGGCCCGACCGGCCTCCCACCCGGGCCGCCCGCATCAGCACCGCGGGCCGCTCGGGGTGGTCGGGGGGCATGAGGTCGAGGGCCTGGAGGTAGTACTCCGTGGCCCGCACGGCGTCGAGGTCGATGGAGCGGGCCCCGGCCAGGACCAGGAACCGCCGGGCGGCGTCCTCCACACCCGCGCCCGGCTCCTCCCCCGCCGCCCTCGACAGCTCCACCGAGGTCCGGTAGTGCGCGGCCAGGGCCTCGGCCCGATCGGCGGCCCGATCGTTCGTGGCCTCCTCGATCCACCGTCCCGCGGCCGCGTGGCGGGCCGCTCGCTCCCGTCGGGGGATCTGCCCGTACGCCACGTCGCGGATCACGGCGTGTCCGAACGCGAGCTCGCGCTGGCCCTCGATCGAGGACTCCACCTCCCGGATCAGGCCCCGCGCCAGGAGCGAGGCCACGGTCGGGTCGACCGCCGCCGGGTCGGCGCTCCCCACCGACGCCAGGGCCGCGGGCCAGAACCGCTCCCCCACCACCGACGCGGTCTGCACCAGGGCCCGCTGGTCCGGCGGCAGCATGTCCAGCCGGGCGGCCACCACGGCCTGCACGGTCTCCGGGACCCCGGGGGCCTTCCCGCGCGCGCCGGGGAACTCCGCGAGCATCCGGACGAACTCCCTGGCGAACAGGGGGTTCCCGCCGGCCCGGCCGATCAGGGCCCGCTCGGTGTCCAGGGGGACCGTCCGCCGCGGAGCGAGGCCCTCCACCAGGGCCCCCATGTCCTCGTCGGAGAGGCTGGGCACCCGAACGGTGGTCAGCCCGGGTTCGCTCGACCACTCGGGCCGCCGTTCCAGGAACTCCTCGCGGGCGGTGCACAGGACCAGGGCCGGCGCGCCCCCCAGCTCGTGGACCAGGTGCAGGGCCAGCGCGGCCATGGGGGGCTCCGCGAAGTGGAGGTCCTCGAACACCAGCGCCATCGGCGCGGCGCTCGCGGCCCGCCGGACGAACCGCTCACAGGCCGCGAACAGCTCCTCCCGGTCGGTCCCGCCCCCGGCGCCCTCCGGCGCCACCATGGGCCCCAGACGGGCCAGGAGCCACTGCCGGTCGGCCGGGTCGGACTCCATCTCGTCGACCGCGGCGGCGAGCTTTGACCGGACGGCCTCCGGTTCGTCCACCTCGTGCGCGCCCACGTGGGCCCGGATCGCGTCGGCGAAGGCGCGGAAGGTGGCCGCCTCGCCGTAGGGCGGGCACTTCCCCCGCCGCCACACCGCCGGCCGCCCTCCCGCCGCCAGGCGCGCCCGGAGCTCCGCCACCAGCCGGCTCTTCCCGATCCCGGCCTCGCCGACGACCAGCGCCGCCCGGGACGTGCGGTCGACGGTCACCGCCTCCCACAGGCGGGCCAGCTCGTCGAGCTCGGCCTGCCGGCCCACGAACGGCCCCCCGTCGGACCCCACCCGCGTGTCGGCGGCCCCGATGCCCACGGCTCGCCACACCCGCAAGGGCTCCGCCTTCCCCTTCACCGCCACGGGTTCGAGGGCCGCGTAGTCGATCGCGCCGGCGGTGAGCCGGTACGCGCCCTCCCCGACCACCACGCCGCCTACAGGGGCCACTCCCTGCAAGCGTGACGCCGTGTTCACCACGTCGCCGACGACGTTCTCGCCGACCTGCGGTCCGGTGGCCAGCGTGACCACGGCCCCGCCGGTCTCCACACCCGCCCGGACCGCGAAGGCCCGCCCGGGGTTCCGTTCGCCGAACTCCCGGACCCGGTCCTGGATGGCCAGCGCGGCGCGGACGGCGCGCTCGGCGTCGTCCTCGTGCACCACCGGGACGCCGAACACGCCCATGGCCGCATCCCCGATGAACTTGTCGAGGGTGCCGCCGTGCCGCTCGATCTCCTCCTTGGCCATGCGGTGGAACGGCAGGAGGGTGCCCCGGACGTCCTCGGGGTCGGCCCGGTCCGAGCTGGCCGTGAACCCGACCAGGTCGGCGAACAGGACCGACACCACCCGGCGCTCCTCCCGGACCGGGGCCGCCCTGACGGCCGAAAGCGGCGTCCCGCAGATCATGCAGAACCGTGCGCGGTCGTCGTTGGCCTCGCCACAGGACGGGCACACCATGATGGACGTGAGTGTAGGGCGGAGCCCTGGTGTCGCCGCTCGGTCGGGCCGGCTTGCGCAGATGTTCGGGATGCCGTCGCTGAAGCTCGGCGAGGCGTAGCCCCGAAACCGCGTTGCCGTTCCCGCCCCGTGGTGGGACCATCGCGCCATCCGAGATCGGGGGTGGTCGAGATGGGCCTGTTCTTCAAGAAGACCGCACCGCCGGACGACCTGCTCACGCGGGGTATCCGGGGCAAGGGCACCGTCGAGCACGTCGCCCAGAGCATGATGAGCACGGAGGTCGGTCTCTCCGGCCGGCGGGGCCAGACGGTCATGTCGGGCGAGGAGACGCCGATCCGGAGGAAGGTCACCCTCCGCATCGAGCTGCCGGGCCGGCCCCCCTACTCGGTGACCACGAAGCTGCCCGTGCCGCTGATGCAGTCCAGCTGGGTGGTCGCCGGGACCACCTTCGAGGTGCTGGTGGATCCGGACAAGCCCGATCGCGTGGCCATCGACTGGAACGCCCCCCGCCAGCGCGGCACGCTCCAGGACATGATGGCCGACAACCCCATCGCCGCGGCGGCCATGCGGGGCGCGGGGATCGACCCGGCGGCGCTCCAGGCGCAGATGGAGGCCACCCAGCGAGCCGTCGCGGCATGGCAGGCCGCGAACCCGCAATGGGCACAGATGATGCCGGGCGGTGTCCCGACGCCGGGCGGCGTCCCCGCGCCGGGGTCCCAGTGGCCGCCCGCGACGCCGGCGCCGCAGCCGGGCGCGCAGTGGCCGGGCACTCCGGGCACCCCGGCGATCCAAGCTCCCCAGTGGCTCCCGGGGACACCCGGCACCCCCGGGGCGACGGACGCGTCGCAGTGGCCGGGCTCCACCCCCTGGCCGGCCGAGAAGCCGGAGGACGAGGAGCCGCCGAAGCCCCCGCAGCCCTAGCCTCGTTCCGGGCACGATGACGGGCCCGGCGGGAAGGAATTCTCGCGTCCACAACCGGCTCCACGGCGACCCCGTGGACTCGCCGACCACGGAGTCGGCGAGTACGCTTCGCCGGTCATGGCTCGGTTGATGCTGGTGGGCGCGGTGATGGGCGCACTGCTGGCTGGATGCTCCGGCAGCCAGCTCCCGTCGTTCTGCGGCGTGACCGAAGACGCCCGGCTCGCCGTGGCAGGGGTCTCACCCGACCAGTACCCGGCGGAGACCGCGAAGCACGTCGACGCGATGCGCCAGGCCGCCGAGAAGCTCACCGGCGACGAGGGGGCCCTGGCCAAGAAGGTCACCGACGAGTTCGAGGCGTCCTCCAAGGCGAAGGCCGGCTCGCTGAAGTTCACGCGGCTGTACAACAAGTTCGTCCGGGACTCGAACACGTTCGATCACAAGTACTGCAACATCACCGAACCGCCGGACTAGTACGCCCCGGGCTCAGAACGAGGAGCCGCCGGGGCGGTACTCGCTGATCGACTGGAGCACGCTGACCAGCCCGCCCTGGGCGGCATCCGGAGCGTTGAACGCCTCCTGGGGGCCGTACACGAACGTCACGAACAGCGCCTGGTCGTTCGGGTCGAACCCGGCCTGGCCCTGGGCGAATCCACCCTGGTAGCCGAACAGCCGCTCGGTCGATCCCTGGAGCCCCTGGAAGCTCTGATGGGCGGCCTCGCCCTGCGCCGCCGCCTTCGCCGGGAACAGGTCCGGGTTCGACCGGACCGTCGCCATGAGCAGGCGGTCGGTGAGGTCCGCCGGGTCGAGCTGCCGGACGTTCGCCGGGAGGGTGGTGAGGTTGTACCGGAACAGGTACACGCCCTGGGTCCCGTCGGGGTTGTGGAGGCCGTCCCGGAACCCGGGGAGCGTGGAGTCGGCCAGCACCCAGTCCGCCGGGTGGCACACCTCGAGGTTCACGGAGCGGTCGATGAAGGGCCGGAGATCCCCGAACTGCGCGGGCGTCTCGGCCTGGCCGGCCAGGTGGCCGTTCACGTACAGCTCCACGCGATACTGCTCGGACCCCAGGCACCGCGCCGGGATCGAGGAGCTCACCAGGTTCCGCCCGGCGTACTGCGGTGCGGTGGTCTCCACCCGGGGATCGACCACGCCGGAGACCTCCGGCATGGCCACCCATGCGGCCCCGGACTCCCGGAAGTACCACTCCGCCGACAGCGTCTGGGTGGACGGGTCGTATCCGGTGTTCCCGCCGGTGAGCCAGAACAGGGTGGTCGGGGTGAGCTGGACCTGGACGCCGGTGAACGAGGCGTCGCCGCTCGGCCCGGTGGGCTGGCCGGCGGCGAACGAGGCCACCACGTACTCCTTGAGACTGTTCACGTCCCCCGCGATGTCCGGCTTCGCCGCCAGGACGGCCTCGAGGTCGCTGAGGGCGCCCGACACCCACGGCTGCTCGAACGGTGGCGAGTTCCGGGGCTGCGACGGGTCCCCCTGGAGGTACAGGACCCTGGCCATCGCGTCGGTGTAGGCGGCGGCCGCGCCGTCGGTGTCCCCCTGGGCCAGGAGCGACACCGCCAGCGTGAATCGGGGCACAGGATCGTCGGGAACGATGTCGATGGCCCGCCGGGCGTCCTCCACGGCCGCGGCGAACCGCTCGGGCTGCCCGTGGAGCCCCAGCGAGAAGTCCGTCCCCCCCAACTGCTCCAGCAGCAGCGCGTTGTCGAACCCCTGGCTCTGGGCCCTGGACAGGTCGGACAGCACGCGCTCCAGGGCCTCGGGCGGGATCAGCGTGGCCTCGACCTGCGACGCGCTACTGAACAGCGTGGCGTTCGCCCGGCCCAGGTAGGCCCGGGAGAAGCCCGGCCACAGGTCGACGGCCCGGCTGAAGTGGTCCACGGCGAACTGGGCGGTCGGCGCGTCGGTCGCGGTCTCCAGGGCCACCTCTCCCTGGGCGTACTCCGTGGCAGCGTCCGCCGGGATCGTGGAGGGGGCGGAGAGCGTCACCTGGACCGCCCACGCCACGCCGACCACCAGCAGGAACGCGCCGATCGCCCCGAACAGTCGGAGGACCCGGTCGGGCAGGGCCAGGGCGAAACCCAGGAGGTACAGGGCCACCGCGAACAGCGTGAGGATCGCGGTGTACCGCGCGGCCAAACTCTCCCACCCGGAGTTCGTGGCGTTCGCCGCGTCCTCGAGGCCCTGCTGCTCCAGGGCCCCCTGCGTGGACCGGGCGAAGAAGTGCCGCGGGAAGTCGGGGTCGTTCTGGGGCCCGTCCTGGCTGTTCGACGTGAGCGGCGTGAGGGCCTGGGTCCGCGCGGCGAGGGTCTCCCACAGCTGCTGCTCCACCCGGTAGGCCTGGGCCATCTCCCCCCTGACGAACAGGCTCTGCTGGAGCGCGTTGCCGGCCCGGCCCCGCTGGTCCTGGGACTGGAGGAACAGCTCGTAGTCGACCTGCGCGTCCCCCTGGGACTTCAGCTGGGTGGACATGGTCAGCGTTGCCAGGCGCTGGGCCTCCTGCCCGGCGTCGCTGCTCTTCCGGGAGGCCTGGACCTGGAGGTACCCCACCGCCGCGATGGCCAGCGACACGAGCACGATGGCCACGGTGATCGCCCGCGTCAGCGGATGCTGCTGTTGGCCGGGGCCGGTCTCCGGTGTGCCCCCGGGTTCGCGCGTCGCGCCGGGCTCCGGCCCGCGTTCGTCCGCCATGGCCCGCTACGACCCCAGGGCGACCACCGCCCACAGCACGAGCCCGGCGATCAGCACGGCGGTCCCTGCCACGAAGAACGCGTGGCGGCTCCGCCTCCGGGCGAGCTGGGCCAGGGTCAGGAAGAACAGCGCGGCCACCAGCACGATCCCCACGCCGACCGTCCGGCCGGCCTTCGTGTGGGCGTCCGCCGCGTCGGCCTGGATATCCTCCGGGTGCAGCTGCTGGTACACGACGTACTGGCTGAGCAGGTTGTTCAGGGCCTGGTCGCGGTCATAGGTGACCGTGCCGTCGGGGGCCACCTGCGGGAAGGCGGCGAAGAACAGCGCGCCGGTGTTCCGGGCCAGCGCGGCCTGCCCCTGGGCCTCCGCGGCGAGCTGGGCAGCCAGGACCGGGTAGCGGTCGGCCAGCGCGGTAGCCTGCTCCGAGAAGAACTGCTGGGCCTGGAGCTCCTGCTGGAACGTCCCCACCCGGCGGAGCTCCTCGGCCACATCCGACCGTCCGCTGGTCAGGATCCGTTCGCGCTCCAGGAACTCCTGCTGGGCGATCTGGTCGAGGTCCGAGGCCCGCGTGGAGGCCACCGATGCCGACCACGCCACCCCCGCGCCGGACAGCGACGCCACCACGATGAGCAGCGCGACGAGGAGCTGGAATCTCGAGGATGGACCGGGGGTCGAACCGCCGGACGGCGGTTCGGGTTCGGTCGTACCGGGGGCCGGTTCCTGCGCCTCGCCGCCCGGGGTGTCGCTCGCGCCCATGGCCTCCTGCTCGCACTGCCGGTCCCCCCCGGCGGCGGAGCCTACGGGGCCGGGCCTCCGCTTGTAAAGGCAGCGCCGGTCAGGAGCCTCCGGGGACCGATCGTGGGTCAGCTCGGGACGGACCGAGACCTCACCCAGGCCGGGTGCCTCCCCCTGGTCCCGGAACCGACGTGATCCGGGGTCTCAGGCGTGCTGGAAGAGCAGCGAGAACTCCAGGACGCCGTGGTCCTCGGTCTCCACCGGGCCGAAGCTCGGGTTCGAGATGCTCCAGTCGGCGAATGGGACCGGGATGGAGCCGGCCACCTGGATCTGCGTTCCCGTGTACCGCCCGGTCACGTCGAACGTCACGGCGCGGGTGATGCCGTGCATCGTCAGGTCGCCGGTGGCCTGGAAAGTCTGCTCATTGCCCGTCGCCGGCACGGTGCCGAACGAGATCGGTTCGGTGAGCTCGAACGTGGCCGTGGGGTACGTGGCGGTCTCCATGATCCGCTCGTTGAACTGGCCGTCCCGCCGGCTCTCGTCGCTGGAGACCGTCGTCATGTCCACGGTGAAGGTGGCGGCCGCGATCGAGCTCCCGTCGACGATGAGGGATCCGGTGACCGCGCCGGTGCGCCCTGCCGCCACGTTGCTCTGGCCGAACAGCACCTCCTCCACGCGGTAGCCCACGATCGATCCGTCGGCGACGTCCCATTCGCCGTCGGTGGCCGTGGCGGTCCCCGTGGCCCGGTCCGTGGTCGACCCCGACGGGAGCGCCAGCGGCGCCGGCGCCTTGCCCTCGATGACGTGGATGTAGACGAACGGCCCCGCCACCACCAGGACGGCCACCGCCGCCACGCCCAGGATCGTCCACCGCTTCCACCGGGCCATCCGCTTCCACACCCCCACCGCAGGTCCTTTCGCCATTCGTTCGTCCACCGCGCGGTCCTCCGCGCGCCGGCACATGACAGCAGGCGGAGATGCGAAGAGCGTGATCGGTTCCTGTGAGGAGGCTGAGACGGATGTTCCGCTTCGCCGGTTCCGCGGCATGGCTCGCCGCCACGCGGCCGTCGCCAGCGAACCGAGCCCGGAGAGGGCCCGCCCCAGCGCGTCGTCGAGCTCCGCGAGCTCGGACCGCCCCACCACCCGAAAGGCCGGCGTTCGGGTGCCCGGATCCTCTCGAGACACTTCCACGGCGAGACTATGTGACTCCGGGGGTCATTCCACGATGGCCAGGGCCTCGATCTCGACGACGTAGCCGGGTCGGAACAGCGACGAGACCTCGACGGCGGTGCTGGCCGGCGGGTTCGCCCGGTCCACGTGGCGGTCCCGGACCTCGCGGATCACCGGCAGGATCGAGATGTCCGTCACGAACACGCCCAGCTTGACGATGTCGGCGTACGTCGCTCCGGCGGCTGCGAGCGCCGGCTGTATCCGTTGCCCGGCGCCATCCCGGCCGGCGCGACGTGATGCTCGATCGACGCCATCCGCGCTCCTTCCTCGTTCCACCCCTGTTTCGATTGGTCACGACGATGACCCTCCTCGAGACCAGAGGAGTTGCCAGCGTGCCGGACATCGTCATGGCCTCGTCGTCCCCCGGGGACCATGTCAAGACGACCGAGCGATGGTGCGGATGACCTTCAGTACGGGGCCGTGACCTCCAGCGTGTCGGTTCCCATCAGCCGGGCGTACTCGTCCTGGACGACCTGGTAGCACTCGCAGGAGGCCTCCTCGAGGGCCGGTCGATCGAGCACGCTGATCCGCCCGCGCCGGTATTCGATGATCCCCGCCTGCTGCAACACCCGGGCCGCGACCGTGACGGACGGCCGGCGCACCCCGAGCATGTCCGCGAGGAACTCGTGCGTCAGCAGGAACCTGTCCGACCCCGCCCGGTCGTGGCTCTCGAGGAGCCAGCGAGCGCAGCGCTCCTGGATCACGTGCGCGCCGTTGCATGCGACACCCTGCGAGATCTGGGCAAACAGCGCCTGGGCGTAGGCGTACATCACCTGCCGGAGCTTCCCGTCGCCGCTCACCTCGGCCCGGAAATGGTCGGCATCCATCCGCAGGGCCTCGCCGGGGACCTGGCCCATGGCCTGGGAGTTGCCGAGCACGCCCCCGCCCAGGAATACGTGGATCCCGACCATCCCCTCGTTCCCAACGGTGGCGGGTCTCGATGCTCTGCCCGTCCCGGAGAGGAGTCATCAGCGAGATGACCCCGGAGAGCGGGAAGTACACGTTGAGCATCCGCTGCCCCGGGTGATGGAGCATGTCGTGAGGCGAGATGGGGACCAGCTCCATCGCCTCCTCGAGGCGGCGACGCTCTCCGTCCGGCACGAGCTGGAGCAGGCGATTGTGATGCTCGGCCGCAGATGCGGCAGCGCTGGGACGCGGGATTTGGCCCTCCTGGACTCAGGGAAGCTCAGCGACGCTCGGGGCCAGGAAGAACGTCTGAGCTGCTGTGCCCGTTCCTGAGGGCCGGTAACTCCGGAAAGCATCCGGCGATCTCCCTACATCGTGGACCCGGGGTGCGTGGATCGTCAACGGTTGGCCGGAGCATGCCCCACGATTCCCGTCGCGTCAGTACGGTTTGGGACTGACGGGAGGGAGATGAAGTCCTACGCTCGAAACGGTTGCTGGAGGAAGCCGTCGAGGTCGGGAGATGATGCCTTGAGTCACGCCGCCCCATCGCTGGATCCACAGAAGCGCGGGCATGCCGAGCGAACGCTTCTCACCATTCCCCTTTCGCCAGCCGAGGATCGATTGGGGCTGACGATCCAGCTCATCGCGGACCTCGTCGGGCGACTCGGAGCCGTCGTCACCGAGGTCGACGTGCGCAGTGCCGACGACGCGTCCTTCACCCTCCGGGTCCCCTCCAACTGGGAACCCGCAGCGACCGCGTCATCCCCGTAGCAACCCCCCGCCGGCGGCGACGGTCACACCTGGCTTCGATCGTTTCCTCCCACCCGCCGGGGTAGGTCAGGAGTGTCGAGACCGTCCCATTGCTCGAAGGGAGAACCCATGACGACGAGGGCATTGCTCGTGCCGCTTTCTCGATGCTCGCCGATTCGAGGCTCGCCAGTCGCGGGAGGGCGGTCGCGATGCCGACCGCGACCTCGTCCCCACGTTGCTCCGTGACCGACGTTTAGCCCGAGATGTCGACGAACGCCACGGCGGGAGGATCCCGATGCGCGTCAGGCACTCCACCTCCTCGAGCGACGCGCCGGTCTCGAAGGAGAGCTCGGCCGACGACAACGTCCGTGCCATCGGGGCGAGTAGTGGGTGTGGGCGCCGGTGGCGATGGCGAACGGACCGGCTGGCCTGGCCGCTGGTCGCTCCCCGCGAGAACCCGGATTCAGCGGACGAGCAGCACGGGGCAGGCGGCGTGATGGATCACCTTGTTCGCGACGCCGCCGAGCAGGAGGCTCTTCCACTCGGTCATGCCGCGCGACCCCATGATGATGAGGTCCGCTCGGGATTCTCGAGCGACCTCCACGATCTGCTGAGGGGTGCTTCCGGCATCCGTCCTGCGGATCACCCCGAGCGCGTCGATGCCGCCCTCGCGGAACGCCACCAGCACCTCGTCCACGAGACGCTCGGCGGGGATGGGCGGACCGAGATCCACGTCGTCCCCCTCGTATCGCTCGTGCTCACGGACGTGGACGACGGTGACCGTCGAGCCATACCGCCGGGCCAGGTCCACGGCGATGCCGATCGTCTTCCCGCTCTCGGGTGACCCGTCGACCGCGACCAGGATCCGCTCGAACATCCGTCACACCCGCTCCGGGGTGGTCGGGGCGCGAACCTCTCGGCTCGAGGAGATCGCGGTCGCCGCGACGAGCTTCGGCCGCGCCTTCGCGAAATAGGCCACGGCCACGGCGAATCCCACCCCGAACGGCGCCCCGAACATCTGCCATCTGTTCCAGGTTCGTCGCCGAAGTCCCGTGCCGTCCCACGAGGTCTCGGGATGGGCGGCGGTGTCGATCGCACCCCAGATCGGGAGTCCGACGAGGACCACCGACGCCATGATCACGCCCAGTGCAAGGGTGGGGACGTCGAGCAGCTTCAGCGCGGAGGCCAGCAGCACGAAGACCAGCGCGGGCCGGATGAGCCCGTCCGGAGCCTTCGAGGACAGCCGGGCGCCGACGTACACGGCGGGGAGCGCGCCGATCAGGATCGACGTGGTGAGGCCGAGCTCGAAGTCACCCACGAAGATGTGCGCCAGCGCCGCCGCCCCGACGAGCGGAACGGCCTGCACCAGGTCGGTCCCGACCAGCTGGGCGCCCCGGAGCCGCGGGTAGGTGAGCATCAGGCACACGATGATGATCGAGCCGGACCCGACGGAGGTGAGCCCCACCAGCATGCCGCCGAACGCCCCGATCGCGATGGTGATCGGGATGCGAAGGTGGATCGAGCCGCCGGGCACCAGGGTGGCGCGCAGCCCAGCGCGGGCCTGCGCGCTCCGGCGGCCCTGAAGCGACGCCCTGAACACCATCGCCGCGGCGGCCAGGGTCAGCGTGACGCCGAGGAAGACCCTCGTCGTGTCCTGGACCGTCTCACTGTCCCCGCTCGCATTCAGCAGGAACACGCCGGCGAACGCGGTGGGGATGGAGCCCACGCACAACCATCTCACGAGCTCCCACCTGACGGTCTTCCGGCGGATGTGGACGCCCCCGCCGACCGGTTTCATCACCATCGCTGCGACGAGGTCCGAGGAGACCGCCGTCGTCGGCGTGATACCGAAGAAGATCAGGAGGATGGGCGTCATCAGGGCGCCACCGCCCATGCCGGTCAGCCCGACCGTGAACCCCACGATCACGGAGGCAAGCGCGATGGCCCAATCGATGTGCATCCTCGACCTTCACCTTCCCGTCGCGCCCCGTTCTCACGACGACGCGACCGGGAGACTACCCGATGCGCCCCGCCGAATCCGCCGAATGGAGCCCGCGGCCGTGAACGAACACGACGGGCGTCCGTGCCGAGGCGTTCGGCCCGTCGATCTCCGCCTGTCCGTGTTCGGTGATGGGTGCCGTGCCATCATCCCATTCCGGCATCTTCGGTACAGTGGCGCGGGGAATCCGGGACCGCCGGGGTCCCGGCCCAGGAGGGGGCGGAGGGACGCCATGTACGCCGTTCTGGTGACCGCAAGCGTCGACCCCGGCCGTGACGAAGAGGCCACGGCTCAGCTCCAGACTCAGGTGGTGCCTCGGGTCAAGGAGGCCCCTGGGGTCGTGTCCGGATACTGGACCCGATCCGCCGACGGGGAGCATGGGCTCGCCGTGGTGCTCTTCGAAGACGAGGAGACCGCCCGCGCCTCCGCCGAGACCATTCCCAACACCCCCAGGCCCGATTTCATCAGGTTGGACAACGTGGAAGTTCGGGAAGTCGTCGCGCAGCTCTGACTTGCCCCGGCGCGACGTACGGCTGGCTGAACTGCGTGGGTCACGAGGACAGGAGGAGCCATGTCAAGAGGTCTGGCAGCGCTCGCGGTGATCGTCGCCGCGTTCGTCATCATGATGGGCATCCTGGGCGTCTTCGCATGGATCGCCACGGCGTTCCCCACCACGGAGGATGCGTTCGTCAAGATCGGCCCTACGCCGAAGCTCGAGGGGCCCGTCATGGGGATAGTCAGCGTCATCTTCGTCGCGGCCGGCTACTTCCTGGTCCGGTTCGCCAGCAAGATCTCTCGGTGACGGACGCGCCCATCCAGGCCCAGGCCGCTTTCCGACCCTGTCGTTTGCATCCTTGGCCGGCGGGCGATACTCCCTGGGTCTCTCTGATCGAGGGGTTTTGTCATGAAGGATGGGAGCGAGGAGCGCGCGCCGCTACCGTCGAGCGCGGCTGTCGAGGAGTCCCCCGGGTCTGACGTCGCGGTGCAACCTCAGGCGGAGCGGGCGGAGAGGCGGCTCCGCGAATCGATCAGCGAGCAGCTCGGTCTCCGGGGGATCGTCCGCGAGTACATGATCCCGGTCGATACCAACACCATCTGGTACTCGCTGGGCGGTGTGCTCGCCATCTCGATCGCCCTGGAGATCGTCACCGGTTTCTTCCTGGCCCTCCGCTACACCCCCGATGCCGGCAAGGCGTTCGGGACGACCGCCAGGCTGCTCGACTGCACATCGCGATCCTGCCGATCCTGCTGCTCGGCCTGATCGCCTGGCACTACTACCTGATCAAGATCAAGCACATCTCGGTCCCGTTCTGGCACAAGCCCTCCGGCCGCGAGGCCCCGTTCACCGAGCACATCAAGGCATGGGGACGCTGGGGCCTGGTGATCCTCGGTCCGATCATCCTGATCTCGATCTTCGTCCACCGCGGGCCCGGGGATGCGCCCCAGCTGCTGCCCTCGTCGCCGTTCTTCAACTCCGAGCACGGTCCCGGGGGCCTGGGGATCGTTCCCACCTACCCCATCAGCTGGACCCACGGGATGAACCGCTTCGTCGCCATCATGTTCCACTTCGAGCCCGATATCTGGGGCACGTTGATGGGGATGGTGCTGATGACGGTCGCTCTGGTCGCCATCCCCTACCTCGATCGGGGAAAGGCCGAGCCCACGTCATGGGGCGAGGCCTTCAACCTGCGCACGCGAGGGTGGGCCTTCACCGCGTTCGCCCTGTTCTGGGTCATCATGCTCATCGGGGTGCTGACGAACGCGATCACCCCGAAAGGGTGACCCGAGGGCCTTCAGCGGGTTCCCCCTGACCAGGGCCGGGAGAGGGCATGTTCGCCCACGACGTGCACGTGACGCTGGCGTGGGCCACCTTCCTCGCTCTGGCCGGCGTCGCGGTGGAGGGCGGTGTGCGAACGGTCACCGGCCGGGAACCGGGCAGGCTGGCGAACGTAGGGGTGAGCCTGTCGCTGGTGCTCATCGGCATGACGGCCGCGGCGGGCCTGGCGATGCTGGTCCGATCGGAGCGTCCGAGGGAGTCGCTGCACTTCGTCTACGCGATCGTGGCGTTCGGGCTGGTTCCGGTGGCCGACTCGTTCGCCACCAGCGCGTCGCCCCGGCGGAAAGCTCTGGTCCGGCTGGTGGGAGGGGTGATCGCCATCGGCGTCCTGGCCCGGTTGTTCGCCACGGGCTGAGGCTCCGGAACTGCGCTCCGACCGGTCGATATCGGGGTCCCTCATGCGCGCCGGTTCCAGCGCTCCTCCGACGCGCGTCTCATGGCGGGGAGCTGGCCGAGCGTCGGGTAGGTCCAAGACTTCACGAGGGCGGCCGCAGCGGCGGCGATCGCGACCGCCGCCCCGATCGTCCCCGCCGCACTGGGGAGCGCTCCGGCCACCGCGAGGGCGAGCAGCACGAGGCCAAGGTTCGCCGCGGCCACCTGGACGTCGGCGCCGACCTCCACCGCCGTGAACCACACCCGCCGCTCGACGGGCCCTCCGGGCCGGCTCACGGGAAGCAGGTAGAGCCACGACCCGATGAGCGTCTGGAGGACCCATCCGCAGACGAAGACCACCTCGAGCACTGGGACGAACGCGTCGAAGGACCCTCGAGCGCAGGCCACCACGAGCGCCGCCCCTCCGCACACGAACCACGAAACCGCACCCACCATGTGCTTCGCGGTGACGGGCACCGGCCAGTTCCGCGGCCCGGCCAGCCCGCGCGCCACCATCACGGCGACCTGGATCCCTCCCGCCCAGTAGAGTGCCGCACCGCCCGTCGAGATCACCCTGGCGCCTGTCGCCAGCCCGCCGGCGAGCAACCCGAGGCCGCCCACCAGGCACGCGGCCGCGGCCGGAGCGTTCCACCATGGCATCCGGATCCGGAGTACCGTCGGCAGCAGCGTCATGAGGGTGGCCACGATCGTGATCGACGCCCATCCGAGCACGTTCAGCGTGAGGTGGGCGTCCCGAAGGGCCTCGAGCCGGGACGGCTCGACGGCACCGCTCCCGAGGACCGCGCCGAGGGTCCCTCCGGCCAGCGCGAAGCACACGGCGACGCCGTACAGGGCCATCGGCAGGGGGTGGCGCCGGTTGAGCCCCGTTCGCCACGCGTTCGCCACCACGCCGAGCACGATCAGGAGGCTCCCGACGAAGCATGCGCCGCCGGCCGCGACCAGCGCGGGGTGGCCGCGCGGATACCCGACGGCGATGAGCGTCGCACCCGAATCCACCAGGCCGAACTGGATCCACGCCACGGCCGGCGCCGGCCCCCGAGTGGCGGTGAGGGCGGCCGCAAACGACATCATGTTCCCGCTGATGGCGACCGACACCGCTCCGGCGAGCGCCAGGTGCAGTGGGAGCCAGTTGCCCAGACGCGCCGAGACGGGCAGCAGGAGCGCGGCCCCGGCCGCCACCAGCCACAGGCGCGCCGCGGTGTTGTAGAGGTTGGCGAGGGTCCGGGTGCTCACCTGCGGGGAGCCTAGCCCGGCGAGGCACCCCGCCGCCCGACATGCGAGCCAGGCACGCAAGTCGGACCTTCCGACCAGGCCCTCCCGGTGACGGGCCCCTCAGGTCCCCATGAGCGTGAGGAGCATCACAGTGGGCTCGATCGCAGTGAGCGCGTGAGGCGTGCGCCCGGGGTCATGGACAGCCAGAACCCCGGGCCGGCATCGAGCTCCGCGCCGTCGGCGGTGAAGCGCAGCCGCCCCTCGAGGACCTGGACGATGGCGCGGCGTGAGGCACGGTGCTCAGTGAGACCCCATGCTCCTTTGCGTGCTTCCTGCTACTTCACGACGAAGTTGCCGGTCATCTGCGTCGGGTGGACGTCGCAGCGGAAGAAGTACGTCCCGGGCTTCAGAGCCGGCACCTCGTATGTCACAGTCGTCGGCCCGTTCACGACCTCACCGATGAACAGCGCCTGCGTCGCACTCGAGTCCGTGAAGATCGAGACGTTGTGCGGGACGCCTGCGTCCATGTTCATGAGCTGGATCGTGAACGGGGTGTTCGCCGGGGCGGCCAGGCACGAGGCGTCGAAGGCCGTGGTCTGGGCCGTGACGCTCAACGACGTACCCTTCGGCGAGCAGTCCCCGGACGCGGGCGCCGGCCCGGTGGCGGTCGGGGCCGCGGTCGGGGGGGTGCTCGGCGTCGATTCGGGTGAGATTCCGACCACTCCGGCCACGGCGGTCGGCGGCGCGAACGGCTTGACCCCGGCGGAGAACGGGTCGCCCAGGGTTGGGTAGGACGACGGCGGCGACGGGGCGTTCGGATCCACCTGGATCAGCCCCACCGCGCCGCGCCCCGTGTACGCGAACGCGTGCGTGACGAACGGGTACAGGCCGGCCTCGGGGATCTGGAGCTCGAACATCGCGCCCCCGCCCGGAGGGATGTTGTAGGTCTGGTCCCCGTAGACGGGGTTCGCCGGATTCCCGTCCGCGTAGGAGTCGAACATCGCGCCGATGACGTGCCAGGCGCTGGTCAGCGTGGGACCGGCGTCGACGATCCAGATCCGGAACTTCTCGTTCGGCTTCGCCACCAGCGGGCTGGCCTTGTACTGGTCGGCCACACCGTTCCACACGACGTACTTCGGTGTCGCCGCCGCCATCGCGTCGGGATCGCCGTAGGAGATGCCCTTGATCGGCTTCGCCATCGGGTAGAGCTCGCTGTTGACGAGCACGTACTCCCGCTCCTCCGGCAGGTTCTTCGGCTCCACGATGATGGCGCCGTACATGCCGTTCGCGATGTGCTCGAGGACGGGGGCGGCCCCGCAGTGGTACATGAACACGCCTGGGAGCGAGGCGACCCAGTCGAAGGTCTTCGTCTCGCCGGGATTCACCGGCTGGTAGTTCCCGGAGAGCGGCGCGCCGACGGCCGCCGGCAGGTTCGCCCACGGCGTCATGGCCGCGTGGAAGTCGATCGAGTGCTGCATGCCCATCGTGGTCGCGTTGTGGATCGTGAATTGCACCGTGTCCCCGAGGTGCACCCTGATGACCGGCCCGGGCGCCGTCCCGTCGAAGGTCCACACGTGGTACACCACCGCCGGGACGCCGGCCGCGGCCGGCACGATGGTCTGATCGGTCTCCACTGCGGTGAGGTTCACGTTGACCACCGTCCCGTTGGCCTCGACCATGCCGTTCCCCGTGGGGAGCGTCGCCCCGTTGCCGGTCGAGGGGGACGCCGTCGTCCCGGGGTTCACGGCCCACAGGGCGACCATGACCACGAGGGCCAGGCCGACGATGATGATCAGGGCAGGGAAGATCCGGTAGAAGGCGGTGCCGATCTCCCGGCCCAGGGCCTCGTTCCCACGTGCCGGGGGACGTGCGGCCGGGCCCCGAGTGGCCGGCCCCCCGTCAGGGACGGTCGTTCTGCCGGCCTTGCCGGGTGGAGCCTTGATCGCCATGTCGATCCCTCCCTCCAGTGGCCCGGAGGCCGCAACCTGTACCTACGGACTCAAGGTTCGAACACGGGTCCGGGGGGATCGTGGGTCGAAGGTCCCGGGAATCGCGGGACCTCTGGACCGCCACCGGCCGCGGGCGTGGGGCAGACTGCTCCCGTGGACATGACGCTCAGCCGCCGCGCGGACTACGTGCTGCGGGCCGCCATCTTCCTCGCGTCCTGCGCGGACGAGCCCGGCTTCCGGACGCTGGACGACGTCTCGCGGCGGATGGCGATCCCCCGCACCTACACGCCGCACATCCTCGGGGCCCTCGTCCGAGCCGGGCTGGCGGAGGCCCGCGCCGGAAGGGGGGGCGGCTATCGGCTGACCTTCTCCCCCCAGGACATCTCCGTGCTCGACGTCATCGAGATCGGCGAAGGCGACATCCGCCAGAACCGCTGCCCGCTGCGCGGGGTCCCGTGCCACTGGGGGACTCAATGCGCGGTCCACCCGACCCTGTCGAGGGCCAGCGACGCCATCCGCGCGACCCTTCGGGCCACGACTCTCGCCGAGGTCGCCCGCGAGGATCGGGCGCTGTCGGAGGCCGAGCAGGGGCGATCACCCAAGCGGTCGGCCTCGCGCCCGCGGTCACGGTGCTGACTCGGGGAGGGGACGCTCGAATCCGCCTGTTCCCGGCGGGCGGTTCGTCAGCCGGCTGCGCCCCCCTTGAGGACCTCGAGGTACTCGTCGAGACGGTCATAGGTCTCGGCAGCGCCCTCCTCCATGCCCGACTGGATCATCCCGTCGCGGTCCAGGGCGGTGTCGAAGACCGACGTGGCCGTGAGCGTGGTCTTCCCGTCCCGCTCCTCGAGGGTCAGCGTGTCGACCGAGATGTGCCCGGGCATGCCCTCCCACTCGAACGTCCACACGATGCGCTCCGGCCGGACGATCTCGCGGAACTCGCCGCGGAATCCGGGAATCTCTCCGTCGGGGCCGCGGTGCACGATTCGCCACGCGCCCCCCGGCCGGAAGTCCATCTCGCAGCTCGCGATCTCGTATTTCCTCGGGCCCCACCAGCGCGACATGTGCTCGCACGAGCTGTGCGCCTCGAACACCAGGTCGCGCGGCGCGTCGAAGACCCGGGTCATGACGATCTCCTGGTCCGACGGCGTCGTCACCGTGAGTGCGTTGCTAGCGCTTCCTCCCATCGCCCTTCTCCTTTCCTCGACCCTGGAGCTCGTCCAGGTACTCGTCCAGCCGGTCGTAGCTCTCCTCCCAGAAGCGGCGGTACCGCTCGGTCCAGTCGGCGACCTCCTTGAGTGGCCCAGCCTCGAGCCGGGCGGGCCGCCATTGCCGCTCCCGGCCCCGCGCGATGAGCCCCGCCCGCTCGAGCACTTTCAGGTGCTTCGAGACCGCCGGCAGGCTCATCTCGAACGGCTCCGCCAGCTCGGTGACGGAGGCCTCCCCCGCCGCCAGCCGCGCGAGGATCGCCCGCCGCGTGGGATCCGCGAGAGCCGAGAACGTGCGATCCAGCCGATCGGCCACCACAGCCATGGAACCCTCCTGTTAAATAACCGATCGGTAAAATACCGTCCCCACGCGCTCGCGTCAAGTGGAGGCTGCGGCCGACTCACTCTCGTGGGAGAGGATCAGCGCGCCCGGGAGACACGCCGGGCCTCTTTGGGAAAGACTGGTTCCCATCGCGACACGGCCGGCGCCCCGTTCTCCAATGGACGCTGGTCTGAGTCGCGATCGACAGGGTCGGCCCGCTGAGTCCCGCAAGTACCCCGGGCTCCGCGATGAGACGGCGCTGTCTCGGTTCATTCGAGGGAGAGTCACCGATGCCGTCCTCATCGATTCCGGAAGCGAGCCACCTCAGGGCCGCGGGAGGTGGCTCACCCGCTCTTCGCCGCCCGGTACAGCACGATAGGGTTGGCGAGACCCTTCAGCATCACCTCGCCCATCTCGGAGAATGCGACCTCCCCACTGAAGGCTCCGACCACGTCCGCTGTGACCAGCACTTCGCCGGGACTGGCACGGCCGGCGACCCGGGCAGCGATGTTGACTGTCCGCCCGTAGTAGTCGCCGTCTTGTCGGATCACCGGCCCGGCGTGCAGACCGACCCGGGCCGGTGGCAGCCCGAGGGCCGGACCCCGTTCGACGACGTCGAGCCCGAACAGGACGCCCTCGACCGGATCGGGGAAGTGCAGCATGGCGCCGTCGCCCATGAGCTTCACCATCCGCCCTCCGTGCGTCCTGGAGCCGCGCTGCACGATGGAGGCGAGCGCCCGACCGAGCTCGGCCGCGGCCTCGTCGCCCCGTTCCTCGGTCAGGCGGGTGAACCCGGTCAGGTCCGCGAAGGCGATCGCTTCGGGATGGCTGGGCTTGCGGGGACGACCCCTGCCTCCTCCATCGCGAGCTCCAGCCGGCGGACGTAGGTCTGCATCGCATAGCGGTGCAGGTGGCGACGATGAAGCAATCGCACCAGCTCCGAGGCGACCGCCTGCAGCGGGAGGCCGGCCTGGGCGCCGAGATCGATGATCTGCTGAGCGGGCAGAGCCGCCCGAGCCATGGGGCCCTCGACCTCCGATTCCCAGAACCGGTTCTCCGCATCCGCGATCTTCAGCATGCTCTCCCCGTACACGCGCGCCGTGCGGGTCACGGCATCCCGATCGAAAGCGCTCGTCGCCCTCCACAGGTTCGAGATCTCGAGATCGTCGTCCGGGACCAGGTCCCCGAGCTCGGTCCGTGGAAGCCCGAGTGCCGACATCGTTTCGTCGAGCTCCTCTTCGTTCAGCCCGAGGTCGCGGGCGAGTTCAGCGTAGGTGACACCCGACAGGCTCACGGGATCGGGAAGGATGACGTCGGCGAAGGCCAGGGAGACGTGACCCTCTTGGATCGCTCGGCCGATCGACTCGGGTGGGATCCCCAATTGCTCCAGCGCGTCGATCAACCGGACGCGTTGGAGATCACCCAGCGTGAATCGCTCGTCGCCCTCCTCTCGGACGGGCACGAGGATGCCGAGCGCTGCAAGCTTCTCGATCCGTTCGAGCGTGCTCCCGCAACGACGGGCAAGCTCTCGCTTGGACAGAGCTGGCATCGCCTCTCAGATGGTATCGGTGTGATGGAGCGAGCGGGGTACGGAAGACGATCGAGAGGCCCACGAGGCACCCTCCACCAGGCGCATTCGAATCCCCGAGGCGAGCGCCGGAGCGACGTGTGGAGACAGCCTCGCAACGCGAACGGGACTGCCAGTGGAGGAGAGGGGACGGTACTCTTCATCCGACATCGATCTGCGGACCACAGAAGTCACCCGGACTGCGGGGCCCCGGACGACGGGGTGACGCCACCTTCGTGGTGCGCCTTCAGCCGGCCGACTTCGGGCCCTCCTGGGCCCACTCGCCCCCGCTGACCACCACACTCGCGATGCGCCGGCCCTTCACCTCTTCGACCGTGAACTCGAGGTCCGCCCAGCGGACGGTCTCCCCGCCCTCCGGTACCGCCCCGAGGAGGTCCGAGACCAGGCCGGCAAGCGTGGTGGCCTGGCTGGGCGGCAACTCGATCCCGAGGATTCGGCCGACCTCGTTGACGGGGAGGGACCCGTACAGCCGGAACCGCCCGTCTTCCAAGCGCTCGACCGTGCGTTCCTCCTCGTCGTACTCATCGGTGATCTCGCCCACCAGCTCCTCCAGGAGATCCTCGAGCGTGACCAGGCCGATCACCGAGCCGTGCTCGTCCACGACCATGGCGATGTGGATGCGCCGCTGCTGCATCTCCCGGAGGAGGGCGGACACGTCCTTGGTCTCCGGCACGAAGATCGGCTCGTGCATGACCGCATCGACGGGGTGGGCGACGTCGTTCGCCCGAAGGCGGCGCAGGAGGTCCTCGGCGTAGATCACGCCGACCACCTCCGCCCTGTCGCCCCGGTAGACGGGGAGCCGCCAGTGGCCATGTGCCAGCATCAGATCGAGCGACTCGCTGATAGGTGTTCCGACCGGCACACTGATCATGTCGGGCCGGGGCACCATCACCTCGCGTACCCTCGTGTGTCCGATCTCGAAGATCGAATGGATGAGCGTACGCTCCCGCTCCTCGATCGTCCCCTCCTCCCGACCGACTTCCACCATCGAACGGATGTCCTCCGGCGAGACGAACGGGCCCTCCTTCAGTCCTTTCCCCGGGAGGAGCACGTTCGCGAGGCCGATGAGCAGCCTGGTTGGACCGTTCAGCGCTCGTCCGATCGCCCAGACGACAGGCGCGAGCCGGAGCGCGACGGCGTCGCTGTGCAGGATGCCGAAGGTCTTCGACATAGCCTCCACGACGACGAAGTACGCCAGGGTGAACACGACCGACAGGTAGGTCACGGCGACCTCGCCGAACGCCAGCTCGACGAGGATGGCGACGAGGATGGCGGAGCCGTTCTGCACGAACATCACGCACAGGTAGATCCCGTTCAGGTAGCGGGTCGGCTCCTCCTGGATGCGCTCCAGGAGGTCGGCATGTCGGCGGCCAGCCTCACGAAGGGCCATCGACCGAACCCTGCTCATGCGGCTCACCGAGGTCTCCGCCATGGCGAGAACAGAACCCAGGATCACGAGCAGACCGACGAGGACCCAGAGCCAGACCATCGAACACTCCCTGCTCCCAGGTTACGCGAGCCGGAAGGTCGCATGAAGTGAGTTGCGTCGTTGCCCTCAGCCCCGCCGAGCTAGGAGGCAGTCGGAGGCGATGAAGAACTGGCTTCAGCAAGCCGTAAACAGGAGACCAGTGGCCCTGATTGGACAACCGTCAAACCGACAATTCGCCCAACTTGCCGGGAGTTACTCGGTAGGAAAGGGCCGGCCGACTGAGCCCCCCTCAAGCCCGTGCGGGCTGACCTGGTCTCGCTGGCCAATGGGCTGCCGAACCTCTGGCAAGGCCTGGCCGACCCCCGGATCCTCGAGCGTGCTCGCCCGTGTCGGCGGTGACGTGCGGCGATGATGTAGCGACATGCCACAGCGGCGTCCGAATGGTTCACGCTCGGTGTCCGAGAGCGACGAGATCTACGCCGTGTCCGTACCGGAGGTCGTGGGACTCACGTTCGGAGATGCTTTCTCCGGTTCGAGGACCCCATCCCGATCGGCGTGCTGGCGAGCTCGGGGGAGGTACGCATCAACCCGCCGATGGAGACCGTCGTCCTCGATGGCGACCGGATCGTGGTGGTGTCCGCAGACGACGACACCGTGGTCGCAGGCGGCGCGGCGGTGGTGGACGAGTCGGCCCTGGTCCATGCCACGACCGAACCGCTGCGGGTGACCCGGATCCTCGTCCTGGGGGAGAGCCCCCAGCTCGCCCTGATCGCCAGGAGCTCGAGCGGCGGGCCGCCCCGGGTTCCGTGCTGGTCATCGCCTCGCCATCCGACGGGTCGATCGCCGCGCAACTGCGCCCCTCGCTCCGCGACTTCATCGCTTCCACACGGCTCATCAGCCTGTTCATCTCCCAGGGTGAGATGTCGCCGGTCCTCGCCGACGTGTTCCGATCCCTGTTGACCGGGTATCGGAGCCTCCTGTTGCTCGCGGCCGTGGACCGCTACGTCCAGCCCGGCGTCCCCGTCACTTTCTCCACCGTGACGGAAGCGGGCCGGCGGCGAGGTCAGACCGCGCTCGGGTGCTCGGAGGCGTCGGGGTGGCTCGGGGAAGCTACAAAACGGACGAAGTGGTCTTGATTGATCGGTGCGCGAACCGCACGGACACCCTCATTCCCGCGTCAACGTTGTCCGTGCGAACAAGCGACCACCGGGGACAGTGACCAAGCAGGAATACGGGGTGTCCATGCGAACGTTGACCCCCCACGCCTAGGCGAGCCTTCAGAATGCGTTCGTCTACGCCGCCTCAAACGTGGCCACGACGGACACGTCATGGTCAACGACCACTCTGCAATCCCCAGCCCCTGAGCAGGCCCCGGACCATCCCACGAACTTTGATTGGGGATCGGGGACCGCCCTCAGAACGACTTCAGTACCATCAATCGCCGCGGCGCAGTCGGACCCGCAGTCGATCCACTCCGGCTCCGGCGACGGGCAATCCAAACTCGGGCAATCAACCTCTTGGGCGTGGTACGCGGTGACCGTACCGTCGCCGGTACCATTTCGCTCTACCGACAGAAGGGGCAGCGGCGTCTGCTTCCTAGACCAAACCTCGCTGCCATCCGCGCTCAAGCCACGAAGTGTCAGGGCCTCTCGCGGAGGCGCGAATCCAACAAAGGCCTTGCCGTGGAGACCTAGCTCTGAGGGCAAGTCATATACCTTCGCTGAAAGGGTGGAACCGCTCGGCTCGGAGATAGTGACCGCAGCGACTTCCTCTCGAGTGATCCCAAAGAAGGAGGAGCGCGCGGACCCAGTTAGATCTCCCGGACCGGATATAAGGAGAACACCCGAATCCGACAAGATAGCTTCCACCCCGGGAAAACAGCCTTGGCTCGCACGGCTCTCTTCTTCGTATGACCATTCGAAGCAGATCGTGTCTTGTTGCCCATCCACGACTGCTGTATGTGCACTGAGCGCCCAGGCAGACGAACCCTCTACCCCTGAGGCGATATCGACTGATGGCCCGGGGGACACCACCCCCAGTTCCGTAGGTGAAGACCCCCCCGTGATAGTCCGCGTGCCACTTCGATCCCCCGCACGCGCTGCCGACTCCTTCGGAGAAAGCCGGGATCCGATGAATACCCCTGCCGCCGCTGCCGCAACCGCCACTGCCAGAATCGCGATGATTCGAGTTCTAGCTATCGAGCGGCCCATCTTTCATCCTCCTGCATCCGCCGAACCCGCGGCTAGGCTCTGATGTTGCAGTCTTAGATTGGACAATTATTCGCATCATATCGGAAGAAGCCGTCGCCTCCATCCATCTCGTAGTTGTCTCCCGATGAATCAACCAAGCCGTACGTTGTGTCGTTGCCGTCACCGTCATACGTGCTCGTAGTGTCCGCTCCCGATCCGTCGCAGATGCCATCGGTGTCGTTGCCCCCGGCATTGTCAGTCAAGTGGTCGCCGCCAGTTGCTCCCCGAATTTCATCCCTGCCGAACTGTCCGCCGAGGTCATCTCCTGCCCCGTACCCGAACATGCTGTCCTTGCCGTCGCCTGCATTGCAGGTGTTCGCGTGGTCGTCGCCCTTCCAAATCTGCACATCTCCTTCCTGGGTAACTGTGCAGCCTGAGTGGGCCAGAGCTCGCTGCTGGAACGCTGGGAAGATCGAGATCGTAAGACCCATGACGACGCCCCAAACGGCAACGAGCAGATAGCTGAGTCTTGGTCTCATCTAGTCTCCCCCTCCCGGGTTCTGCTGGGCAATCACCCCTGCCCCTTCCCTCAAGACCGCTGGGGGCCAGTCCCACTTCTGCGCCCAGGCTATGCCCCTCGTCAAGAGGTCCCGGAATCGCCCGGTGGGACCCGACCAGCGGCTCTGGCGGTCTGCGAGAAGCACAGTCCCGATGGCCCCGCCCGGTATCGGTCCGCCCCATACAGGAGTTGGCCCTGCCTCCTCCCTGGAACATTCCGCTAGAAACACTGCCTCCTTGTCCGATTTCGGCAGTGGCCTCCTCGCGAATAGGTAGATGAGAGAGACGAACCGCCACCCGAAGCTCGCCCTTGTCCCCTTTCGGCTGGGACCGCTTCGCTTATAGGCAGATGGAGGGGGGCGAGATGGCCTCCTCGCCCTTCGCCGTGACGGCGCCCTCGATCCCGCCGAAGATTTTCGCTCAGGGCTGTCCCGTTTCGGTCTCCCCGATGGGGCTTATAGGTAAGTGGGAGGACTGAATCGCCCGGCCGCCGCCTCCTTCTCGCCTGACTCACGGATCACATCCGCTCCCTGGCCGAGAGGAATTCTCTGACCAGCCCGTCCAACTCGCCGAGCGGTCCGCGGAATACAGCGAGGGGGAGCGACTCCGGCCGGCTCCGGTCCGAGCCTCCCTCGGCCGGTGCGAGGTCTCACGCCGGGCGACGAACCCGAAGGCCGCTGTCCAATTCCGGCCCGGTCTACCGCACTCATAAGTAGAGGGGAAACGAAAAGACCCCTCCGAACGCCGACGCCATGCGAAGCGATCCCATAGAGGCCACCCCGGTCCAGCTCGCGCCGCCCAAGACGGTGTCTCTTTCGCGCCCGGACCTCCGTGACGCGGTCCGCCTCCTGGCCGCGCTTCTTCGCCGGGCATCTGCAGATCATGCGCAGATCGTCCGCACGCGCCCGGGAGGTTTTTCTCCGGAGTTGCCGATCGGTCCCTCCCCGAGCGGCAACGGCTCCTTACCCAACGGCCCAGGTGAGGCGGCATGAGCGAGGTCCCTTCCCGCCCCCGACGGTCCTCGGGAGGACCTTCGTCCTCCCTCGTACCCTCCCCCGGCGCCCTCCGCTCCGGGGCGTACTCCCGCCGCCTCTCCCGCCAAGAGGCGATCTCCCTCCTCTCCGGGACCGACCGGGATCTCCTTCAGTTCCTCACCGAGCACCGCGTGGCCACGACGCATCACGTCCAGACGCTCCTCGACCTCCCGGAACGCACCGCTCGCTATCGCTTGGAGCGGCTGAAGTCACTGGGAATGGCTGGCGCCGTCCGGCCCTACGCGGAGAGGGCTTCGGAGCCGAATCACTGGTACCCGACGAAGACGGCCGACGCCTGGGCGAGGGGCGCGCCAATTCCCCAGGGCGGTGAGCGGGAGCGGCCGAACGAGTCCTTCGTCCGCCACGCCGCCGCGGTCACCGGGCTGTACGTCGCTCTTGTGCGGCTCGGGCCGGTGCTCGGGTTCTCCGTCGCGTCATCGAGCCGCGAGACCGAGGCCAAGGAGGAGTTCCGGACCGAAGGAAGGACTACGTGCGTCGTCCCGGATCTCGCCGTGGTGCTGTTGTGGGAGGAGGCCGAATACCGGGCGTTCGTGGAGGTGGACCTGGGGACCATGAGCCTACCCCGGCTCTACCGGAAGTTCGCCACGTACGCCGCGTACGCGGAGGAAGAGGCGTGGGGGGAACGCCATCCGTTTCTGCCCGCGCTCCTTGTGCTCACGACGACCAGGAAACGGGTCGAAGCGGTGGTGCGGGCGTGGGAGCAGCGGTTCCTCCACCCGAGCTCGAGGCGCCGCGCGTCGCGGTTCCCCAAGGCGGGGACGCTCGCGGTGGGGGCGAGCGACGCCGTGCATCAGCCGGAGGCGGCGATCACGGAGGCCGTGTGGTTGGCACCGGGATCAGTCGACGGGCTTTCGCTTCGCGACCTCCTCGACCCTCCGTGGCGAAGGCGGCGGGAGGAGGTGGCCAGGCGCCGCGCCGCCCGGGAGCAGCGGGAGGCCATCTGGGGAGCGATCTGGGAGGGACCGCCCGGGCGCCGCAGGGACATGCTCCGAGAACAAGGCGCGAGGTTCTTCCCGCCCCGCGGAACGTGGCACCACGATCCCGACGAGCGACAGAAGACCGTGGCCCACCTCCTCGCCGGCGAGGGCGAGATGAGCGAAGCCGAGCGGAACGCCTTCCGCACGTTCTGCGACCGGCGCACGGAGATCCTGGGCGAGCGCCTCGTGGTCTCGTCCCGTTACGCCTACGCCGAGGTCACCGAGGATGAGGCGGCGGCGCTGGACGAGCTCCACGGCGAATACCTCACGCGCCAGCGTCGGGCGGTGGCCACTCTCTACGCGACGCACGCCGAGTCGCCCACCGTGGCCGAGGCGATCGCCGAGCTCGACGCCGCGCGGCTCCTCACCCCGACCAAGGAGCGGGAGCTCTCCTCCGAGGCCACACGCGACCTCCGGATCATCGATCGCATCAAATGGCGCGCCGGGGAGTACCTGGCCTGGCGGGAGAGCGAAGTGCATCGGGACCGACGGGGCGCGGGGGTCGTCCGGGGCCTGTTCTTCGACCGGGACAAAGCGGAGGCATGGATCGACGGCTCCTATGTCCTGTGTGCCCCACCTGCCGGCACGTCCTGGCTTCGGTTCCTCCTCCTCAGGATATCTTCGGCAGGCGGGAGCATCGAGCCGAGCGGTGCCCGTTCGACCCCGACCACAAGCTGGTCGGTCTCGCCGAGGCGATCGAGCTAGGGCTCGTCGAAGAAGACGGGTACGGGTTCTGGAGACCGTGTCGGCGCGGCGTGCCAACATGGATCCGACAGTTGTCGCCCTTCCCCATCTCAATCGAGGAGGCACGGTCGCGATGAGGATCGCCACCTACACCAGGATCTCCACCGACGAGGACCGCCAGCCGTTCTCATTGGCCGCGCAGGCCGACCGCCTGGAGAACTACGTCAAGGTCCAGGACGGCTGGCGGATCGTTCGCCGGTTCACCGACTCCGCCTCCGGTGCTACCCTGGAGCGCCCCGGCCTGCGTGATGCGCTCCAGGAAGCGCGAGCCGGCGTGTACGAGCTGCTGCTCGTGTACCGGGTGGACCGCCTATCCCGGAACGTCCGCCAACTCGCCCAGGTCGCCGATGAGCTGGAGAAGGCGGGCGTGGCGCTCCGCTCGGCCACCGAGCCCTTCGACACCTCCTCGCCTGCGGGCAAGATGATGCTGCAGATGCTCGGGGTGTTCGCGGAGTTCGAGCGGGCCACGATCGTCGAGCGGATCTCCGCGGGGATGGAGCGGGCCGCCTCCCAGGGCGGGTGGGTGGTGGGACGGGTCCCCTACGGCTATCTCCGAGACCGGGGCACCAAGCTGATCCACCCCGCGGAGCCGCAGGCCGACGTGGTCAGGCGGATCTTCGCCATGTACGCCGAGGGCCAGATGGGGGCCGCTCGCATCGCCGACGTGATGAACGCAGAAGGACACCGCACCAAGAACGGGACGCCGTTCTGCGCCCGGATCGTGCTTTCGGTGCTGAACAACCCGATCTACGCCGGGCGGGTGGAGTTCCGGGGGACGATTCACCCCGGTCTGCACACCCCGATCGTGGACCAGGCCACGTTCGAGTCCGTGGTGCGGATCCTGGAGGAGCGAGGCGAGTCGCAGGCCCTGAAGCGCGGCCATCCCAGCGACTACGTGCTGTCGGGCGTGATCCGGTGCGGTCGGTGCCGCAAGGCATACGTGGGGACCTCGGCCAGAGGACGCAAGGGCCTGTACCACTACTACGTGTGCTCCACCCGGTACCGCTACGGCACGGGGTTCTGCTCCGGAGACCGCCTGCCCAAGGACGGCCTGGAAGACGCCGTGATCGAACAGATGAGAGACGTGTACCGGAACACCTCGCTCATCGAGGAGGCGATCGCACAGAACGCACTTGAAGACGCTCAGCCGACCGAGGACGCATCGCGCAGGCTGGCCGGGGTCCGCCAGGAGCTCGCCGGCGCCACTAGGTCCCTCGATCGGTACTTCGGGGCGTTCGAGGAAGGCTCACTCTCGCCGGCCGACTGCCAAGAGCGGATCACGAAGCTGAAGGCGCACATCGATGCGCTGACGGCCGAGGAAGCCTCGCTCGCGGAGAAGGCCGCGGAAGGGCCTGAGGAGATTCCGAGCGCCTGCGACATCGCGGAGTGGGCCACAGATCTCGATACGCTCCTTCGCGCAGGCTCAGCGCAGCAGCGAAAGGCGCTCATGCGGTTGCTCGTCAAGGAACTTCGCGTGATGAGCCGTGATGAGATCCTGCCGACGTACCGGGTTCCGCCCGTGGTTCGCGCACCGAGCGGTCAAGTGGACCTGAGGGGATTCGAACCCCTGACCTCTTGCCTGCCGAGCAAGCGCTCTACCAACTGAGCTACAGGCCCTCGGGTTCGGAGTCTACCAAGGGCTCCGGGGCCGCCTCGTCAGGCTAGCGGCGCTCGATCTCGCGCTCGCGGCGGCGGTCGGACAGGTGGTCGGCGACACCGATCGCGGTGAACGGCAGGATGGGGCCGAGGAGGAGGGCGACCGGCGCCACCGTTCGCAGCGTGAGGAAGGTCCACGCGGCGACCAGCAGCACGGCCAGGGCCCGGGACTTGATCTCGTGGCCGTCGTCCCGGCGGAGCGCGGCGATGCCGCCGGCTCCCATCCCGGCCACCAGCCCGGTCACGGCGTCGGCGGCCAACGCCGACGCCGGGATCCCGACCAGCAGGGCCAGGCCCATGGCCCGCAGGACCGCCCCCGGGGCCCGGGGGTGCCCGGACAGGAACGCCAGCACGATGAACACGAACGGGACCAGGCACAGCCCGAAGGCCATCATCAGGCCTGCCTCCGGCGCGGCGCGCTTGTCCGACGCTGTCGAGACCACGCCGACCAGGATCGACCAGTATCCGGGGACCCACAGCAGCGTGGCCAGTGTGATGGCCCGCCACTTCTTCGGCGGGCTGAGGGGTTCGGCCCCTGCCGGAGTGAGGGACCGCCGGGGTTTGGCCATGCTGGGCACGGAAGCCCCGCCTCAGCCCTTGACCGACCCGGCGGTCAGCCCTCGCACGAAGTACCGCTGGAGCGAGAAGAACACCACGAGCGGCAACGACATCGAGATGAACGCGGCCGCGGTCAGCAGCTCCCAGTTCTCCCCACGGGCCCCGACCAGCTGCTGGAGCGCGACGGTGAGCACCCGGTTCTCCGGAGTCCCCCCCAGGAACACCAGGGCGACCAGCAGGTCATTCCACACCCACAGGAACTGGAAGATGGCGAAGGCGGCCAGAGCCGGGACCGATAGGGGGATGATGAGTCGCCAGAAGATCGTGAAGTGGTCGGCTCCATCCATCCTGGCCGACTCGATGATCTCGGACGGCAATGCCCCGATGTAGTTGCGCAAGAGGTACACGGCCAGGGGTAACCCGAAGCCGGTGTGAGCCAGCCACACCCCCAGGAACGTGCCGCCCAGATCCAGATCGGGGAAGATCTGGATCCCGCCGAGCGACCCCCCGCCCGTGTACAGGCGAAGGATCGGGATGAGCGCCATCTGGAGGGGGACGACCAGAAGGGCAACCACCGTGACGAACATCACGTACCGCCCCCGGAACTCCATCCAGGAGAACGCGTAGGCGGCGAAGGCGGCGATGGTGATCGGGATCACGGTGGCCGGGATGGTCACCGCCAGGCTGTTGAGGAATGCGTTTCCGAATCCCCCCTGCGACAGGGCCGTCCGGTAGTTCTGGAAGGTCCACTGCGCCTTCCCGAACAGGTGCCCGAAGACCGTCCACCAGCCCGTGGTCTCAACGAGATCCGGTGGGCGGAGCGAGCTGATCAGGACGCCGACCGTCGGGATCAGCCACAGGAGGACCACGACCAGGATGGTGATGCGGACGAACCAGCCCCCCCTGCGAACTTCCCCGGCCGCCCCGGGAGGAGCGCCCTCCGCGGGCGTGCCGCGCACGTCGACGGCTTGGGCCGTGCTCACCGGATGGCCTCCTGCTCCCGGAAGCGCCTGATGTTGAAGATCATCACCGGGATGATCGCCACGAACAGGACGACCGCGACGGCGGCCCCCTTGCCGAAGTCGCCTCTGACGAAGAACCACGCGATCATGCGTTCGGCGATGACCTCGGTCCCCCGGCCCTCGGTGTTCCCCATGACGAAGACGATGTCGAAGACCTTCATGGCGTTGATGACCATGTAGGTGGCCACCACCACGATCGTGGGGAGGATCGTGGGAACGATGATCCGCCGGAACACCTGGAGCTCCGAGGCGCCGTCGATCCGGGCGGCCTCGATGATCTCGTCGGGGACGGACTTGATCGCCGCCGACAGGACCACCATGGCGAAGCCGGTCTGCATCCAGACCATGATGACCATCAGCAGCAGGTTGTTCCACGGTTGCTGGTCGAGCCACGCGACCGGGTGCTGGCCCAGCCCGATCATGATCCCGTTCAACAGCCCGATGTTCGTCCCGAATCCCTGGGGGCGGAAGCTGTAGATGAAGTTCCAGACGATCGACGCGCCGGCGAAGGAGATGGCCATCGGGAGGAAGATCAGGGACTTGGCCACGGCCTCTCCGCGGCGAAGCCGGTCGGCGAGCGTGGCGAAGCCCAGGCCGATGGCCGTGGCCACCAGGGGAACGAGGATGATCCATCCCGCCGTGTTGCGGATCGCGGTGAGCATGCCGCTGTCGGTGAACACGAACTTGAAGTTGTCGAAGCCCACGAACTTGCTCGAGGTCGCGTCCTTGAAGCTGATGATGATCGTGTTGATCACCGGATAGATGAGGAAGACGCTCAGGATGACCAGGCACGGACCGACGAAGATGTATGGCCGGACCCCCTCCCGGAACCGGGCGGGGAGGTAGCCCACGACCCTGTTCATGGCCCAGAACAGGAAGAAGATCCCTCCCACCCCGACCACCACGGCCACCAGGACGACCAGGGACCGGTTCGCTTCGGTATCACGCAGGAAATCGAACGTCGCCCACAGGGCGAAGAAGCCCGCGATGGGAATGGCCACCGAGCCGATGATCCGCAGGACGGAGAGCCACAGGGTCGTTGCGGCAGAGGGCGGAGCGGGTTCCGCGATCTCGGGTTCCGCGATCTCGGGTTCCGCGATCTCGGGTTCCGCGATCTCGGGTTCCGCGGTCTCGGGTTCCGCGGTCTCCGGACCAGCCGCGGGCTCGTCTGTCGTCGGTGTCACGCCGCGTCGTCCTCCTCTCGCGGAGGTCGATGGGAGCGGCCGGGTCGCGGCCGCTCCCATCCGTCAATCAGCGGAACTCCGGTATCGCTCCTAACTCGCTGGCCAGCCCTTCTCGATATCGTCCAGGACGCCGTCGAGCGAGTCCGGCCCGTCCTGGAGATATGTCACCATGCCGGTCCAGAAGCTTCCCTGTCCTACCGCGGAGGGCATCTGGTCGGAGGCGTCGAACCGGGCGTCCCCACTCTGCAGCGCCACCTTGACCGTGTCGGCGGCCTTGCCCAGGGTCGCGTTCGCGTAGCAACTCGGTGCCACGTCCGCGTTGGGGGAGATCCTGGACGTTGCGACGTTCGACCCCTGGTCGCACTGGACCTTCGCGTCGGAGAACTTCTTGACGAAGTCCACGACCTCGGGGGCGTCCCGGTAGATGACCGCGAGCTCCCCGGCGATCAGAGCGGTCTGCTGGTTCGGGTCGTCGATGGTCGGGAACGGGAAGAAGTCGTAGTCCGTCCCCGCCACGGCGTCCTCGGGGAACGCGAACTGGATGAAGTTGGCCTGCCGGTGCAGCCAGCATCCGGGGGGCTCCTGGAACAGCGGGAGCGGCGCGTCGCCAAACGCGATGGAGGGCGTCTTGTCGGCGCCACCGAGGACCCATCCGTCGTGGAACATGATGTCCCCGAACAGCTCGCCGGCGTGCTTGACCGACGGATCGTTGAACGGGATCTCGTGCGACACCCACTTGTCGTAGGTCTCGGGTCCCGCGGTGCGCAGCATGATGTCTTCCATCCAGTCCGTGGCCGGCCACCCCGTGGCGCCGCCGCTCTCGAAGCCCACGCACCACGGCGTCCCGCCGTCCGACTTGATCTGGTCGGACAGGGCCAGCAGCTCATCCCAGGTCTTGGGGATCTGGTAGCCGGCCTTGTCGAAGTCGTCCTTGGGGTACCAGATCATGCTCTTCAGGTTCACGTTGGTGGGGACGGCGTAGTGCTTGCCGTTGTACTCCCCGAGCCCCACCAGGTACGGGCCGAAGGTCTTCGTCAGCTCGTCGATGTCGAAGCCCATGTCCTCGAGCGCGATGGCTTTCCCCGCCTTGGCCTGCTCGATCACCCCCCCCGGCTGCGGATGCAGCGCGACGTCCGGAGGGTTCCCGCCCGCGACCCGGATCTTGACCTGCGTCTCGAAGTCCGCGTTGGCCTCGAGCGTGGCCACATAGTCCGCGTTCTTGTTGATGTCGTTGTCGATCACGCTCTGCAGCGCCCGGTACTCCTCGGGCTCCCCGGCGCCGAGGACGCTGACCCGGCCGATGTTCTCGCCCTCGCCCCCCTTCTTGTTGCCGCTGCTACACGCCGCGCCGAGGAGAACCAGAATCGCGGGCACCACCAAGAGCCCCACCCGAAGCCGTCGCATCCGCTTCCCTCCGTTCGCTCCCGTGGGTGTATTCATCCAGAACAGACCCTGGGAGTCAATTCGGGACACTCCCTCGCTCCACCACCCGGCGGTACCACCGCCCACTCTCCTTGGGGGTCCGGGCCTGCGTGGTGTAGTCCACGTGGATCAGCCCGAACCGTTTCGAGTACCCCTCGGCCCACTCGAAGTTGTCCAGCAGCGACCACACGAAGTACCCGTCGAGCGGGACGCCGGCCCGGATCGCGCGGAGCGCGGCGGCCAGATGGGCCCGGAGGTACGAGGTCCGAGCGGTGTCGCGGACCGTCCCGTCCGGCTCCACGACGTCGTCGAACGCCGCCCCGTTCTCGGTGATCAGCAGCGGCGTGCGCGGGTACTCGCGATGGAGCCGCAGCAGCAGGGCCTCGAGGCCCGGGGCGTCGATGGGCCACCCCATGGCCGTGACCTCGACGTCCGGTGCCACGCAGGACCACGCGTCCAGCGAACCCGCCAGCGGCGTCGCGACCTGTCCGGGGAGGGCCCGGCCGGCGACCGTGTGGGTCGTGTACGTGTTCACCCCCAGGAAATCCAGGGGCATGGCGATCGTGTCGAGGTCGCCGTCCCGGACGAACCCGAGATCCATCCGCCCCCCGTACCGCTCCAGGAGGCCGTGCGGGTACCCCAGGCCGAACAGCGGATCCAGGAACAGCCGGTTCATGTGCTGGTCGCCGAGGTCGGCGGCCCGCCGGTCATCGGGGTCCTCGGAAGCCGCTCGGACGTGGTGCAGGTTGAGCGCGATCCCCACCCGTCCCTCGGTGGCTGCTTGGATGGCCTCCGAGGCGAGCCCGTGCGCCAGAAGCAGGTGGTGCGACGCGGCCATGGCCAGGGCGTCGTCGGTGCGCCCGGGGGCGTGGACGCCCGTCCCGTAGCCCAGCCACGCCGACACCCACGGCTCGTTCATCGTGATCCACCAGTCGACCTCGCCGGACAGGGCCTCGGCCACGACCCCCGCGTACTCCGCGAACCGCGAGGCCACGTCGCGGTGCGGCCACCCACCCGCGTCCTGGAGGGCCTGGGGGAGGTCCCAGTGGTAAAGCGTCACGACGGGAGCGATCCCCCGGCGACGGAGCGCTTCCACGAGCCGCCGGTAGAAGTCCAGGCCGGCCGGGTTCGGCGGGCCCGCGCCGCCGGGCTGGATCCGGGGCCAGGCGATCGAGAACCGGTACGCCTGGACGCCGAGGCCCCCGATGAGCTCCACGTCCTGCTCGAACCGGTGGTAGTGGTCGCAGGCGACGTCGCCCGTGTCGCCGCCCCTGGTCCGGCCCGGGGTGTGGCTGAAGGTGTCCCAGATCGACGCGCCGCGCCCGTCCTCGTGAACGGCGCCCTCGATCTGATAGGCCGAGGTGGAGACGCCCCACAGGAACCCGTCGGGGAACCGCGCCTCGCCCGGCGGCAGGTCAGGCGCTGTCGCCCCCGTAGATCCCCGCGCCGTTCTCCGGGTCGAAGAAGTGCAGGCGCCTGGTGTCCATGACGAGCTCGATGCGCTCGCCTTCGCGCGCCGTGGTCCTCGGATTCAGTCGAGCGATGATGTTCGACTCGCCGTGCTGCGCTTCTCCCTCAACCCTCTCCAGGATCTCCACCCCGACGTCGGCGGCGAGCTCTTTGACGTCCTCGGTGATGGCCTGGGGGGCCTTGATCGTGAAGTGGATCAGCACGTCGGAGCCGAGGGCCTCGCGCAGGATGACGGTGGAGGAGATGCGCCGGTCGGACGGCGCGTCGGCCAGCAGCGACGCGTCCTCCATGTCCTCTGGCCGGATGCCGAGGACGACCTTCCGCCCGGCATAGCGCCGGAGGTCCGGCCGCGACGAGAGGACGTCGTCCGGCACCGGCAGGCTGTACCCCCCGACCTCGACCGAGAGGGTCCCGTCGGAGCCCACCAGGCTCGCCTCGACCAGGTTCATCGCCGGCGACCCGATGAATCCCGCAACGAACAGGTTGACCGGGTGGTCGTACAGCGTCTGGGGCGTGTCGGCCTGCTGCAGGAGACCCTTGCGGATCACCGCCACCCTGTCCCCCATCGTCATGGCCTCCACCTGGTCGTGGGTGACATAGATGGTCGTGACCCCGAGGTCGTGCTGGATCTTTGCGATCTCCGAGCGCATCTGGACGCGGAGCTTCGCGTCGAGGTTCGACAGCGGCTCGTCCATGAGGAACGCGCGGGGGTGGCGGACGATGGCCCTCCCCATGGCCACCCGCTGCCGCTGGCCGCCGGACAGCGCCTTCGGCTTGCGCTTCAGGAATTCCTCCAGGCCCAGGATCCGGGCGGCGTCGCGGACCCGCTTGTCGATCTCCTCCTTGGGGACCTTCTGCAGCTTCAGGCCGAACGCCATGTTGTCGTACACGGTCATGTGCGGGTACAGCGCGTAGTTCTGGAACACCATCGCGATGTCCCGCTCCTTCGGCGGGACGGCGTTGACCACGCGCTCACCGATGCGGACTGTCCCCTTCGAGATGGCCTCCAGTCCGGCCACCATCCGGAGCGCCGTGGTCTTCCCGCACCCCGACGGCCCCACCAGGACCATGAACTCGCCGTCTGAGATGTTCAGGTCGAGGTCGCGGACCGCCTCGGTCCCATCCGGGTAGACCTTCCAGACGTCGTCCAGAACGATCTCCGCCATCCTCGCCTCCCTCTACGAAGCCCGCTGTCCCGGGATAGTGGCACGATGCTCGCCCGGCCACAAACGGCGCCCGGCCGCTCCGACGGCTACCGGCGGCCTTCGGCCTCCGCCGCGGCGGTGACCGGACGCTCCGAGACCGGCGCGAACCGCGCCGTCACGGCGAGCACCACCGCCACGGCCGCCGCTGCCGCCAGCCCCCAACGCAGGCTGGTGGCGCCGGCCAGGGCCCCCACCATGGACGGGCCGAGCAGGAACCCCACGTAGGCCACCGTGGTCACGGAGGCCAGGGCCCGTCCCCGCTCGGACCCGGGCACGATGCGGCCCCCGAGGCCGAAGATGGTCGGGGCCGCGACGGAGATCCCCGCCCCGGAGACGAACATCCCGGCCAGCGCCACCGGCGCCGACGGAGCGAACGCGGCCACCGCGGTGCCGATCGCACAGAGTCCGGCGGCCGCGCCGAGCAACAGGCGATCCGGAATCCGGGCCGCGAGACCCTGCGCCCCGAGCCGCCCGAGCGCCATCGCCGCGGCGAAGGTGGCCGGGCCGAGCCCACCGACGGCCGGGCCCGCGCCGAGGGTGTGCTCCAGGTGGATGGCGCTCCACGATTGCAGGGCCCCCTCCACCACGAAGGCCAGGGCGCACAACCCGCCGAGCACCAGCAGGGGGGCGGAGATCAAGAGGCGACGGCCCGTCGGGCGGATTGTCACCGGCACGGCGCGCCTGCGGTCGCCCGGCCGGCGGACGACGATAGCGGCCGCGATGGCCAGCAGGACGGAGGTGACCACGCCCAGGACGGCCACCGGATCCGCGCCGGCGGCCCGCGCCAGTCCCACCAGTCCGCCGGAGACCACCACGCCGATCGAGAACAGCCACCGCGGCGCCGAGCGCGAGCGGGGAATGAGCGAGCGCCGGAAGGAACGCGGCGACGCCGAAGCCGGCGGTGACCGGAGCCAGGGCCCGATCCCCCAGGCGGTCGATGATCCGGCCGCTCGACAGCATCGCGGGGAGAGCGGCGGACGCCAGGACCAGCAGGGCCAATCCCAGGTCGGCATCGGTGGCCCCGGTCTGGGCCTGGACCGACGGCAGGAGCGCCCCCCAGCTCCCCCAGAACAGGCCGAGGGCGACGAAGCACGCGAACGGCCGCCACGGCCAGTCGCGGGCGCCGGCACGGCCCGGACGGATCCCCGTACTCCTCCCTTCGACTGGATCGGATGCAATGTCGCATGCGCCGCCCAGCGCCGGGATACGGGGGCGATGGGGTCAGCCGCGGGCGGCGGCCTGGGTCTCGTCCCACTCGAGGGTGGGGGCGTCGCCCCACAGCCGCTCCAGGCTGTAGAAGTCGCGCTCTTCGTCCCGGAACACGTGGACCACGATGTCAACGAAGTCCAGCAGGACCCACAGGTTCTCGGACTCGCCCTCGCGACGGACCGGCTTCACCCCGAGCCCCCGCAGGGCCTTCTCGACCTCCTCCACGACCGTGCGGACCTGCCGTTCGCTGCCCGCCGAGACGATCACGAAGTAGTCGGTGATGACGATGAGCTCTCGCACGTCGAGCACGACGATGCGCTCGCCCTGCTTCTCCGCGGCCGCTCGGGCCGCGACCAGGGCCACGTCCTCGGAGGCGGGCGGCGCGCCCTTGCTCCCCTTACGCTCCGCCACGTCCGCGTCGTTCCGTCATGCCGTCCGAGAGTTCCTCCTCGCCGCGCGCCGCCATCCGGCCGCGCTTCCCGACACAAGCCTACCCGCCCTGTCCAGGGTCCTCCCGGTACAGGCGGGCCTTCTCGATGTAGGTCTGGACCCCCTCCGGCACCAGGTACCGGATGGGCCGGCCCCTCGACACCCGCTGGCGGATGTCGGTGGAGGAGATGGCCAGCGCGGGGATGGCCATCACGCTCACGTTGGGGTGCTCCGTGGGCGCGCCGCGCTCGAACGCCGACAGGTCGTACCCGGGCCTGGTGGCCGCGATGAAGTGCGCCATCGACAGGGCCTCCTCGGGGTCCTTCCACTGGAAGATCTCGAGCATGGCGTCGGCGCCGGTGATGAAGAACAGCTCCACGTCGCCCCGCTCGTCGCGCAGGGCCTGGAGCGTGTCCACCGAGTATGTGGGCCCTTCCCGCTCGATCTCCAGGCGGGACACCGAGAAGCGCGGGTTGGCCGACGTCGCGATGACCGCCATCAGGTACCGGTCCTCGGCCGGGGAGACCTTCCGGTCCTGCTTCATCCAGGGCCGCCCGGTGGGGACGAACACCACCTCGTCGAGGTCGAACTGCCACCGGGCCTCCTCCGCCGTGAGCAGGTGCCCGTGGTGGATGGGGTCGAACGTCCCGCCCATCACCCCCAGCCGATGTGCGCCCGTCACGAGCCGCCGTCCTCCAGAAACGTCCGGAGCTGGGGGAGGTGCTCCTCGATGTGCAGGGGCCCGGACTCGGCGAACCACTCTTCGGCCTCCCGGGTGATCTCGGGGAGCGCCCCCCACTCCTGGAACATCCGGGTCCGCGAGGAGTCCAGCTCGGCCCGCACATCGGAGATCGACAGGTCGCGGCAGGCCTCGTAGAACCGGCGGTTCATGGCGTCGGCGTCCAGCCGCGTGCGCTCCCACGTCCCCAGGCGGATCCGTTCGAGGACGTTGGCCGCCTCGGCCATCCAGCATGCCAGGTGGGCCAGGAGGTCCTTGCCCGTCCAATCCTCGGTCACACCGGCCTCGAGGAGCCGCTCGGGCGGCACGCCTTCGACCAGCGAGCACAGCTCCGCGTAGCGCTCGTCCTCCTGGCGGATCAGCTCGTACCGGCGGTCGGTCACGGATGTCATCCCCCCTCGGGGAAGAACTCGAAGGCGCGGTCGCCGATGACCACCTCGTCGCCGCGCCGGGCCCCCACGGACGCGAGCTTGCGCTCGACGCCCTCCCGGGCCAGGCGGCGCTGGAGCGAGGCCACCTCGCGGGGATCCTCGAAGTCGGTGGCGGCCACCCACCGCTCGACGTCCCGGCCAACCACGCGGTACCGCTCGCCCTCCCGCCGGACCATGAACCGCTGACGGGCCGGACGGAGCACGACGTACGGCTCGCGCTCGGGCTCCTCGTCGTGGACGGCGGTCACGGCCCGCTGCATGCGGGCCCGGAGGTCCCCGATCCCCTCGCCGGTGAGGCCCGACACCGGCACGGCGTCCTCCCCCAGCGCGCGCAGGGCGTCGTCGCGGCCCGCGGGGTCCAGGAGGTCGGCTTTCGTCGCCGCCACCACGCGGGCCCGCTGCGCCAACGCCGCCTCGTACGCGGCGAGCTCGGACCGGACCGTGGCCAGGTCCGCCGCCGGATCGGCTCCCGAGAGATCGACCACCACCACCAGCATTCGGCACCGCGTGACGTGGCGGAGGAACCGGTGCCCGAGGCCCCGCCCCTCGGCGGCCCCCTCCACCAGGCCGGGGATGTCCGCCACCACGAACCGTTCCTCGTCCCCCGCGACCCCCAGGTTCGGGGTGAGGGTGGTGAACGGGTAGTCGGCGATCTTGGGTCGAGCGGCCGACAACTTCGACAGCAGCGTGGACTTCCCCGCATTCGGCAGCCCCACCAGCCCGACGTCCGCCACGATCCGGAGCTCCAGCTCCAGGCGGTGCTCCTCGCCCGGCTCGCCGGCGTCCGCCGTCCGAGGGGCCCGGTTCCGGGGACCGGCCAGCGCGGCGTTCCCCCGCCCGCCGCGGCCCCCGCGGGCCACGACGGTCCGGGCACCATCGCCGACGAGGTCCGCCACGAGCCCGCGCTCGTCCCGAACCACCGTCCCGTCGGGAACCGGAATGACCAGGTCCCGCCCGGCGGCGCCTGAGGACCGGCTCCCCCCTCCCGGCTGGCCGTTCTCGGCCCGCTGGTGGGGATGGTCGGCCAGCCAGCCCAGGTCGCGGATCCCCGTGGACACCTCGAGGATCACCGACCCGCCATGCCCGCCGTCGCCGCCGTCCGGTCCCCCCCGGGGCGTGTAGGGCTCGCGGCGGAACGACACCGCTCCGTCGCCGCCCTTGCCACCCTGCACGACCACCACCACCTCGTCGGCGAACGCCATGCCGTCGATTGTGGCGGAATCGAACGGACGTGAAGAAGATGGGGACGTGACCGAGACGGCCAGGGTCTGGATCAGCCGGCTGGGGACGGCCCAGCGCGAGGTCGAGGGAACGCTCACGCTGACCCCGACGCACCTCGAGTTCCGCGGGGGGTCCGAGCACGCACGCATCCCGCTGGCCGCCGTGCGCAAGGTCCGCAAGCCCCTGGGTTCACCGGTTCTGGAGGTGGAGTACCTGGCGGGGGACGGACCGGTCCGGGTGGCGTTCTTCTTCGTCCAGCCCCCACCGGTGACCTCTGAGGGTGAGGGGGCCTGGGGCCGCGAGCGCCGCCGCCGCAGCCAGATCGCGTTCATCGTGCAACGGGGCGAGACCGTCGTCGAGACCGTGAAGGAGTGGCGGGACGCTGTGCGACAGGCCGTCGCCGGGGCGCGCCGGGGCGCCTGAACGAAGCCTGAGACCGCGGTACCCGGCCGGCTACTCGCCGGCTTCGGCGACCGTGGCGATCTTGCGGCCGTTCGACTCGTGGAAGCCGACCTGGCCGGCCACCCGCGCGAACAGGGTGTCGTCGCTGCCCTTGCCCACGCCGTCGCCGGGGTGGATCCGGGTGCCGCGCTGCCGCACGATGATCGTGCCGGCGGTCACGGTCTGACCGCCGAAGGCCTTCACGCCGAGCCGCTTGGACTCGGAGTCCCGGCCGTTCCGGGATGAGCCGCCGCCCTTCTTGTGTGCCATGGCCGTTCCAGGGTACCAGCCGACTACTCGTCGGCAGTGTCTGTCACGAAAGACACCACCTACTCGTCAGCCGGACCCGTTTCGGCCGCGGCCGCGGTCTCCGCAACCTCCGCGGGAGACGTCTCGGCCGGGGCCGACTCCGCGATCTCGCCCGCCTCTTCCGCCGCCTCGGCATTGGGTTCCACAGCCTCGGCGGAGGCCTTCGCCGCCGGCTTCGGCGCGGTGGCCTTCGGGGCCTTCGGCTCGGCCGGTTCCTCCTTGGGCGCCGCCTTCTTCGCGCCGGGGAGCTTGATCTCGCCGATCTCGACCAGCGTCATCATCTGACGGTGGCCCTGCCGCCGGGAGTACCCGGTCTTGGGCCGGTACTTGAAGATCTTGACCTTCTCGCCCTTCTGCTCGCCGACCAGCTTCGCGATGACGACGGCCCTGGCGACCTCCTTGCCAACGTGGGGCTTGTTCTCGTCGTCCACCACCAGGATCGGGTGGAACTCCACGGCGTCGCCGTCGCCGCCGTGCATGAGCTCGACTTCGATGACGTCACCGGTCTTCACCCGATGCTGCTTGCCTCCGGCCTTGATCACGGCGTACATGTCGGTTGACCTCCCTCGGAACGCCGCGCGCGGCGGCGCTGTCTCGTTTCAGATCTGGTGCGTCAGTAGTATCCCGCGCCCGCCGCAGGTGGGACACGTCTCGGAGAACGACTCCAGGAGCCCCGCCGACACCCGCTTGCGGGTGATCTCGAGGATCCCGAGCGGGCTGATGTCGAACACCTGCGAACGGGTCTTGTCCTTGGCCATCGCGTTCTTCAGCGTGTCGATGACCTGGCGCTTGTTCTGGTCCAGCAGCATGTCGATGAAGTCGATGAGGATCATGCCCCCGATGTCGCGGAGCCGGAGCTGCCGCGCGATCTCCTCGGCCGCCTCCAGGTTCGTCTTCGTCACGGTCTCCTCGAGGTTGGCCTTGCCGACGTGCTTGCCCGTGTTCACGTCGATGACGGTCATGGCCTCGGTCTTGTCGATCACGATGTAGCCGCCCGACGGGAGCCACACCTTCCGCTCCAGGGCCTTGTGGATCTGCTCCACCAGGTGGTGCTGCTCGAACAGCGGCAGCTTGCCGGCGTGCAGATGGACCTTCTCCAGCAGGTCCGGAGCGACGGTTCCGAGGTAGTCCTTCACCAGCTCGAACACCCGCTCGGAGTCCGTCACGATCTCCCGGAACTCCTCGTCGTTGAACAGGTCCCGGACCACCCGCACGGTGAGCTCGGGTTCCTCGTACAGCAGGTGGGGGGCCTTGGCTTTCTTGGCCTTCTTCGAGATGACGTCCCACTCGGCGGACAGGCGGCGGACGTCGGCGGCGAGGTCCTCTTCGGTGGCGCCCTCGGCGGCCGTCCGCACGATCACCCCGTGCTGCTCGGGCTGGACCCGCTTGATGATGGTCCGCAGGCGCCGCCGCTCGTTGTCGGGGAGGCGGCGGCTGATGCCGAACACGTCGGAGTTCGGGACCAGCACCAGGAAGCGGCCGGGGACGCTGATCTCCTGGGTCAGCCGGGGTCCCTTGCCACCCAGCGGATCCTTCGTGACCTGGACCAGCGCGGCCTGCCCCGCCTTGATGACGTGCTCGATGCGCGGTGGCCGTCCCCCGATGTCCTCGTCGTAGGAGACCTCACCGGCGTACAGGACCGCGTTGCGGCCCTTCCCGATGTCGATGAACGCGGCCTCCATCCCCGGCAGCACGTTCTGGACCCGGCCCAGGTAGATGTTCCCGACCATGCTCCGGGCGCCGGCACGGGTGATGTAGTGCTCGACCAGCTGGCGGTCCTCGACCACTGCGATCTGGTCCCTGTCGCCGTTCTCGGTGATGAGCATCAGCTTGTCCTGGCCCCGAGGGACCACCGGCATGGACTCGCGCCGGCGAAGGGTGGCCCGGGAGCGGCGGACCCGCATGGAGCCGTCCTCCGAGCTCTTGGCGCGCGTCCGGCTCCGGCGGGCCGTTCGCGTGGGGGTGGTCTGGCGTCCGGCCGCGGCGGGCTCGCCCTCCGGCTCCGCCTTGGCCTCCTGGTCGGGCTTCTGTGCCTTCGCCGCGGGCCGCCGGCGCCGGGCGGGGGCCTTCGCCGCGCCCGTGGCCTTCTGATCGCCGGCCACGGTGGCCGCGGCGTCGCCGGGCGGGGCGGTGGCCTGGGGCCCGCCGTCTCCCAGCACCGGCTGGGGCGCGCCGGTCTCGGATGCCGCCGGCCGCGATCCCGAGCGGCGCCGCCTCCGGCGCCTGCTCGCCCCCGACCCGGTGCCGGGTGACCCATCGCCCGCTTCGGTGGGCGCCTCGCCGTCGTCACCGCCAGCGGGTTGGTCCCCGGATTCCGTGGTCGCGGACCGGGCGGGTTGCGCGGACCGGGCGGGTTGCGCGGACCGGGTGCCGCCGTCGCCCCGGCGCGGTTCGGCTGCACGTGGCCCCGGCGAATCGGGAGCGGCGGATCCCCCGTCTGCGGACCCCCCGTCGGCGGACTCCGCCTCGGCGGGCTCTCGGGCGGCCCCGCCGGTTCCGTCGGCCGACGCCCCTGCCGGACCACCGCGGCCCCGGCCCCGGCCGCCACGCCTGCGGCGGCGCCGGGCCGCGGAGGTCGGCTCCCCCGTCCCCGCTCCATCGCTTCCATCCCCCGAAGGGGTCGTCTGCGCCTGTGCGGCGGCGGGCCGATCGCCCGCATCCTCCGCCACAGCCCGTCCACCGGAGCGGGAGGGCGCGGTCCTCGCGCCGCGCGCATCGTCGGGCGGACCACCGTCATTGCCGTTGCCGTTGCCGTCATTCCCGTTGCCGTCGTTGCCGCCGCCGGCGCCCTCGACGTCGCCCGAAGCAGGCGAGCGCGGTCCGGAGGAGCCGCCGCGACCCCGGCCGCGGCCCCGGCTCCCCCGCCGGCGGGACGCCGGGCGGGACGCCGACGCGCCGTTTCCGGAGTCAGCAGCGGGCTGGGACCGTCCTCCGTCGCCCGGCGCCTGCCCGCCGCCGGTCTGAGTCGATCCGTCGGCGGGGCCGGTGGAGGCGTCGGCAGCGCGGTCCGCCGCCGAGGGGACGGCCCGGTCGGGCTCGTCGTTCATGCAAAGCTCCCTTCCTGTCGCGGGACCTCGGAGGAAGGGACGGAAGGCGAGGCGCGCCGCAACGGGCGATGCCCGTCGCGCGCCGTGCGCACTGACGACTCCTGCCACCCGCGCGCGAGCCCCGGTGGGCCGGGCGACTCATCGGTCCGCGAGACCGAAGATCGGAGATCGACGGACCGGGCGCCCGGACCCGAGGCCGCTGCGCGGCCAAGGTACCCCCTCGCCACGCCGGAAGCCGGTTGCGCCCGGCGCGCCGACATGCGGGCGCGAGCGCGTGCGCTCCGGCGGACGAGCACACTGATCGTTTCGGCCGGCCGCCCGGACGGCGGCAAGCCACGCGGCCGGCCGATCCGCGGACGGCCCCGCTGGAACTGTTCCTACAGGATAACAACCCTGCCGGTGCCGTATCTCATTCCGGGAGAACAGTTGACACACGCGACAGAAGTGTCACAGTCGTGCTGGTGCCCCGAGATTGCCGGACACCGATGCATGCGAAATCGCCATCGCGCCGGCCCGAGCGCCTATCAAGGTGGCTGGGCGATGGGCCGATGGACGGATCGAGATGTTCTCTGCGATCGTGGTGCACCGTGACTGACCCGTTTCCGCGTCCCTGGCTCGCGACCGCCACGTCGTCGGCCGAACCACCGGTTCGGCGGAGCGCCTCCATTGCATCCACATTGATCCAGTCCACCGTCCACCATGCCCGGTCGCTCCGGGTCGTGGTCGTGGACGACAACGACGGGTTCCGGGAATCGCTGGTCGAGCTGCTCGTCGCGGGCGGACACACCGTCGTCGGCGAGGCCACGAACGGCCGGCACGCGCTCGACCTGGTCGGCGCCGTGCGTCCCGACGTCGTCCTCATGGACATCCGGATGCCGGTGATGGACGGCATCGAGACCACCCGCCGGATCAAGGCCGACCATCCTCACCTCGGCGTGGTGGCGCTCACCGCGCAGGAGGACGAGACCATCGTCCGGGAGATGCTGGTGGCCGGAGCTTCGGGCTACGTCCTCAAGGACTCCGACGGCGACGTGATCCTCAACGCGATCTCCGAGGCCGCAGGGGGCGGCGCGGTGATCTCCCCCACCGTGACCCCCCTCGTCATCGACCAGCTCACTGACGCCCTGGGCCGCGAACGCCGACGGGCCCGGGAGCTGGAGGAGGCCCACGTGGCCCTGGTGGAACGCGTGTCCCGCCGCCACGAGCTGGTGGCGCGGCTGGGCCACGAGCTGCGCACTCCCGTCACGGTGATCCTGGGCGTGGCCAAGATGCTGGGCGACGGCGACATGGAGGCCGGACAGCGGGCGGAGCTGCTGGAACGCCTGGTGTCCCGGGCCGGCGCGCTGGCCCGGCTGGTGGAGCGCTTCGAATCGGCCTTGGACACGGCGTCGGAGGACAGTGTCGACGTCCCGGCCCTGGCCCGCGAGATCGCCGCATCGTCGCCGCGGGTACGGGTCTCCGCGGAGCCGGGCCTCCCCGAGGTCCTGGCCAACCGGGTCCTGGCCCAACGGATCCTGGAGGAGCTCGTCGACAACGCCTGCCGTTTCTCGCCGCCCGACCAGGACGTGCAGATCTCGATCACGCTCGGGTCCGGCGCGCTCCAGGTCCGGGTGAGCGACCGCGGCGAAGGGGTCCGTCCCGAGGACCGCGACCGCATCTTCGAGCCGTTGGAGCAGGGCGAGGCCCTCGATGCCAGGGTCCACCAGGGCGCCGGCGTGGGACTGTCGCTGGGCCGCGCCGCCGCCAGGGCCATGGACGGGGACCTGGTCCTCGAGCGCACCGGCCCGGACGGATCGACCTTCATGTGGACGGTGGCGGTGCCGCCGCCCGCGTCCGTCAGCTCCCGCGGCTGACTTCTCGCCCGACGCTCGAATGCGACACCCTGATGACGGCGGGGAGTGCTAGGGCCCGACGCCGACCTTCAGCCGGCGCATGTGGATGTTCAGCAGCAGCCCGACCGCCATGAAGTTGGTGATCAGCGAGGACCCCCCGTACGACATGAACGGCAGCGGGATCCCCGTGATCGGCATGATCCCCAGCGTCATCCCGATGTTCACGAACATCTGGATGGCGAACATCGAAGCGATCCCGGCGGCTAAGTACGTCCCGAACCTGTCCTTCGACATCATCGCGATGCGGATGGCCCGCCACAGCAACAGCGCATAGAGCAGCAGGACCGTCGTCGCGCCGGCGAACCCGAACTCCTCCCCCACCACCGTGAAGATGAAGTCGGTGTGCTGCTCCGGCACGAAGTTGAGGTTCGTCTGGGTGCCGTTCAGGAACCCCTGCCCGGTCCACCCGCCGGAGCCGATGGCGATCCGCGACTGGTCCCGGTTCCACGAGGTGGCCGAGCCGGGATCGCCCCCGGTGAAGCTGTTGAGCCGTTCGAGCTGATAGTCCTTGACCAGTCCGAGCTGGAACGCGAGGGCCAGGAGCACCACCGCGCTGACGGCCAGCACCCCCAGGTGCCGGGTCCGGGCTCCGGCCACGATCACCGTCCCGACGAGGATCGCGGCCAGCACCATCGTGGTCCCGATGTCCGGCTGGACGAACACCAAAAACATCGGGATCAGCGCGAGCGTGGTGGCCCGGATGACGTCGCGCAGCGACAGGTCGGAGGACTTGATCTCCGACAGGAACGACGCGAGCATCACGGCCAGCGCCACCTTCGTCCATTCCGACGGCGTGAACTGGAACCCCGCCACGTAGAAGCCCCGCTGCGCGCCCTTCGCCGCGGTGCCGAGCGGGCTCTGCACCAGCAGCAGCAGGAACAGCATCCCCACGTAGAACAGCGGCGCGTACACCTTGGCCAGGCGGTAGTCGAACGAGGCGATGGCCGCGAGCAGCACCGCGCCGATCACCAGGGCGAAGATCTGCTTGCGGACCAGCGTCCACGGGTCCCCCTGGTGGGTCGCGCTGTACATCATGAGCAGCCCGATCACCGTGAGCAGCGAGGTCGCCGTGAGCAGCGTCGGGTCGAGGTGCCGGATGGGCGCCCGGTCGCCCCACACCGTGCCCCGGGCCCTCCCGAGGGGGAAGTCCATCAGGCCACCGACCTCCGGGTCCGCACTCGCACTAGTCCACCGACCTCGAGCCGGTGACCGGTTCGGTCAGCGGGAGATCGAACAGCCCGTCGAGGATGCGGCGGACGATCGGCGCGGCGGACTGCGACCCGTGGCCCCCCTGCTCCACGATGGCCACCACCACGTACTGCGGGGCGTTCGCTGGGGCCATGGCCGCGAACCACGAGTACGGCTCGAACGGGTTGACCTCGGCGGTCCCGGTCTTGGCGGCCACGGGGATCCGGCCCCGTGGGAACGTCAGGAAGGCGCCGCTGGCCGTCCCTTCGGGCCCCACTACTCCCATGAGCGCGCGCCGCACGTAGTCCATCTCCTTCTTCGTGAACGGCAGATGGCCGTTCACCACGGGCTTGCTCGCGAGAACCACCTGGCCGTCCGCGGTCTCGACCTTCTCCACCACGTGCGGCCGGTACACGGTCCCCCCGTTCGCCAGCGCGCTGTACGCCACGGCCAATTGCATCGGCGTCACCGCGACATCTCCCTGCCCGATCGACATGTTGATGAAGTCGCCCGGCTGCCAGTTCTGATCCGTCTTCACCGGTGAGTTCGCGTAGTGCTCCCTCTTGAATGCAGCGTCGGGGATGAGGCCGCTCTTCTCGCCGGCGATATCGAGGCCCGTGGGGCGCCCAAATCCGAACGAACGGATGTCGTTCTGCAGCTTGTCGTGCTCGCCGTGGTTGTACCAATCCACCCAATTCCGCCAGCCGAGCTGGTAGAAGACCGTGTCACACGAGATGACCAGGGCCTCCGACAGCGGGATGTAGCCGTGGTTCACCGGCTCCCAGTTCTCCTTTGGCGGGAGGTCCTCGTTGCCGGGGATCGTGTACGAGGCCGGGCAGGGGATGGCGCTCTTCGGACCGCTCATGTAGGCGTACCCCTCCTTGAGCGAGGACATCGCGATGAACGGCTTGAACGTCGATCCCGGCGGGTACCTCGCCTGGATGGCCCGATCGAAGATCGGGCACCCGTTCGGACAGGGATCCTTGGGGGTCTGCTTCGGGAACAGCTTCCGGATCTCGCGGCTGTTGCCGGTGGCGAACACGTTCGGGTTGAAGGTGGGGTTCGAGGCCATGGCCAGGACGGCGTCGGTGTTGGGGTCCATCACGATGACCGCCCCGGCGTTGGCCTTCAGCCCGAACGATCGCGCCGCCTTGATCCCCGTGTCCAGGCTCTCCTCGGCCAGCTGCTGGACCTTCGCATCGACGGTGAGCTGGACGTCGTCGCCTGCGACGGCCGGCGTGTGGCCGATGGCACCGAGGTTCCGCCCCGCCGAGTCCACCTGGTACAGGATCGAGCCCTTCGCCCCTCGGAGATACTGCTCGTAGGCCACCTCGACGCCCGCCTTCCCGACGATATCGTCCGGGGCGTCGCCCTGGTACCGCGGGTCGCTGAGCTGCTCCTGGGACACCGGCCCCACGTACCCGATGAGGTGCGCGGCGACCTCGCCGTGCAGGTAGTCCCGGATGGTCTGCTCCTGGATGTTCACGCCGGGGAACTCCGACCGGTGCTCGCCCAGGTAGAAGTACGTCCTCTTCGGGACGTCGAACGCCACCGGGACCGGCGTGAAGGAGTAGTACCTGTTCGTGTTGATGAGCTCGGTGAGGTGCTTCACCGAGAACCCCAGGACGTCGGCCAACCGGGCGATCTCGCCGGTGGCGTCCTGCGGCAGCTCCACTCGGTTGACCGTCACCACCAGGCTGGCCCGGCTCCTGGCCAGCACGACGCCGCTGCTATCGAGGATCCGGCCGCGAGGGGCAGGGATGGACTGCGTCCGGGTGGAGTTCGCGGTGGCCTCGCGCTCGGCCTCCTCCTGAGCGAGCACCTGCACGAACCACAGGCGAGTCCCGAGCGCCGCGAACATGAAAGCGCACAGCACCGCGAGGACCTTCAGCCTCGCTCCCGTCCTGCCTTCCGTCATTCCTGGCTTCCTACCATCTGAAGACCCGTTTCGCGCGCGACGACTCGGCCAAGCGACGGACGACGGGGAAGACGAACGGGGTCAGGACCGCATTGTAGGCGGCGGCCAGCACCGCGATGCGGAGCTGGAACCACCACCCGGCGGACAGCTGGCCCAGCAGCAACTTCACCAGCCCGTTGAACATCAGGCCGACCGCGGTGCCACCCGCCACGATGACCACGGGAACCAGGGCGGAGGGGCTGACGATGTACTGGCGGACCGTCCCCACCGCATAGCCCATCAGGGTCAGCGTGAGCGCGGTGATGCCCTTGGGCGCGTTCAACAGGAAGTCCTGGGCCATGCCGCTGCCGAACCCCACCACGGCCCCCGACGCCGGCCCCTCCAGCAGGGCGGTGAGCACCGTGAGCAGGTACATGAGCTCCGGCCGGGCCCCCAGGAGGCTGACCCGGGCGAAGATCGTCGACTGGAGCAGCAGGGCGGTCACCACGACGGCCGTCCACAGCAATCCCCTCCGCACGGTCCGCCGTCAGCTCCCGCCGAACGACGTGACCACGGCGACCACATCGAGCTTCGAGAAGTCCACCAGGGGTTTCACCTCGATGTCCTTCTCTCCGGTGGCGGGGTCGATCGACACGCTCGAGACGGTCCCGATCGGGATCCCCGCCGGGAACAGCCCGCCGTTGTACGCGGAGGTCTCGACCGGCTCTCCCACCGTGACCTCCGTGCTCTGGTCCACCAGCGACATCTTGAGGTCGCCCCGGCCCTGCCCCTGGATGAGCCCGGTCTCCTGGGACTCGGTGAGCTTCGCCGCGATGTTCGACGTGAAATCCAGGATCAGCAGGACCTTGGAGCCGAACGCAGTGACCACGGACACCCGGCCCACCAGGCCCTGCGATGACATCACCGGCATGTCTTTCTTCACGCCGGCCTTCGAACCCTTGTTGATCGTGATCGACCATTCGAAGTTCGACACGCTGTTGGCGACCACGTTGGCGAACTCGGTGTCGAAGTCGAAGCTCTTCGTGACATCCAGCAGGCCCTGGAGGTCCTGCAGCAGCTTGAGGACGGAGAGGTAGCGGACGTGTTCCTGCTCCATGGCGTGATTCTTGTCTTCGAGGTCCCGGATGCGGTTCGCGTTCGACGGGAGGTGGACCAGGGCGGAGAGGAACGCCCCGATGGGATGGAACACCTTCGACACGCCGTCCTGCATGGGGATGATCACCGACTGCACACCGTCGGAGAGCTTGGCCATGGGCCCGCTGGAGCCCTGCCGGTAGTCGATCGTGATCGTGACCAGCGAGATTGTGATCAGCAGGATGACCAGTCCGCGCGTGCTGCGGGTCCGGCGAACGATCGCCACCGGAGGCCCCTACCGCCGTGACGGGCTGACCAGCACCCTCTGAAGGACCTCGAACTCCTCCAGGCACTTGCCTGACCCGATCGCCACCGAGGACAGCGGATTGTCCGCGATGTGCACCGGCATGCCCGTCTCGTACTTCAGGCGCTCGTCCAGGCCGCGGAGCAGCGCCCCGCCCCCGGTGAGCACGATCCCCTTCTCCATGATGTCCGCGGCGAGCTCCGGCGGGGTGCGGTCGAGGGTGTTCTTGATGGCGTCGATCACCTGGGATACCGGCTCCTCGATGGCCTTGCGGACCTCCTCGGCGGTCACGTGGATGGTCTTCGGGAGCCCGGAGACGAGGTCCCGGCCCTTGATCTCCGCGATGAGCTCCTCCGGCATCGGGAACACCGACCCGACTGCCACCTTGATCGCTTCCGCGGTCCGCTCGCCGAGCAGCAGCGAGTACTCCTTCTTCACGAACTGGATGATCGACTCGTCGAGCTCGTCGCCCCCCACCCGGAGGCTCGTGCTGGTGACGATGCCGCCCAGCGAGATCACGGCGACCTCGGTGGTGCCGCCGCCGATGTCCACGACCATGTTCCCGGTGGGCTCGTGGATGGGGAGGCCCGCCCCGATGGCCGCGGCCATGGGCTCCTCGATGATGAAGGCCCGCCGGGCCCCGGCCGAGATCGTGGCCTCCTCCACCGCGCGCTGCTCGACGCCGGTGATGCCGGAGGGCACGCACACCACCACGCGGGGCTTGGCCAGCATCCGCCGGCGGTGCACCTTCTGGATGAAGTACCGGAGCATCTTCTCGGTGACGTCGAAGTCGGCGATCACGCCGTCCTTCAGGGGGCGGACGGCGCGGATGTGGCTCGGCGTGCGCCCGATCATGCGCTTGGCCTCGGATCCGACCGCCAGGATGGCCCCGTTCAGCTGGTTGATCGCGACCACCGAGGGCTCGTTGAGGACGATGCCCCTTCCGCGAACGTAGACGAGCGTGTTCGCAGTCCCAAGATCGACCGCCATGTCGCGGCCCAGGAACCCGGTCAATCCCTCATTGCTCGCGCCACGGTTCAGCGCGAGTCCTCGTCGTGTGCTCTCGGCCATGGGAGCGCCACCCGTTGTACTCGATCCCACACGGCCCTGGCAACCCGATCATCCGGCGTTCGCGGACATTTCAGGCCTCTTGACCTGTGTTTTTTCCTGACGTCCAGTTGAGGTCGAGGCTCACCCATGTCTCGACCGTAGGTCCGTGCCGAAATACCCGGTCGCATCCTGTACCGCACACTTGCACTGCAGGCACGGCGGCCCCCGCATCGACCCTCGACCTCCGCTCGACCCAGGGTGGATAAACCGTCAGAGATGCTTCGGCAGGCGGCGGGATCCGGGGCCTCTCGACCACGCCACGCGAACCCATCGCCGCTCGCACCTGCCCCACGAACTCCCCGCACGTGCCGAAGCGCTCCTTCTTGGCCAGGGCCCGGCCCAGGACGCCGTCCACGGCCGAGGGAAGGTCGGACCGAGCGGCGGTGACCGGAGGAGGCGGTGTCCAGACGTGCCCGAACATGACCTCGGGGTCGCTCCCGCCCGGGAACGGCGGGGAGCCGGTCCCCTCCCCTGGCGCCCAGTTCATAGGGGCTCTATCATCGACAACCCGGCGCGTACAGGCTTCCCACCCCGGATCGGCGTGCGCCGGAGCCAGCGGCGGACCTGTTACCCCACTGTTACCGGTCGGTGAGGACCGCGTTGCCCCTGGCCACCAGGATGGCCGGTGGATGATCCGAGCGAGGAGGGAGAGTGCGATGAGCGGGGAGAGGAAGCGGGCGGCACGGTGGTCCGGCGTCCTGGTCGCCACCGTGGTGGTGGTTCTGCTGGTCTCGTTGGTGGGACCGGCGATGGCGGCGGGCCCGGCCGGAGGCACGAGTGGGGATGCCCCCTCCACCAGGTGGACCCGGATGTTCGGCTGGTATCTGAACGACGTTGCGGCGGTGAATGCGGGCCGGGTGTACGTGGTCGGCTCCACCAGGAGCAACGGTGGTCCCGGGCACGCGGCGCTCATCCGCCGGTACGCCCCTGACGGGACCCGGGTGTGGGCGCGGAAGTGGCAGATCCGCAAGGGCTACGCGTTCGCCAACGACGTGACCGTGGGCGCCGACGAGTCCGTGTACGTGGCGGGCAGCGTGGCTTCCACGCAGAGCGAGGGCGGCGGGTTCGTGCTGCTGAAGTACTCGCCCGGCGGGAAGCTCCTGTGGCAGCGGGTCACCTCGGGGTGGCTCCACAGCAAGTCCGAAGGAGCATCGGGCGTGGCGGTGATCGGCGACGTCGTGGTGATCGCCGGTGGGAACTCCGGGTGCTGTGGCGACCCTTTCAGCGACGGCTGGCTCCGAGCGTACGACACCGAGGACGGCCACTGGCTGTGGACGACCCAGTTCGAGGCGCCGCGGATCACCGGGACCAACGACGCCGCGAACGCCGTCGCGGCGGGCCCGGGCGGGTTCTACGCCGCGGGATGGGTGGCCCGTAGACAGGAGCGCAGCGACCAGTCCTTCGTCAACCACGACGCCATGGTCGAGAAGGTCACGGCCTCCGGCAAGGTCAAGTGGACCAGGGTGGTGTCGGACGGCGTGCGGGACCACGACGAGGCCGTCGACCTGGTGGGTGCCGATGACGGCATCCGGGTGCTTGGGTACATGGACGAGCGCGAGACCACGGATCCGTTCTCGTTCCACCGCGGCCACGGCTGGCTCCGCTCGTACGGCCCCGGCGGCGATGTCGTGTGGACCCGGGCCTGGGGATTCAAGCCGTCCGAGCTTCCCGGCGGGCTGGGGCTCGCGACGGACGGTTCCGTGGTCATCGCCGGCGAGCAGCGCGATCCCGTCGATCACCTGACGAACCTTGCGGTGCGCTCCTACGACGGCGAGGGCACGCTTCGGTGGAGCAAGTCCCTCGACCCCAAGAAGTGGTCGGCCAGGGGCACAGGCGCCGCAGTCGTGGGCCGAGCCGCGTTCGTCACGGCATCCCTGTCGAACAGGCCCCAGACCGAGGCCTCCGGCTGGCTGGTGAAGCTCGGCCAGGTCTGAGCGCCGAGCGACGAGCGGGGAACGAACAGGGCGGGCTCCCTCGCGGGGCCCGCCCTTCGTTCGAGCCGAGCTGCCCTACTCGGGCTGGTTCGCCTTGATCCAGCTGTCCAGCTCGGGGCCGGACTCGAAGCTCGTGATCAGCGCGTACCGGGGCTTGTCGCCTGGGTGGTACACGGCGTGGTGCAGGCGCTCGGTGTCCACCACGAACTGGGCGAACTTCGGGCACGGGATGTGGCTCTCCGTGGCCGGGTCGTCCTTGTCGTCGCGCACGATCATGTAGGAGTCCGGGTCGTCGGTGAGGTTCAGCCATGTCCGCACGACCCAGCCCTCACCGTCGCGGTTCATCCGGTTGTTGTCGTCGAGGTGAAGGAACCGGTTCGCCACCTCCTCCTGGCTGGTGGAGGGCTCGAGCTTGATGATCCGGACGCGGCCGAACCGGGCGCCGACGGACTCCACGTACTTCCTGAGCGTGGGGGCCTTCTCGATGTTCACGGTCCACACGCCGTCCTTGTCCGGCTTGCCGTGCTCCCAGAAACCGCGGGCGTCGTCCTCGCCGTTGGCCGAGGCCAGCACGGCGAAGTTCGTGTCGCCGCCGGACTTCCAGTCGAGGTAGGTGAGCTCCTCCCACTCCGAGGGGTCGATCTCTTCCTCGTAGGGCTCGAGGATCACGAAGCCCTTCTCCTCGAGGACATCCAGCTTCGGGTGATCGGCCATCGCGAACTCCTCTGCTCGTCGGGGTCGGCGCGAGTATATCGGCTGGCCGTCCCGCCTCCCGGGAACAAACGGCCCCCCAGAACCGGGGCCCAATGGCCCTCGACGCAGGTCCGGCTGGCTGCTGAGCCGGCGATTGGGAGCGCTGTAACCCCCAGCGCCCGGGGTGGGTCGAACCACCCGATGTTGCCGCACGCGACTGGCGGGGAGCGGTAGCGCCGTGCGTGCTGCGGTCCTGTTCCCCGGCCAGGGTTCTCAATACGCAGGCATGGCCGACCGGTGGACCACCCACGAGGCCGGCGTTGCCGTGCTGGACCGGCTGTCCGAGGTGTGGGAGCGCGACGTCCTGGCCACGTGCCGCGACGCGGCCGCGCTCGCCACCACGGAGGTGGTCCAGCCGGCCATGTTCGCCTGCGACCTCGCCGCGTTCCGCGTGCTGGAGGCCGAGGGAGTCCGGTTCGAGGCCGCCGCCGGACACTCCCTCGGGGAGTTCGTGGCCCTCGCCGCGTCCGGCGCGCTCGATCCGGTGGAAGCCTTCGGGGTCGTGGTGATCCGGGGCCGGGCCATGCAGGAGGCCTCCGACGCCACTCCGTCCGGCATGACCGCGATCATCGGCCTGTCGCCCGAGGACGCCGCGGACGTGTGCCGCGTGGCCGGTCGGGGCGACGTGCTGGAGGTGGCGAACGAGAACGCCCCCAGGCAGATCGTGCTGTCCGGGTCGATCCCCGCGGTGGAGCGAGCGGAGGAGGCCGCACGGTCGAAGGGGGCCAAGGCCATCCGGCTGAAGGTGGCCGGAGCGTTCCACTCCCCCCTGATGCGGCCGGCCCTGGCCCCGTTGCGGGAGGCCGTGTCCCGCCTCGAGTTCCGGAAGCCCCGCATGGCGGTCGTCCCGAACGTCAGCGGCCGGATCACCGAGGAACCGTCCGCGCTGCGCGATCTCGTGGCGCGCCACATCGTGTCGCCCGTCCGGTGGGAGCGCTCCATGCGCGCGCTGGCCGACGCCGGCTTCGACGCGTTCGTCGAAGCCGGGCCCGGCGATGTCCTGTCGAAGCTGTTGCGGCGCAACGCCCCCGGCGCCACCGGCGTCGCGGTGGGTTCACCCCAGGACGCCGCGAGGTTCGCGACCACCATGACCGAGTCCCCGCCCGCCCTCTCACAGGAGTCCGCATGAGCACCACGTTCGACGAGATCCGATCGGCCACGGCCGTCGCTCCCGATGCCCTGGAGCAAGCGGACCACGGCGAGCGGAGCGACATCCCGATCACGATCCTCGTCGCGCCCCACGCAGGCCGGCTGCGCATCCTGCCGCCCGAGCGGTTCTGGGCCGGCCACGAGGTGGTCGAGGTGGGGCAGGCGATCGCCGTGGTGGAGGTCGCCGACGACGGGTACGACCTCGTCCGTTCGCCGGTCAGGGGTAGGCTGGGAGCCGTGCTGGGACGGGACGGGGAGCTGGTGACGCGGGGCCGGGCCATCGCCTGGGTGGAGCGGGAGTGACCGGAAGCCGAGGGCGGTTCGCCGCCATCGCCGGGACGGGATCCGCTCTCCCCGAGCGCGTGGTCCCGAATTCCGTCTTCGAGTCCCTCGTGGACACCTCCGACGAGTGGATCGTCGAACGAACGGGCATCCGCGAGCGCCGCTTCGCATCGGAGGGTGAGACCACGTCGAGCCTGGCCACCGCCGCGGGCCGTTCCGCCCTCCAGGCGGCCGGCATGGCCCCGGAGCAGCTCGACCTCATCATCGTGGCCACGATCACGCCGGACCGCCCGCTGCCCTCCGTGGCCGTGATGGTGCAGGACGCGCTGGGCGTCACCTGCCCGGCGTTCGACATCAACGCCGCGTGCGCCGGGTTCAGCTACGGAACGACCCTGGCCCGGGCCATGATCGAATCCGGCGGCGCAGAGACGGTGCTGCTGGTCGGCGCCGAGACCCTGTCCCGCCGGATGAACATGGCCGACCGCTCCACGTGCGTACTGTTCGGCGACGGGGCCGGCGGGGCCGTCTTCGTCCCGGCGTCCGAGCCGGGCGTCGTGGACGCGAACGTCGCCGCGGACGGGCGGGCGGCCGGCCTGCTGACCATCCCCGGCGGTGGGACCGCGCCCCCGATCACCGAGGACGGGGAGCCCGCCATCGACAAGATCGTCATGGGATCCGGCAAGGACGTGTACCGGCGCGCGGTGGTCGGGATGACCGACGCGTGCCGCTCCCTGCTCGACAAGTCGGGGGTGGCCGCCGACGACGTCCGGTGGCTGATCCCCCACCAGGCCAACGCCCGGATCATGAAGACGGTGGCCGACCGGCTGGGGTTCGGGCCGGACCGGGTGATCTCCGACGTGGACCGGATCGGGAACACGTCGGCGGCGTCGATCCCCATCGCGCTCGACGAGGCGTGGCGGGACGGCCGGATCCAGCCGGGGGACCTCGTCCTGATGACCTCGTTCGGTGCCGGACTGGCCTGGGGGGCATCGCTGGTGCGGTGGACGGCCGGGGCCCCGGCGCCCAGGCCGAGGACCGCCGCGGTCACCAGGACGCTGGAGACCGCGCCGTGACCAGGGCGGCCGTGGTGACCGGGGGGTCGCGCGGGATCGGGCGGGCCTGCGCGCTGGCGCTCGCCGGGGACGGCTGGGCGGTGGCCGTCGGCTTCCGCTCCAGCGAGGGCGAGGCCAAGGACGTCGTCCGCGCGATCGAGGACACCGGCGGCCGCGCCGTGACCCTGGCCCTGGACACCGCCGACGAGGCCCGGGTCCAGGAGGCGTTCAAGGAGGCCGCGGCGGAGCTCGGGCCGGTCACCGGCCTGGTGAACAACGCCGGCATCTCCCGGGACGGCCTGGCCGTGAGGTACCCGACCGAGGAGTTCGACCGGACCATGGCCGTGAACGCGCGGGGCTCATTCCTGTGCGCCCGCGCCGCGCTCCGGACCATGCTCCGGAAGCGGTTCGGCCGCATCGTGAACGTGTCGTCGGCGGTCGCGCTGCACGGGAACCCGGGACAGGTGGCATACGCCGCGTCGAAGGCGGCCATGGTCGGGATGACCCGATCGCTGGCCCGCGAGATCGGCTCCCGGGGGATCACGGTGAACGCAGTATGCCCCGGGCTCATCTCGACCGAGCTGACCGACGCCCTGCCCGAGGAGTCCCGCCGGTACCTGCTGGAGCGAACGCCCGCGGGCCGACCGGGCACGCCGGAGGATGTCGCCGGGGTGGTCCGGTTCCTGATGTCGGAGCAGGCGTCGTACGTGAACGGGGCGGTCCTCGCCGTGGACGGCGGGCTGACCGCCTGAGCCAATCGATACCCTGGAAAGGAAGGGAGGAGCGACAGATGGATCGTTCGGAGATCGAGGAGAGGGTCCGCAAGGTGCTTGCCGAGCAGCTGGCCGTGGAGGAGTCACAGGTGACCGCCGAGGCGCGGTTCGCCGAGGACCTCAACGCAGACTCGCTGGACCTCACGGAAGCGGTGCTGGCCCTGGAAGACGAGATGGGGATCGAGATCCCCGAGGACGAGATGGACAACGTGAAGACGGTGGGCCAGGCCATCGACATGGTGGCCTCCAAGCTCGGGGTCCCGGCGTAACGCCACTTCCCTGGACCGGGAATCGCGAACCCCGTGCCGCCAGACGGGTGGATCGAGCATGATCGTGCCATGAGCGAACACATGCAGCGCCGTCGCGTCGTCATCACCGGCATCGGCCCGGTGACCCCCGTGGGCATCGGGATCGACGACTTCTGGAAGGGCATGTCGGGGGCCCGCAACGGTGTGGCCCGGATCGAACGGTTCGATCCCTCGGACCTTCCCGTGCAGCTCGCCGGCGAGGTCCGGGAGTTCGAGCCCACTGACTTCCTGGAGCCGAAGGAGGCGAAGCGGACCGACCGGGCCGTGCACTTCGCGGTGTCGGCGGCGCACCTCGCGCACGATGACGCCGGCAAGCCGGACATCGGCGGAGAGCGGACCGGCGTGATCATCGCCACCGGCGTGGGGGGGATCGAAACCCTGTTGAACCAGCACTCCGTGCTGCTGGAACGGGGTCCCGGGCGAGTCAGCGCCTTCATGGTCCCGGGGCTCATGGCGAACGCCGCGGCCGGCCACGTGGCCATGCACTTCGGCCTGACCGGGCCGAACATGTGCATCGTCACGGCCTGCGCGGCCGGGGCCCACGCGGTGGGCGAAGCCTACCGGATGGTCCGGGACGGGCTCATCGACGTCGCGCTGGCCGGCGGAACCGAGGCTGCCATCGTGCCGCTCACCATCGCCGCGTTCGCCCAGATGCAGGCCCTCACCAAGAACCCGGATCCGGAGACGGCCAGCCGGCCGTTCGACGCGAACCGGGACGGCTTCGTGCTCGGCGAGGGCGCGTGCGTGCTCGTGCTGGAGTCGGAGGAACACGCGCGGGCCCGCGGGGCGCGCGCATACGCGCAGGTCGCCGGGTACGGCGCCAGCGCCGACGCGTTCCACATCACCCAGCCCGAGCCGAGCGGTTCGGGCGCGGCCATCGCCATCCGCTCGGCGCTCCGCGACGCCGGGGCGTCTCCGGAGCAGGTCGGCTACATCAACGCGCACGGCACCTCCACACCGCTGAACGACGCCGCCGAGACCGCGGCCATCAAGGCGGCGCTCGGCGCGGACGTCGCACACCGGGTGCCGGTGTCGTCGACGAAGTCCATGACCGGCCACATGCTGGGTGCGGCCGGAGCCGTGGAGGCGGCGGCCACCGCGCTGGCACTGCGCGACGGCGTGCTCCCCCCGACCATCCACTACCGGACGCCGGATCCCGCCTGCGATCTGGACCCCGTGCCGAACGACGCCCGGTCCGCCGAGATCACGCTGGCCCTGTCGAACTCCTTCGGGTTCGGCGGCCAGAACGCGGTCCTGGCCCTCCGCCGCGCCTCGTAGCTCGGTCGGCCTTACACGGCGTCCTGGAACAGGCCGACCGCTGGCCCTCCACCGACGAGCGCCGACCCCGGCGAGCTCGCCGCTGAGCTGCCCAGGCTCCGTTGGTGGGCCCGGTCAGGAGACGATCGAGGCTTCGCGTTCCGGGGCGTCGGCGGTGATGCGGTCGGCCGGTTCGTGCAGGGAGCGAAGCCTGGCGAAGATGGGGATGGTCAGGAGGGTGGCCAGGCCGCCGACCACGAAGCCGACCGGGATCGAGCGCTCCTGGGACAGGTAGCCCAGGCCGGCCTGTCCTCCGACGCTGCCCAGGCTGCCCATGAGCGAGTCGAACGAGACCAGGGTGGCGCGCTCCGAGGTCGGGATGGACTGGTGAAGGTAGGTCTGGCGGACGGGCGACAGCACGCCGCCCGCCACGGCCCCCAGAAGGAACACCGGCACCGTCACCCAGAAGAGCCGGATGGCGCCGGTGGCCACCATCGTCGCCGAGCTCACCGCCGTCGCCACCAGGAGGATCGTCGTCCGGCGCCTCCCGGGCCGGACCAGCCGCCCGACCAGCGTGTTCCCCAAGATCCCGGCCAGGGCGAACAGTGCGGCGATCACTCCGGAGAGCCAGATCGCGTCGTGGCCGTACAGCTCGAGGAAGTAGGGCTGCCACGCGTACCACGCCCACGAGAAGAACCCGAAGGCCAGGAACGAGTACAGGACCAGCAGCCGTACGGCCGGCTTGCGCCAGCCGTAGGTGATCCCGGCCCGGGCGACCTTCCGCATCTCGCCGACGATCCCCTTCAGCTGGAGGGTTCGGGGGGTGAACCCGATGTCGTGCATCGTCCGGACTCCCACGGCGAGGGCCATGAGGATCAGCGCGGTCCGGACGAGGTACGGGAGGGAGAGGTCGAGCTGGCCGAGCACCCCCCCGCCGACGGTCCCGGTGATCATGGCGAAGCTGGACACCATGGAGGCCCGGGCAAAGACCCGATCGAGCTCGTGCTGGTACCCCGTGGCCTTCAGCGCGTCGACCAGCCATGCCTCCACCGCTCCCGAGTAGAAGGTGTAGCCGAGCCCGAGGATCACGCCGGCCAGGCAGAACAGGAGCAGTCCCCCGTGGACGGCGGCCACACCGACGTACGCCAGGGTCCCGAAGGCGAGGGTGATCTCCGACAGCAGGAACGACGCCCGGCGCCCCCGGGTGTCCGCGACCACGCCGGTCGGGATCTCGAACAGGGCCATGGCCGCGGTGAACGCGGCGTTCGCCACGAACACCTCGAAGATCGACAGGCCGGCGTCGAGGAGGAACAGGGTGTTGATGCCCCAGATCAGCGAGGCGGACATCGTGAACAGCCCGCTGATCACGAGGTACCCGCGGATCACGCGCTCGGGGTCCATCCGCTCGACATCGGCCATCTCGCCTCCCGATGGTAAAGGCAGAGCCCGTAGCGGACCCTACGAACCGAAGAAGAGCTTCAGCTCGCGCTCGGCGGACTCGGGTGAGTCGCTCCCGTGGACGATGTTCTCGCCGATCAGGGTGCCGAAGTCTCCGCGGATGGTGCCGGGGGGCGCCGAGGAGGGGTCGGTGGGACCCATGAGGGTCCGCAGGACGCTCACGGCCTGCTCGCCGGTGACCTTGGCCACCACGACATCGCCGGAGGTGATGAAGTCCACCAGCTCGCCGAAGAACGGCTTGTCGCGGTGCTCCCCGTAGTGCTCCTCGGCCAGGGGACGGTCGATGTGCATCAGCTTCAGCTCGACGATGCGGAGGCCCTTGGCCTCCACCCGGCGGAGGACCTCCCCCATGAGGCCGCGACGGAACGCGTCGGGCTTCACGATGAGCAGCGTCGATTGTTCGGCCATGTCAGCGGATCTCGGGGAGGAGGGCCCGGCGGGCGTCGGCGACAGTGTACAGAGAGCCCGTGACCAGGATCAGGTCGGTGTCCCCGGCCTGGGCCCGGGCGGCGTCGAGGGCCTCCTCCACCGAAACGTGCGTGGAGGGGGTCAGGCCGGCATCCCGCAGGGCGCCCTCCACGGCATCCGCCGGGGCCGTCCGGGCGCTGGTGTTCTGGGCGGCGTAGGCCGCGTCGGCCAGCGGCGCCAGCTCCGCCACGATACCGGCGAGATCCTTGTTCGCCGACACCGCCAGGACGAGATGGAGCCGTTCGAACGCGAAGGACTCCATGGCGGCGCGGGCCAGGGCCTCCGCGCCGGCGGGGTTGTGGGCCCCGTCGGCCACGATCACCGGCCGCCGGCCCAGCACCTCCAGACGCCCCGGCGAGGACGCCGACCCCAGGGCCTCCTCAACCGCCTCCTGGGCCAGCTGCCGGTCCACGAAGGCCTCGAACGCCACCACGGCCGCGGCGGCGTTCCGGGCGGCGTGCTCGCCGAACAGCGGCAACCGCAGCCCCTCGTACGTGCCGAACAGACCCCGGACCGTGAGGGCCTGGGCGCCGACCCCCTGGATCCGGCCGATCATCTCCCAGTCCCTGCCCTCCAGGAGCAGCTGGGCCTCCATCTCCCGGGCCCGGGCGTCGATCACCGACAGGGCCCCCTCCGGCTGCTCCCGGCACACCGCGATCTTCCCCTCCTTCACGATGCCGGCCTTCTCCCCCGCCACCTGCCGCACGGTGGACCCCAGCTCGGGGTGGTCCAGCGCGATCGGCGTGAGAACCGCCACGTCGCCCGCCACGAGGTTCGTGGCGTCCCACACGCCGCCCATCCCCACCTCGAACACCCCGACCGACACCGGCTTGTCGGCGAACCACGCGTAGGCCAGGGCGGTGAGCGCCTCGAAGTACGTCACGCGCTGATCGCCGCGACCGTCCACCTCACGCAGGAACGGCACCAGGTTCTCGTATTCCTCGGCGAACTCCTCCTCGGCGATGGGTTCGCCGCACAGCGCCAGGCGCTCGGTCACCGAGTGGAGATGGGGCGACGTGTACGTCCCGGCCGACAGCCCGTGCGCGCAGGCCAGGTCGGAGATCAGTCGCGTGGTGGTGGTCTTGCCGTTCGTCCCGGTGACGTGAATCGTCGGGTAGGTCAGCTCGGGATGGTCGAGGAGCTCGGCCAGCGCCTTGATCCGCGACAGGTCGGGGACCATCCGCTCCGGCTGCCGCCCCTCCAGCTCGGCCAGCGCCTCGGCGAAGTTCACGGCCGTCAGGAGCCCGACAGCGACTCGAGCAGCGAGATCTGGTCCTGCAGCACCGCGGCCGCGGCCGCCAGGTCCTCGCGCTTGCGACGCTCCCTGTCCACGGCCTCCGGCGCGGCCCGGGCCACGAAGTCGTCGTTGGCGAGCTTCCGCTCGCTGCCCTCGACCTTCGACCGCGTGTCGTCCAGCCGCTTCCGCCGGGCCGCGAGGGCGGGTCCGGGGTCGAACCCCTCTGGGACCTGCAGGCGGGCCTCACGTCCGCGCACCGACAGCCGCACGGACCGGCCGCCCGGCTCGGCCGCTCCCAGCGCGGCGATGGTCGCGCCGGAAAGCCGCTCCACGGCCTCCCGCAGCGGCTCCAGCTCCGCGGCCAGCCCGTCCACCACCACCAGGCGGAACTCGCCGGCGCCGACGATCCCCCGGATCTGCCGCACGTTCGACACCAGGTCCTGGACGAACCCGAACGCCTCCTCGGCGTCGCGGTCGACGTGCTGGGGGTGACCCTCGGGCCACGGGGACGCGACGATCGAGTCGCCTCCGCCGAACCGCTGCCAGATCTCCTCGGTGACGAACGGCGTGACCGGATGGAGGAGCCGGAGGGTCCGCTCCAGCACCCAGGCCAACACCAGCGACGCGCGATGCCGTTCGTCCGGCGAACCAGACGACCGCCGCTGCTTCTCGGCCTCCAGGCCCCAGTCGCACATCTCGGACCAGAAGAACCGGTGGAGGGTCTGCGCGGCCTCGTCGAACCGGTACGCGTCCATGGCCGCGTTCACCTCGTCCAGGCAGGCCTGGTGGCGGGACAGGAGCCACCGCTCGGTGAGGGTCCGCTCTTCTTCGGGCGGCAGCTCCGGCGCGCCCCCGCCCGCCCGGTACGACCCGAGCACCTGGCGCGAGGCGTTCCAGATCTTGTTGGCGAAGTTCCGGGCGGCCTCGATGCCCTCCTTCGACAGCGGGAGGTTCTGCTGCTCGGGCCCGGCCATACGGGCCAGCGCGAACCGCAGCGCGTCGGCGCCGTACTGCCCGATCATGTCGAGCGGGTCGATCACGTTCCCCAGCGACTTCGACATCTTGCGCCCGGTGGCGTCGCGGACCAGCCCGTGGATGAGGACGTTCCGGAACGGGACGTCGCCCACCAGGTACATCCCGGACATGATCATCCGGGCCACCCACAGGTACAGGATCTCGTAGCCGGTCACCAGGACCGTGGTCGGGTAGTAGAACTCCAGGTCCGGCGTCCGGTCCGGCCACCCGAGCGTGGAGTACGGCCACAGCTGCGAGGAGAACCACGTGTCGAGGACGTCCGGGTCCTGCTCCAGGTCGGTCGAACCGCACTCGCGGCACTCGATGGGATCCTCGGTCGCCGCGAACTCGTGGCCGTTGGAGCAGTACCACACCGGGATCCGGTGGCCCCACCACAGCTGGCGCGAGATGTTCCAGTCCCGCAGGCCCCGGAGCCACTCCAGGTACGGCGTCCGCCACCGGGCCGGGTGGAACCGGATCCGGGCGTCCTCGGCCGCCTCGATGGCCGGCCCCTTCAGCCGGTCCACCGCCACGAACCACTGCTTCCCCGACAGCCACGGCTCGATCTCCGAGTGGCACCGGTAGCAGTGGCCGACGGCGTGGCGGTAGGGCCGCTCCTCCTCCACCACCCACCCCAGGGCGCGGAGCCGCACGGCCACCCGCGTCCGGGCCTCGTACCGGTCCAACCCCCGGAACTCCTCGGGCGCGGTGTCGGCGATGGTGGCGTCGGCGTTCAGGATGTTCAGCCTGGGCAGGCCCGTTCGCTCGGCGATCTCGAAGTCGTTGGGGTCGTGGGCCGGAGTGACCTTCACCGCGCCGGTCCCGAACGTGGGATCCACGGCTTCGTCGGCCACGATGGGCAGCTCCCGGCCGTCGAACGGGTGGGTGACGGTCTTGCCGACCACCGCCGCGTAGCGGTGGTCAGACGAGTGCACCGCGATGCCCGTGTCCCCGAGCATCGTCTCCACCCGGGTGGTGGCCACGTCCACGGACCCGGTCCCGTCGGAGAGCGCGTACCGGAAGGTGACGAGCTCGCCGTCCACCTCCTGGTGCTCCACCTCGGAGTCGGAGAGGGCCGTCCGGTCCTTCGGACACCAGTTGATGATCCGCTCGCCCCGGTAGATGAGCCCCTCGTCGTACATCCGCACGAAGGCCACCCGCACGGCGCGGGACAGGCCCTCGTCCATGGTGAACCGCAGGCGGTCCCAGTCGCAGGAGTTCCCGAGGGCCTGCATCTGGACGACGATCCGGTCGCCGTACCGCTCCTTCCACTCCCACACCCGCTCCAGGAAGGCCTCCCGGCCCATCTCCCGGCGGTCGATGCCCTCCTTGGCCAGCTCGCGTTCCACCACCACCTGTGTGGCGATGCCCGCGTGGTCCGTGCCGGGGAGCCACAGGGCCTCGAACCCCTGCATGCGGGCCCGGCGGGTCAGGATGTCCTGCAGCGTGTGGTCCAGCGCGTGCCCGATGTGCAGTGCGCCGGTCACGTTCGGCGGGGGCAGCACGATGCAGAACGGCTCCTTCGACGGATCCGGCTCGGAACGGAACAGGCCGCGCTCGAGCCACGCCTCGTACCACCGCTTCTCGGTGGCGGCCGGGTCGTATTGCGGCGGCATGTCGCGCGTCGGTTCGGTGTCCATGGTCTCCGGGTCGATGCGGGAGGGAATCGCCACGCGGCCGCGGCCTATCGCGGCCCGCGCGGCACGGCTACGCCGACGGGCTCGGTGGCGTGGCGGTCGCGGCGGCGCATGGTCCGGCCATGATAGCCGAGCCCTCGGCAGCGACCCCCGCATGTGGCCCCGCCGGCCACCTCGGAGTAGGGTCGCCCAGGGAGGTGATCGCCGTGCGTCGGGTCGTCGCGCTGGGATTCGTGCTCGTGGCGGTACTCGGGATCGGGGCGGCGGTTCCCGCCAGCGCCGACGCGAACCACCTGGGTCGCATCGTGGTCATCAACGGCCGCACGGAGGTGGCCGAGGGCCAGACCGCCGACGAGGTCGTGGTGGTCCACGGCCGGACCATCGTCGCCGGCCGGGTGAACGGCTCGGTGGTGGTGTTCTACGGGTTCACCACCGTGTCCGGCGACGTCCGCGACAACGTGATCGTGTTCCGGGGCAGCGTCAGCGTCGAGTCCGGCGCGCACATCGGTGGAGACCTCGTGACGCGCACCCGGCCCGACGTCGCCTCGGACGCCGTCATCGACGGCGAGCGCAGGCGCGTGTCGAGCTTCCAGTTCGCCGGCTACTCGTTCCTGGTCCGGATCCTGGTGTGGCTGGCGTTCAGCGTGTCGGTGCTGGTCCTTGGCCTGTTGATGGTGAGCCTGCTCCCCGGGCCGATGGAGTCGGCGGCCAACGCGTCGCGGACCGTCGGCGCGACCCTCGGGTGGGGGCTGCTCATGCTGATCGGGCTGCCGATCGCGTCCATCCTGGTGGCGGTCACGCTGGTGGGGCTTCCCCTGGGCCTGGCTCTGCTCTTCGGGCTGTGGCTGCTGTTCACGCTCGGGTACACGGCCGGGGCGTACGCGGTGGGCCGGCGGATCCTGCCGGCGCCGCGAGGCCGGATGAAGGCCTTCCTGGCCGGATGGGGAGTGGTCCGGGTCCTGGCGATCGTCCCGTTCGTCGGCGGGCTGGTGTGGACGCTCGTGGCCATCGCCGGGCTGGGGGCGACCACGGTGGCCATGTGGCGTTCCCGGCGGGCGGTCCGCGCCGCCGAGGCCGGCCCCCGCGCCCCGGCAGGGACGCCGCTCCCACCGCCCCCGCCGCCGGCGGCCGCGCCACAAGCCGGCCCCACCGCCTGACCTCGAGCTTGACTTGACGAACCGGGCGGCGGCCGTCAGGCTGCCCGGCGCCCGTGAACACGAGAGGAGACGCGCATGGTCGCCCGGATGACCGTCACGATGTACCCGATGGAGATGGTGGACCAGTTGGAGCAGTCGGCACTCCAGGCCGGACAGCAGATGTCGCCGATGATCCGTTCGATGCCCGGATTCAAGGGCGGCTACTGGATGGCCGACCGGTCCACCGGACGGTTCATCGGGCTGACGTTCTGGGAGACGGAGGAGAACGCGCAGGGCTACGAGGCCGCCACAGCGCAGCTCCGAGCCCAGACCAGCGCGGGCCAGCCCCAGCAGGCCATCGAGCACTTCGAGGTCTACGACACCCTGATGCCGTAGCTCGGAAGCGGCCGCTTGCTCCCGGGCGACCGCAGTTGAGAGTTATACTCCGTATGTCATGAGGCGGACGACGAAGGTGCTCGCCGTGTCGGTGCCTCCCGAGGCCGCCGACGACTTCGAGCGGATGGCCCGGGACGAGGGGCGCAACAAGAGCGAGCTGTTCCGGGAGATGCTCCGCGTGTACCGGGCCTACCGCGAGACCGGCCGGTTCGACACCCTGCAGCGCTACGGCGCCGCTCGCGCGCGCGTGCTCGGGATCCGCGACGAGCATGACGTCGAGCGGCTCATCGAGGAGTCCCGTGCCGGCCGACCGGGTGGTCCCACCGCCCGGTGAGCGTCGCCGTCACGCCCGACGTCCTGGTCGCCGCGTTCGTGTTCCCGGGAAGCGACGCCGAAGAACTGATCCGAGACGCGATCGAGGGCCGGGTGGACCTGGTCGCGTCCGTGGCCGCGCTGGCTGAGTTCGGGCGACTCCTCCAGGAACGGCTGGGCTGGGATGGGCCGTCAGCGGCGGAGGCGGTGGCTCAGGTGGCCCGGCTCTCAGCGGTCACCGATTCGCCCGGACCTTCGACGGGCTGACCGGGCGGAGGTCACGGACCGGCCTGGATCGACGAGCCCTCAGCGGAGGGTGCTGCCCAGCAGGACGCCGTTGGCGAAGTACGTGCCGGTGGCCCCGGAGGGCAGCAGGTCGTAGGTGAACCCGCCGGCGTAGGCCACGCGGCCCGCCGAGACCACCCGGGTACCCTCGAACAACTGGCCGGCCCGGAGGTCGCCGACACGTGTCCGGTCCGCCGTGGGGTGGCCGGGCGAGACGAGCACAGTCCGGCCGTCGGCCAGGACCAGCCGGACCACCATGTGGGTGCTCGGGACCGGCGTGCGCCCGGTGCGGACCACCGTGGCCCGGACCCGGTGCCCCGCCCGGTCTGTGGTCCACACGGTCATGCCCACCGTCACGTCCTGGACGGCCACCGGGCCGTTCGGGGTGGCGATCACGACCCCGCGAGCCAGGCAGATCGGGCAGTTCAGCGGTTCGCCGGGCTGCTTCTCGCCGAGCTCGACCTTCCCGAATGCGTCCACCGTGCCCGACACGTGGGAGTTGCTGTAGTCCCCGCTCGTGTCCGCGACCAGCAGCGAGAAGGAGAACCCGTCGCCCTCCGGCGTGAGCTCGATGGCCTGGATCTGCTTGTAGTCCTCGTTGATCGTGATGTGGTCGTCGTCGGAGAGGTTGTCCGGGTCGAGGCCCTCGAACTCGACGATGGCGTCGAAGGCCTCTCTGTCCTTGCGGATCTCCGGCATCCGCTCCCTGGCGTTCTGCAGCGCCGTCCCGCGCCCGACCGGATACACGTCCGGGTCGCAGTAGGAGAGGTGCCCTCCCACCGCGTCCAGCACCCGCAGCTTCAGCGCCGGCTGCGACAGCGGCTCCCCACTCGGCGAGGGTGAGGGGGAAGGGGGCGGTGAGCTCGGCGTCGACCCCCCTGTCCGCGCGCCACACGCGACGCCCAGCACCACCGTGATGGCGATGAAGGGCATCCACGCGCGGCGGGTCATGACGTTGGTTCGACGGCAGAAGCCCCGACGCTGTTCCCGGCCCACTCCTCTCCGTCTGGCGTGCGACAGGGGACGCACTGAAACGTGGAGCTCGTCGGACGTTCCTCAGGCGGTGCGTTCCTTGGGGGTGCGGGTCTTGGCGGCGGTTTCCCTGGGAACGAGAGTGGGGTTGACGCCGGAGAGGACGACGTCGGCGTTGATCTCGCACCTGGTGACGTCCTTGCGGCTGGGGAGCTCGTACATCACGTTGAGGAGGACCTCCTCCATGATGGCTCGCAGGCCCCGAGCGCCGGTTCCCCGGAGGAGGCACTGGTCGGCGATGGCCTCCAGCGAGTCCTCGGTGAACTCGAGCTCGACGCCGTCGAACTCGAAGAACTTGCGGTACTGACGGACCAGCGCGTTCTTCGGCTTCGTGAGGATGTCCACCAGCGCGGACTTGTCCAGGTTGTGGACGTGCGAGATCACCGGCAGACGGCCGACGAACTCGGGGATCAGCCCGTACTTCAGGAGGTCCTCCGGCAACACGTGCGACAGGATCTCGCCGACGTCCTTCTCCCCCGCCGGGCGGATCTCGGCGCCGAACCCGACGCCCTTCTTCCCGATGCGGGCCTCGATGACCTTCTCGAGCCCGGCGAACGCGCCCCCGCAGATGAACAGGATGTTCGTGGTGTCGATCTGGATGAACTCCTGGTGGGGATGCTTGCGTCCGCCCTGCGGCGGCACCGACGCGGTGGTGCCCTCCAGGATCTTCAGCAGAGCCTGCTGGACGCCCTCGCCGGAGACGTCGCGGGTGATCGACGGGTTCTCGGACTTCCGCGCGATCTTGTCGATCTCGTCGATGTAGATGATCCCGGACTCGGCCTTCTTCACGTCGAAGTCGGCGGCCTGGATCAGCTTCAGCAGGATGTTCTCGACGTCCTCACCGACATAGCCGGCCTCGGTGAGCGCGGTGGCGTCGGCGATCGCGAACGGCACGTTCAGCATCTTGGCCAGCGTCTGGGCCAGCAGCGTCTTGCCGCAGCCCGTGGGGCCGAGCACCAGGATGTTCGACTTCTGCAGCTCGACGTCGTCGTTCTTCTGGCCTACCTGGATCCGCTTGTAATGGTTGTAGACGGCGACGGCCATGACCTTCTTGGCCTGGTCCTGGCCGATCACGTAGTCCTCGAGGAACTGGTAGATCTCCCGCGGCTTGGGCAGCTCCTCGAGCTTGAGCTCGGAGGTCTCGGAGAGCTCCTCCTCGATGATCTCGTTGCACAGGTCGATGCACTCGTCGCAGATGTACACCCCGGGTCCGGCGATGAGCTTCTTGACCTGCTTCTGCGACTTCCCGCAGAACGAGCACTTCAGAAGGTCTGAGTCTCCGAACTTCGCCATCTTCCCGGCCCTCGCCCGTCCCTTCGAGACCGTGGCGCCGTCAGGTTCGGGCTCACCCGGCGACGCCCCTGGACGATGTTACGAGCCTCCGGCCGCCGCTGCAGCGAGTTCGGGCCGAATCTTTCGGCTGCTGATGACCTCGTCGATGACCCCGTATTCCTTGGCCTGCTCCGCCGTCATGATGAAGTCGCGGTCGGTGTCCCGGCCGATCTTCTCGATGGACTGTCCCGTGTGCAACGCGAGGATCTCGTCCAGGAGCTTGCGGTACCGCAGGATCTCCTTGGCCTGGATCTCGATGTCCACCGCCTGGCCCTGGGCCCCGCCGTGCGGCTGGTGGATCAGCACTCGCGAGTGGGGAAGCGCGAACCGCTTGCCCCGGGCCCCCGCCGCAAGCAGCACCGCCGCGGCCGAGGCGGCCTGGCCCATCACGATCGTCGACACGTCGCTCCGGATGTACTGCATCGTGTCGTACACCGCGAACAGCGACGTGATGTCGCCGCCCGGGGAGTTGATGTACAGGTTGATGTCCTTGTCCGGCTCCTCGGACTCGAGGTGCAGCAGCTGGGCCATGACCAGGTTCCCCACCTGGTCGTCGATCGGCGTGCCGAGGAACACGATCCGCTCCTTGAGCAGGCGAGAGTAGATGTCGAACGAACGCTCTCCCCGGTTCGTCTGCTCGATCACGACGGGAACCAGATAGTCCTTCATGTCTTCACTCCCTGGTCGCTGGCGGTGGGCTCGGTCGGCCCGGCGGTTTCCTCGGACTCCTCGGACGGTCGATCCCCTTCCGCTCCGTCTCCGGCGGGCGCCTCCGAGTTGGGCCCGTCTGCGGCCTCGACGACGAAGTCGAGGGCCTTGGAGCGGATGATATCACCGGCCAGTGACGTGACCTGGCCCGTGCGTTCCAGCGTTCGCGCGACCTCCTTGGGCTCGCGGCCCAAGGCCCGGGCGAGGTCGCTCACGGCCGCCGCGATCTCCTCGGCGGTCACCGTGATGCCCTCCTGGCGGGCCACGGCCTCCAGCACCAGGTCGGCCTTGATGGCCCGGATGGCGTGCGCCCGGGCGTCGCTGCGGAACCGCAGCTCGTCCCATCCCTGGGCCTCGAGGACCTGGTCCAGCGTGAGCCCGGCCTGCTGGGCCCGGCGGGTGGCCTCCTCCACGCGATGCTCCGTCTCGTGGTCCACCAGACTGCCGGGGAGGTCGACGTCGACCTGCTCGACGAGGGCCTGCAGGACCCGGTCGCGGAACTCGCCGCGGGCCTCGGCCTCCTTGGCGTCGGCGAGCTTGGTCCGGAGGTCGGCCCGGAGCTCCTCGATCGTGTCGAACTCGCTGGCCATCTTGGCGAACTCGTCGTCGGCCGCCGGGAGGCGCTTGGCCTTGACCTCCTTCACCAGAACCTGGAACGTGACCTCCTGCCCGGCGCGTTCGCCCAACCGCTCGGGGAGCGTTGCGTTGAACTTCAGGATCTGCCCGCCCCGGGTGTTCTCGAGCTCCTTGTCGAGCTCCGGGACGATGGACTCGCTGCCCACCTCGTACAGGTGGTCGGGCATGTTCAGCTCGGGGACGTCCTCGCCGTGCACGGAGGCATGGATGTCGGCCACGACGTAGTCGCCCCGGCGGGCGGGATGGCCGACGGTCTCGACCTCGGCGAAGCGGTCGCGGACGCGGTCGACGAACTCGTCGACGTCGATCTCCGTGACGATGGCCCGGGGACGCTCGACCTTCTGGACGTCCTCCCGCCACTCTTCGAGCTGCAGCCGGGGGCGAACCTCCACCGTGGCCGAGAACACGAGCGGCTCACCCTCGTTCGCCTTCTCCACGCTGATCTCGGGGTCGGCGATGGGGGCCAGCTCGTGCTCGCGGACGGCCTTCGAGTAGTACTCGGGGAGGGCATCCTCGATGAACTCATGGAACACGGAGTCGCGGCCGATCTGCGCGTCGATGATCCGGCGCGGGACCTTCCCCTTCCGGAACCCCGGCACCTTGATCTCCTGGGCGATCCGCCGGTAGGCGCGGTCGAGATCCCTCGCGAACTCCTCCGGGGGGACCTCCACGGTCAGTACGACCGTGTGCCGCCCGGACTCCTCGACGGTGCTCTGCATCGTGAAACCGAGCCTAGTCGAAATCCCCGCGAACGAACCGAGCGGCCGGCGGCTACTCTGCCTCCTCATGTTCGAGCGGGAGCTGGCGTTCGCGAACGAGCTGGCGGATCGGGCCGCGGAGATCGCCATGGATTTCTTCCAGGGCGAGTTCGAGGTCCGCCAGAAGGCCGATTCGACGCCCGTCACGGAGGCCGACCTGGCCGTCGAGGCCATGGTTCGGGAGCGCCTGGCCCGGGAGTTCCCGGCGGACGCCGTGCTTGGCGAGGAGCAGGGCCTTGAGGGGGCGGCCGAGCGGGTGTGGGTGGTCGATCCCATCGACGGCACGAAGAACTTCGCGGCCGGCATCCAGGTGTGGGGCACCCTGGTGGCGCTGCTGGTGGCGGAGGAACCGGCCGTCGGCGTCGTGGGCGCGCCGGCGCTGGGCGAGCGCTACTCGGCGGCGCACGGGGCCGGCGCGACGTTCAACGGGCGTCCCATCCGGGTCTCCGCCCGGGACCGCCTGGCGGATGCCCTGGTCTCGCACGCAAGTGTGGACGGCTGGCTGGAGGGACCGCACGAGGCCGGCTTCCGGGCCCTTGCATCCGCCGCCGGGAGGACGCGCGGGTTCGGCGACTTCTGGGGCCACACGCTGGTGGCCCGAGGCGCCGCCGACGTCATGATCGAGGAGGAGCTCCGGACGTGGGACTGGGCGGCCCTCGCCGTGATCGTGCGGGAGGCCGGCGGCAGGATCACCCAGCTCGACGGCTCGGAGCCCGCCGACCACGGCAGCGTCGTGACCACGAACGGCCTCCTCCACGAGTCTGTCCTGGAAATGCTCGCATCAGGCTGATCAACGAGCGCCCCCGACGTGCAGAAGCCCTCTCGCCTGGGCGGGGCGAAAGGGCTTCGGCCGGTGGTTCGTGCCGCCTACGCGGCAGCGACGTCTGCGGTGACCTCCTTGAGGGAGGCCTGGACCTCGATGTCGATCAGGACCTTCTTGCTCACCAGGACGCCGCCGGTCTCCAGGGCCACGTTCCACGTGATGCCCCAGGCCTCGCGATCGATCTCGGTGGTGGCGGAGAAGGCCACGCGCTTGCCACCCCACGGGTCGCCGGTCAGCCCGGAGAACTCGGCCTCCAGGACCACAGGCTTCGTCACGTCGCGGATCGTCAGGTCGCCGTGCACCCGCAGCGTGGTGTCGCCGGTGCGCTCCACCTTCGTGCTGCGGAACACGAGGTCCGGGTACCGCTCGACGTCGAGGAAGTCGGGCGAGCGCAGGTGCTTGTCGCGGTCGGGGGACCTCGAGTCGATGCTCGCGGCGTCGATGTGGACCTCCACCGAGGAGTCCTCGGGGGTCTCGCCCACGAGGACCTTGCCCCCGAAGACGCCAAACGCGCCGCGGACCTTGGTCACCATGAGGTGCCGGGCCACGAAGCCCACCGTCGAGTGCGCGACGTCGATCTCCCACGTCCCCGGTGCGGGGATCTCGATCCCGTCCACGACCCTGGTTGCCTCGCCCATCTTCGATCTCCTTCCCATCCGTGGTCCCCGCCTCGATCCGTCGGCCGGGGCCTCTCTCTGGTTGCCTCTACAACTGTTGCACGTGCAACATAGCACCAGATCGTTGCGCCGTCAACCTTTGTTGGTACACTTCCGGAGCGAATGGACGAACGAACGATCGACGAGGCCGTCTCCGCATGGGTGGCCCTGGTGGAGGCCCATTCCGCCGCCATGGACGCAGTGGAGGCCGAGATGACCGCCGTTGCGGGTCTCCCCCTGTCCTGGCACGAGGTGCTGGTTCGCCTGTCCCGGGCCGAACAGGGATCCATGCGCATGCAGGAGCTGGCCCGGGCCGTGCTGCTCTCCAAGAGCGGCCTGTCCCGCCTGGCCGACCGGATGGAGGCCGCGGAGCTCATCGAGCGCTCCTCCTGCGGGGCGGACCGCAGGGGGATCTACGCGGTGATCACCGCCGCCGGCCGGGAGGCCCTCGAGCGGGCCCGGCCGGTGTTCCTGGAGGCGGTCGAACGGCACTTCGCCGCCCATCTCGACGGGTCCGAGCTGGCCACGCTGGAGCGTTCGTTGCGGAAGGTCTCCCGGGGCGAGGGCATCGGCGCGGAGGAGCAGTGCGCCACCACCGATCTCACCGAACGGGCTCCGGAGCCGGCTTCCGCCGCCACCGTGGCCTGACCCGAGTTCCGGTTCAATTACGCCCCGCGGAGTCGAGAATGGCCCCCGACGCTCCGATGAATCCTCACGGAGCATGAGCGCGACCAGGACCCGACGAGCGAAGCCCATGGCCGAGACCGCGGCGCCACCGGAACCCGTCCCTGCACCACCTGCCGGAGCGGGCGATGGCGCCCGCCGGGTGGCCGTGAACGCCGCCGTGGTGGCCGCGGCCGAGATCGCCGGGAAGGTCGCCACCCTCGCCTTCACCGTCGCCGCCGCCCGGAGCCTGGGGCAGGCGGGGTTCGGGGCGTTCTCCTACGCGGTGTCGTTCGCGCTGCTGGTGGCCACGCTGCCGTCCGGCGGGTTCGGGGCCATGCTGGTCCAGCGCGGGAGCGCCGAGCCCAGGCGCCTCCCCCAGCTGTTCTCCGAGCTCCTGGCGTGGCGGACGGCGATCGCCATCCCGGTGTTCGGTGCGGCGGCCGTCGCGGGGATCGCGCTTCGCCCGGACGGGTCCTCCGCCCTCGCGTTCGTGCTGGTCCTGGCCGCCACATTCGTCGACCTGTACGGCGACGCCGGACGGTCCGTGGCGAACGCCATGCAGCGGCAGACCGGCGTGAGCGTCGCGCTGGTGGCGCAGCGGTTCCTCACGGCCGCCCTGGCCATCGGGGTGCTCGTCGCGGGGCTCGGGCTGGTGGGTCTGTGCTCGACGTACCTGGCGGGAAGCGTGGTCGGGGCGGGGCTGGTGTTCTGGAGCGTCCGCCGTATGGGGGTGGTGCCCGACCGCCGGACCATCCGCCGGGGGAGCTTCTGGTCGATGGGCCGGGCGTCGGTGGCGCTCGGGATCGACACCGTACTGTCGCTGGCGCTGTTCCGGGTGGACCAGGTGATCCTGGGGGCCATCAAGGGCAACGCCGCGGTGGGGCTGTACGCCGCGACCTACAAGCTGCTGGAGACGGTGCTGTTCGTGTCCTGGGCGGTGGGCCGCGCGGTGTACCCCGCACTGAGCGCGCACCCGGAGCCCGAACGGGTCCGGCGGGGCGTGGAGCAGGGCATCGCGGCGATCGCGGTACTGTACGTGCCGTTCGGCGTGGGCCTGTTCGTGGACGGGCGCCAGGTCCTGGGCCTGCTGTATGGCCCGGCGTACGCCGGTGGCGTGGACATCGCCCGGTGGCTGGCGGCCTCCCCGATGCTGTTCGCGATCGGGTTCCTGTTCAGCTACGGGCTGGTGGCCCGGGAGCGTCGGTGGCGGGCCGCCGCCGGGACCATCGCGGCCTCCGTGCTCAACGTGGGGCTGAACCTGGCCCTGATCCCGCATTTCGGGCCTGTGGGAGCGGCCGCCGCCACCACGATCTCGTACGCGTTCGAGGCGGCGGTGCTGGCCGTCCTGGCCGTCCCGGCGTTCGGCCTGCCCCGGGTGGACCGGTCGCTGCTGGTCCCAGTGGCGGCGTCGGCGGTGATGGTGGGGGCGCTGGTGGTGGCGCCCGACGGTGTGGCCGTGCAGATCCCGGTGGGGGTGCTGGCGTACGCGGTGGCCTGGTATCCCCTGGCCCGGTGGCTGGCCCCGGAGCAGCTCGCGGTGTTGCGCTCGATGGTCCCCGGCCGGGGCCGGAAGGCTCGGGCCGAGGCGCAGACGCCCTGACGGGGTCCCCTACGCGGCGGCGTCCTTGCCGGGCCCGGGCCCGGCGTCTCCCTCCGAGCCGGAGCCGCCGCGGCTGGCAACCTTCCGCCCCAGCTTCCGGCCCCCCAGACCCACCAGGTGACGCACCTGGTTCAGGAACGGGGCCGGGTCGTCCCGGCTCCACATGCTGTGGACGGCGCCGGGCGCGGCGCGCAGGCACGACAGGACGTCGCGGCCCAGGCCGCCTCGGCGCTCCACCCGGGCCCGGCGGAGGTCCCCCTCGAGCCATTGGAACCTGACGCCGGCCCTGGACGGCGGGACCGCCTGGACGGGCCGCCCGGTGGCCAGCCGGGCCCACAGGTCCGGGAAGTTCGGGCCCGAGGCCACCGCGAGCGACATCGAGCCGTAGAAACGGCCGTTGAGGTCGATGACCCGCGGCTCGGCGCCGGGCGGGGCCATGAACTGCACCTGGGCCAGCCCGAACCACTCCAGGTCGCGGAGCATCGCGCCGACGCGTTCGACCAGCACGCGGTCCACGGGGACGGTCAGCGCCCGGGTGGCTCCACCACGGCCGGAGGGCCACGTCAACCCGGCCGTCTGCTGTTCAGCGGCCAACACCCTCCCGTCGGCGTCGGCCACCACGGTCACGGAGAGGAGGTCGCCGTCGACGGCCTCCTGGACCAGCGCCGAACCACCTTCGGCTTCGATCTCGCCCGCTCGCCGGAGCGCCTCGGGCGCGCCGGGCACCAGCACGGCCGGAAGCCGCGGCGGAGACTGCTCCCGGCCGGGCTCCCAGTGCAGCCGGGCCTTCACCACGAACGGTCCCCGAATCCCATCGAGGGCCTCGGCGGTGGCCCGGACGGTCCGGGGGACCGCCAGGCCCGCGCGCTCGGCTGCCGCCATGAGCTCGGTCTTGTCGATGGCGCGGATCAGGGACCGGTGCGGCCCATACGGGACCACGGCGCCCAGGGAGTCCCGCCCGGCCGACAACGCGAGTATCTCGGCGTCGCCCGATCCGAAGAGGACCTCGTACCGGCCCTGTTCCACCGCGCCGGCCACGGCCCGGTGGAACCGTTCGAGGTCCTGCTCGGGCAGGGGCACGCGGTGGACCCGCTCGACGAAGCGCGACGCGGCCGACAGGCCGCGGGGGATCGGCTCGCCCACGCCGACGGTCCAGCCGGCCCGGCCCAGGGCTCGGACGCCGGCCAGGGCGGCGCGGCTCCGGCCCTCGGAGACGATCAGTGCTCGCATGGTTCTCCCGTGAACAGTCGGCCGGGAACCAGGCCGGCCTGAGCGATCCCGACCCCGGGTTCGGAATCGGGCCTAGGACTTTCGAATGATTGTGCATGGGCCGTCGTTCCCGATACCCTCACCCGTGTCCGGTCCGGGGGGGCGAAACCGGCGGACAGCCCCGACTGGGACGGTCGGGGGGAGGTCCACGGGGGGGGACGTGGTGAGTTCAGGGGCACGGACGCTCTACAGGAAGTGCGGCCTGCGCGCGCGGGTGCGCGTGGGCTCGCTGGTGTTGGCCGCACTCGTGGCCCAGGGCCTGTTCGCCGCCGTCCCGGCGCACGCCGCCACCAGCACGTTCACCTCGATCGCCGACGCGTTCGTGAGCACGAAGTACCCCAGCACGAACTTCGGGACGTGGGACGAGCTTCGCGTGGACACGGGTCAGCGCACCACCTACATGAAGTTCAACGTCCAGGGCCTCACCGGGTCGGTGACCCAGGCGGTGCTCCGCATCTACTCGAACGACTCCTCCGGGTACGGCTACGAGGTGCGGTCGGTCGCCGACAGCTCGTGGTCGGAGAGCGGGATCACCTGGAACAACGCCCCTGCCGCGTCCTCCACCGTCGCCGCCGCCTCCGGCCCCACGTCGCCGGGGTGGACCCAGGCCACCGTGACCTCGCTCGTGACCGGGAACGGCTATGTCAACGTTTCCCTCACCTCCGGTGACGTCGACTACCTCTCGCTGCGGGCCCGCGAGTCCGCCGCTGCGCCGCCCCAGCTCGTCGTGACCACGACGAGCACATCGAATGCCGCCCCCAGCACGCCCACGGGGCTCACCGCCCGGGCCTCCTCGGCCCGCCAGATCGACCTGTCCTGGACCGCCGCCACCGACGACGTCGCCGTCACCGGGTACGGGATCTACCGGGGCACCGCGCTCGTCGCCTCGGTGGGCGGCTCGACGGCCTCGTTCTCCGACACCTCGGTCTCGTCCTCGACCACCTACACGTACACCGTCGACGCCGTGGACGGAGCCGGGCTGCGCTCGGCCAAGTCGGCGCCGGCCACCGCGACCACGCCGGCGGAGACGACCTCTTCCGGGGATCCCGTGATCGCGACGGCCGGCGACATCGCGTGCGACCCGAACGATCCCAACTTCAACGGCGGCAGGGGGGTCCCCAACTACTGCCAGCAGCAGGCCACATCGGACATCGTGGCCGGCATCCCGGGCCTGACGGCGGTGATCCCGCTGGGGGACCTGCAGTACGAGGACGCCACGCCCTTGTCGAAGTGGCAGCCGTCGTACGATTCGACGTGGGGACGGTTCCGGGGCATCACCTACCCGGTGATCGGCAACCACGAGTACTACAGCGGGAGCGCCAGCACCTACTTCTCCTACTTCGGCTCCGTGGCCGGCTCCCCCTCGAAGGGGTCGTACAGCTTCGACCTCGGGTCCTGGCACATCGTCGTGCTGTCCGGCGAGTGCGCGTACATCGGCGGGTGCGGCGCCGGCTCCCCCGAGGAGACGTGGCTCCGCAACGACCTCGCCGCCTCGACCAAGCCCTGCACGCTGGCCGCCTGGCACGAGGCCCGGTTCGCGTCCGGGTACAGCGGCAACAAGCCGGCGTTCGACGCGTTCTGGCAGGACCTGTACAAGGCGGGCACCGAGGTGGTGCTGAACGCGCACGACCACGTGTATGAGCGGTTCGACCCGCAGAACCCCGCCGCGAAGGCGGACCCGTACGGGATCCGCGAGTTCATCGTGGGCACCGGCGGGAAGAACCATTCCAGCTTCCCCACCGTCGTCGCGAACAGCGCGGTCCGCAAGACCGACACGTTCGGCGTCCTGCGGATGACCCTGCACGCCGGGAGCTACGAGTGGAAGTTCCTCCCCGAGCCGGGCAAGGTGTTCACCGATTCCGGGACCGGGACCTGCTTCGGGTCCGTCGCGGCCCGGAACGAGCACCGTGTCAAGTCGACGTGGGAGCCAATCACGGCGTTTGCCGAGCGGGCGCTGCTGGCCGAGGCCCGCCGCGAGGAATCCCGCCCCTGGCCGGACGTGGACTCCCCCACCAAGCTGGTCTGGCCGGTCCCCCACCACCGCCGCTGACGCGACGTCGGCCTACTCGGTTCTCATCTCTTCAGGCGGAGGCCCCCACGTCGGGTCCCAGGGTTCCGCTCCGACCCGTGGGCGCGGCCTGACCTCCTCCAGGAGGTTCTGCGACCGTGCCAGCGCGTGCAGCAGGATCCTGTTGTCGATCCCGACCTCCAGGATCTTCGCCACGACCAGCGGAACGATCACGACGAACGGCGTGCCCAACATCAGGGCAAGCCCCTCGCCCACGTGCGGAGCTGACGATTCGGTCGGGGCGGCGGGATTTGAACCCGCGACCTCTGCCTCCCAAAGGCAGCGCGCTACCAAGCTGCGCTACGCCCCGCTGGGCCGATTGTAGGGCTCCGGCGTCGCGCAGAGCCCGGACGGCTACGGCCAGCCCCGGTGGTGGGCGTGGAACGTCCGGACCTCGGCCGGGGTGGAGGGGCCGAGGGTGCGGTTGGTTCCGGGGAGGTGGCGGCGGATGCGCTCGAGCTCGGTGCGGGTGAACCGGCAGGGGACCGTGACGGGGTCCACGCCGTACAGGCGGGCCGCGTTCCGGCCCAGGATCTTCGCCTTGACCTCCCTGGTGAGCTCCGGGTAGCCGTACCGCTCCTGGAACTCCGGCGTGATGTGGAACGCCCGGAGGGCCTGGATCTGGTCCTGGGGGGAGCCGTAGAAGATGGAGTCCGTCCCCCACAGCACGTTGTCCTCCCCCACGAACTTCAACAGCTTGCCCAGGACGTGGGCGGCCTGGGTCGGCGTTCGCATGAGGTACCACCACGTCGAACCCAGCTCCGCGTAGACGTTCTCGTTTCGCCCGATCCCGGCTTCGCGCATCGAGGTGATGAGCCGGTTCACCCCGACCGTCTTCGTGGCGTTGCGGTACGGACCCTCCTGCCCTGAGGGCTCGAACCCGGAGTGGTACACGAGGAAGGTGGCGTCCGGATGCCGGCGGGCCGCGGGGCCGACGTCCTCCGGCGACGCGAACCGCGACCCACTGGAGAGGCCCTTGTGGGTGGCGATGCGGGGCACCCCGAGCTCGATGGCCCGTTCGACGAAGGCCTCTCCGACCTTCGGAACACCCCGCTCGTGGTCGTCCAGCCACCATCCCTCGTCGCGGTGGGACCACAGGTCCGGGTAGTGCGTGAAGGTCTTCCAGGCCCTGATCGGAAACCGCGCGGCGCGGTCGCCCATCGCGTCGAGGTTCGCCTCCAGCGAGTCGACGTTCGGCAGGACCTGTGCGTGCAGCAGGATGCGCTGGTCGTGGCAGAGCCTCTCGGCCACCCGCCGGGTCTCGTCCATGACCTCCGGGGACAGCGGGGAGCCGGCCGGCGCGATGGGCAGCGCCGACAGCACGGCCATGGTGGTGTCGCTCCTCAGGAACAGCTCGGTCATGAAGTGCTCGATGTCGAAGCACACCCGGGGGTCGCTCTCGCCGCAGTTCTGCTGGGGGAACCGGCTCCAGAACGACGCGCCCTCGGCGTTCAGCGGGTTCACGTCGTACTCGAGCAGGTGCCCCTGGACGTCCAGGACGAACTCCTCCCCGCCCACGGTCTCCTCCGCGGCCGGGCTCTCCGTGGTGGACTCGGGCGGGATCACGTATGTCCCCCCCGGCGTGGGGGTCCGTCCCCCGCGCCGGCGGGTTCGATGCCGGAGCTCCTCGCGCGTGCACGCGTCGAGAGCGAGGAGCGTCGTGGCCGCCCCCATGGCCGAGAGCAGGAACTCCCGCCGCCCCATGCCCAGCCGGCGGGCGTTTCGTTCGCACTCCTCCCGGGCCCGGCGGATGGTTTCGGTGATGACCGGGGAGAGCGGCTCGGGCTCGTACTCGCCGTTCGAGCAGGGCCCGAACTTGATCGGCAGGCCGGGGTCCTCGTCCCTCCATCCCGCCATCCGAACCTCCTCGGGCCGCCGTCCGTCTCCACAATGACGCTTGTCAGGCCCTGACGGTTCACGGTATGCAGGGACCGATGGCCGGCGGAGTGGAGCTGTCGCGGCTGGACAAGGTGTTCTGGCCCGACGCCGGGCTGACCAAGGGCGACCTGATCGAGTACGTGAAGGCGGTCGCGCCGCAGTTCCTGCGGAACCTCCGGAACCGGCCGCTCACCGTGATCCGGTTCCCGGACGGGGTCGAGGGCGGGTCCTTCTACCAGAAGGAGACGCCGAAGTACGCGCCGGAATGGGTCAGCACGGTGACGCTCCCCGCGGACTCCGGGCGGGGGAAGCGCACGGAGGTCCGCTACACGCTGTGCAACGACCGGCGGACGCTGGTGTGGCTGGCCAACCAGGCCGCGATCGAGTTCCACCCGTGGCTGTCGCGGATGGACCGCCTCGAACGGCCGGAGACACTGATCATGGACGTCGACCCACCCCCCGGACGATTCGACCTGGCGGTGCGGACGGCCCTGGTGGTCCGGGAGGTCCTGTCGCGGCACGGGCTGGAGGGGTGCGCCAAGACCTCCGGGGCCAAGGGCGTGCACGTGTACGTGCCGCTGCAGCGCCGGCACGGATACGGCGCGGCGTCCGGGGCGGCGTACGCCCTCGCGCGGGAGGCCGCCGAGAGCGAGCCCGACCTCGTCACGGTGGAGTTCCTGAAGAAGGAGCGCGGCGGGCGCGTGTTCCTCGACGCCACTCGGATCGGCCCTGGCAAGCACGTGGTGGCGGCCTACTCGCCGCGGGCCCGGTCCGGCGCGCCGGTTTCGTTCCCCGTGCCGTGGGACCGGCTGGAGAAGGTGGACCCGGCCGAGTTCACGATCCGCACGGTTCCCCGGTTGCTCCGTGACGGGGCCGACCCGTGGCGGGGCCTCATGCCGAAGGCCCAGCGCCTGCCGGACCGGCTGGCCGCCGAGGCCGAGGTCCAGGCCGACGGATAGCCCTGCGGGCTCAGACGTGGAACGTGCCGCGGCCGACGATGCGCACGCCGCCGCCCACCACCACCGACCAGTCGTCCCCCTGGCGGGACACCTCGACGTGGAGCGTGCTCGGCCGGCCCGCCTCCTCGCCCTGGCGGATGACCATCGAGCCGGGCATCCCTCCAAGCCCGCGAGCGGCCAGGTAGCACCCGCACGGCCCGGCTGCCGAGCCCGTGGCCGGGTCCTCCGACGTCAGCAGGCCCGTCGAGAACAGCCGCGCCTTGGCGCCCTCGTCGGTGAGGGCGAACAGGTACATGGCGTCGCACTCCGTGTCGGCCATCAGGGAGGCGACCTCCCGGGAGCGCATCTCGGCACCGGCCACGGCCTCCGCCGTGCGAACCGGCACCATGAGGTGCCGGAGGCCCGTGGACACCGGCTGGGGCGGCGTGGCGGGATCGAGGTCGCTCGGGTCCAGGCCGGCGGCGCTCGCCACCCGTTCGAGGCCGGTGAGCTCCGGGCCGAAGTCCGGCACGAGCTGCCGGACGCTGGCCGTCCCGGCGTCGACGTCGACCTCCACGGGGAACTCCCCGGCGGCGACCACCTGGGTGGCCGGCGTGGCCACGCGTCCCTCGGAGACCAGCACGAACGCCGTCCCCAGCGTGGGATGCCCGGCGAACGGCATCTCCTTGCCCGGCGTGAAGATCCGCATGGTGTACCGGTCGCCCGAGGCCACGGTCACGAACGTCGACTCGCTGAACCCGATCTCCCGCGTGATCGCGTGCATGAGCTCGGTGTCCAGCCCGCCGGCGTCGGGGACCACGCACAGCTGGTTCCCTGCGAGGGGCCGGTCGGTGAACACGTCCACCAGGCGGAACTCGATGTCCGGCACGCCGGGCAGTATCCCAAGCCGTCCCCGGCACCGGCTCGCTACACTGCTGAAGCGAACCCCCGCGGGCGTAGCTCAATGGTAGAGCTCCAGCCTTCCAAGCTGGTGGTGAGGGTTCGATTCCCTTCGCCCGCTCTTTTCCGGTGAGGTCGTACCCGTCCCCTATCATCGATCCCGAGCGCCGGTAGCTCAGCCTGGACAGAGCGGCTGCCTTCTAAGCAGCGGGTCGGAGGTTCGAGTCCTCCCCGGCGCACAATCGCAGGTCATACGGCATTTTCGCCCGGCTTCCCCGGTGGTATCCTCTAGCACAGCGGTCAGATAGCCGCTAACTGGACAGGGGAGGTTGGGCCATGGAACGGGTCGGAACCGCACCGCACACCGGAGCGGATGCCTTTCAGGCAGCCGGTGACATCGACAGTCTGGCCGGATCGTTCCGGCTCTCCCTGGAGGCCACGAACCGATCCCCGCGCACGATCAAGACGTACCTCGAGGCCCTCGGGCTGTTCGTCCGGTTCCTGCGGGAGCGCGGCATGCCGACCACGGCGGCG